>Ga0233437_1000628_pt1 | contig 77412 bp, 58 predicted proteins | sample SI_122_August201_FD_182714 | JGI IMG/M metagenome (GOLD analysis project Ga0233437, IMG submission 182714) | Seawater microbial communities from Saanich Inlet, British Columbia, Canada - SI_122_August2016_200_MG | ecosystem: Environmental > Aquatic > Marine > Inlet | place: Canada: British... | reverse complement strand
GTGGGATGACTATGGCGATGGTTGGAACGGTGGATTTGTTCAAATATTCGGTGACGGTACTGAATATGTCAATGCTACTATAGCAACAGGAGCAGGTCCTGAAACTGTTGAATTCCTCGTTGAGAACGGCGCATTCCTTACTGCTGTATGGACTGCAGGCGGATGGCCTTATGAATGTTCTTACGAAGTTTTTGATGCAGATGATAATTCAATTTTCCAGGATGGTTTTGGTGGTGTTGATCCTACTGGTGGTGACATTGGTTATGCTTCATGTGTACCCCCTGAACCAATTGATGGAGGTACTGTAGCAATCCTTTCACCTGTTTCAGGAATGTTACTCGGTATTGAACCGGTTACTGCAATATTTAAAAACTTTGGTCTTGATCCTTTATCTGATATTCCTGTTGGATTTAACCTTGACGGTGCAGGATGGGTTTACGAAACTGTTCCTGGCCCTGTTGGATCGGGTGATGAAGTTGAATTTACTTTCGCAGCTACTGTTGATCTAACCGAATTAGGAACATATTTCATAGAAGTATGTACTTTCGTTCCTAATGATGCAGATCCTCTCAATGACTGTCAGGAAGCCACTGTTGTAAACTCTGCAGGTGAATATTGTCCAGCATCAACACTTACTGAAGATGAGTGGATTGCTTTTGTTGATTTTGGAATGATTCAGAATGCAAGCGGCTGGCAAGGCGGTGTTGCAGATTACACTGCCCAGTTTAACAATGTTTCTGTAGGAATACCTTCAGAAATGATCGTAACTAATGGAAATGCATGGGCTTCTGATGAAGTTAGTGTATGGTGTGACTGGAATAATGACTTTGAATTTGAAGAAGGAGCAGGAAGTAGCGAAGAATACATATTGCAAAATGATGGAACAGGTGCGGTATTTACAGGTGATATTACAGCTCCTGCCGGTGCCCTTGAAGGTGCTCACAGAATGAGAATAAGAATGGTGTATGCATCTACACCTGTACCTTGTTATGAATCTTCTTATGGTGAAGTTGAAGATTATACTATTATTGTTGGTGATGTTATTCCACCGGAAATTACCTGGGATCCTACTTCATTCGATGTATTTCTTGATGTAGGCCAAACAGCACAAGACTTCCTTGAAATAGGTAATATTGGCGAAGGCCCATTATTGTGGGAAATTGACGTTCTTTACCCACCTATGGAAACTACTTCTCCAACTAATGTAAATGCAAAAGCTGAACCTAATGCTTCTATGACAGATAAAGACCCTGTTGCAAATTCTGATTGGGATTATGATTGTCCTGAAGGATCAGTTGTAAGCCAACCATGTCCTGATTATTCTACTGCAATGACAGCAGATGAAGCTGGATACTATGATTTCTTCCAAAGCTTCACGGGCGGAGGTGAAATTAATGGAATACGTTTCTGGGGTATTGATGCAATATTTAGTGGAGCATGGACTCCATGTACCGGTACCGAGCCGAAAACTTTCCATATTGGTTTCTTTGCTGACGACGGCGGACAACCTGGTGATATGATTGATGAGTTCACAATGGAAGTTCCCAGAGTTAACACAGGTGATCTTTTTGCCAGTACTTATACTATGTGGGAATATGAAGTTGCTTTACCTAATTCAGTAACATTACTTAACGGATGGTTCTCAGTAATGGCAATGATTGATAATGCTCCTTGCTGGTTCCTTGCACTTAATGCTCCAGGTGGAGCCGGAACTGGACAACAATGGGATGGTACAGCCTGGAATCCACAAGATCCTATGGGATTCTGCTTACTTGGTGAAGTTGTTATTCCTTGGTTAAGTGTTGGCCCATTGTCTGGTAATATAGCACCTCAAGGATCAGAAACAGTTACTCTTGATTTTAATGCTGGAGATTTTCCTGCAGGTACTGAATTATTTGCAGACCTTGTTCTTGCAAGCAATGATCCGGATTATCCTGTGATTAATATTCCTGTAACAATGACTGTTGGTGAAATACCTGAACCACACTGGGATTTCGAAGGCGGTGACCCATCAAGCCCACTCTGGACTATTTATATTGCAGGCGTTACTATGGCTGATGTCGATCTCGAAGCAGGCGATCAACTTGCTATTTTCGATGGCGACGTTATGGTTGGTTTATTTGATTTAGATCAGGTTTGTACTCCTGATAATCAATTTGATAATGATTTAACTGCATTTAGTGTGTTAACTTCACAGCCTGGTTATCAAGCAGGTAATGACTTTACATTCAAAGGTTGGGATGCAAGCGAAGAAGTAGAAGCCGATGTATTCCTTTATGAGTTCTTCGATCCTTATGGAGATGCTTATATGGGTGATGTATTCCCTGCAGATGATGGCGAATATAGTATTGCAGTTATTGATTTCTCCTCAATGGTATCGCAAACTTTCAACTTATCATTTGGATTCCAATTTATTTCTTCAGCAGTTATACCTCCTGATCCTTTAATGACAGTTGTTATGGCTGATGTATTAAATGATAACCTTGATTTCGTAAGAAATTCAGGCGGTCAAATGTTACGTAAAATTGGCCCTAACTGGGTTAATGGTATCGGTGACTGGATTGTTGATGAAGGTTATCTCGTGAAAATGTTTGCTGATGATACATTCACAATCATGGGTGCACCTGTTAATCCTTCAACTCCAATTCCAGTTGAATTTGGATTCCAGTTTGTAAGTTATTTCCCTGCTGATCCTATGGATGCACTCGTTGCATTTGGAACTATTATTGGCGACGATCTTGATTTCATCAGGAATTCGCAAGGTCAGATGTTACGTAAAATTGGCCCTAACTGGGTTAATGGAATTGGTGACGCTCAACCGGGAGAAGGTTATCTCGTTAAAATGTTTGCTGACGGTGAAATTATTTATCCTGCTGCAGCAAAATCAAGCGGTATAACACATGTAATTTCTTCTCACTTAATTTTCGATGGTGGTAATGCAGCCGAACCTGTTTATACAATGTATATTGACGGTTTAGAAATTGGTGATGAAGTAGCAGCTTATAACGGAGACGTTATTCTCGGATCAATGACTGTAATTTCAGATAATGTTTATGAAAACGATCTTCCAATATTTAGTCAAGTGATTAACGGACAAGGATATGTAGCAGGCGAACCTATTTCATTGAGAGTTTGGTCTAATGACAATGTTGTTGTTGCTGAATTTGAAATGGAATCAGTTTATAACTCTTATGTATCAGATGTTTATCCAAGCAACGACGGTGAATTTAGTGTTGTTAACATGACAAAAGGTGCCGCGATTGCTGGAGAATTGGTTGTTTATCCAAATCCTGCAACTAATATGATAAATATTTCTTCACCAAATCAAATCAACAGTGTTGTAATTTACAACTATGTTGGTCAATCGGTTTATGAAGGAAATAGTGCACAAATCAATACAAGCAATTTCGAATCAGGTGTTTATATCATCAGAATTGAAACCGCTAATGGTGTTGAAACACAAAAAGTTACTATCAAATAGTAATCTTTTAAACCATAAAAAGCTGCTCTTTTAGAGCAGCTTTTTTTTTGCTTTGCATTTTTTTTGACACGAATTTCACGAATTTTCACTAATTTAATTCGTGTTAATTTGTGTAATTCGTGTCTTTTTTAAAGTAGCAGAAAGGATCTAAGACCACATATTTTACACAAAACCAGATTAATATAAAATTTGTCAATTCTTTTTTACTTCGGGTTCTTAGACCCTGGGTACTTCAGTAATAAATGAAATCAAGAAAATATGGAAATATTGGAAATAAGAGGAATATAGGAGAGAAACAATCCGAAACTTAGAAAGAAATTATCCCAAAAGTGATTTTACAAGCCCCGCAATAGTTTTATTATCGGCACTACCGGCAAGTTTTTTTGATGCAATACCCATAACTTTTCCCATATCTTTGATGCTTTGTGCATTGGTTTCTTTAATAATATCTTTTATTAATTGTTTTAATTCGTCTTCGCTAATTTGTTCAGGTAGATACTTTTCAATTATTTCCGCCTGATAAAATTCATCTTCCGCTAATTCGTTGCGATTATTTGTTTTATATATCTCACCTGATTCTTTCCGTTGTTTTACTAATTTCTGTAGTAATTGAATTTCAACTTCCCCAGGTATTTCTCCACTACTTGTATCTTTTCCGGTTTTTGAAAGCAATAAAGCGGCTTTAATAGCTCTAAGAGCCTCCAACTTTTTTTTATCTTTTGCAAGCATTGCGGCTTTCAAATCGTCATTTATTTTTTTTTCCAGGCTCATGGTTTTTTGTTTTAATCATTCACGCATTCAATCATTGACTCCTTAATCAGCTTTATCGTGTAAAAATTTATTTTCTACTTTTAAATTATTTACTTTGTTTTCGCTAACAGATAATTGATAAATATTAGTTTCAGAGGAATGTTTTGCATCCGAAAGTTCAACATTTCGTCTGGCATAAGCCGGTTCTTTTTCAAGTTCGTCTATCTCCTGGGGTGATTTGAGTTTAATGCTCATGTCTTTGAGTTTTTGAATCCTTAGCTTAGCCCTTTGTTCCATGTCACTTTGCTTGATATTGAGTTGGTTGCTGTCTTCCTGAGGCGGTTTAATATTTATTTCCTCTACTTTATTATTTTCATTATTAGTACTATTAGTTTTTTTAATCAATACAGGTTCAATAATTTCGCTTTGTATTGTTGTTTTGTTTTCTTCAACATTTGGTTTTGTGTCAAAAATTGTTGTGTTGATTTTTGTTTCGGGTTTGGATTTATCTTCTTTTTTGGTTTCAGTTTTTATGTGGGATTTATTTCTTATCAGGCTTATTTCGGAAACAGTTTCTTTTTCTTTTTCAGAAATAGCCGGTTCAAAATTTGGCTTTATTTCATTATTAATAGTGCCAACAATTGTTTTTGCTTTTTGTTCATCAGGATTATTTTTTTTGGAGTCGAAACCGGTAGCGATCAATGTGATAGCAATTTTATCGCCGAGAGATTCCTGGTAACCGTTACCCCAGATAATTTCGGCATTCAATCCGGCTTCGGTTTGAATATAATCTGTGATTTCAATCACTTCATCCATAGATATTTCTTCATTTCCTGAAGCAATAAAAAGAAGGATATTTGCTGCACCTGAAATGTCATTATCATTCAATAAAGGCGATGATAAAGCAGCTTCAACAGCAATTCTTGCTCTGTTTTCGCCTTCAGCTTCGGATGAACCCATAATGGCTTTGCCACTGTTTTTCATAACAGTTTTAACATCCTCAAAATCAACATTTATATATCCTGTAACCGTTATGATCTCTGCTATTCCTCTTGCAGCAGTGGCGAGAATATTATCAGCTTTTTGGAAAGCTTCGGAAAGTTTCAAATCGCCGTGCAGTTCTCTTAATTTGTCATTGCTTATAATTAAAAGAGTGTCAACATGTTGTTTTAATTCCTTGATGCCCTCCTCAGCCTGCATTTTTCTTTTTCTTCCCTCGAATGAAAAAGGAAGCGTAACAATACCAACCGTAAGAATGCCCATTTCTTTTGCAATCTCAGCAATTATAGGGGCTGCACCTGTTCCGGTGCCTCCACCCATTCCGGCAGTTACAAACAACATATTGGTGTTTTTTTCAAAAATCTCCTTTATTTCTTCAATGTTTTCCAAAGCAGATTCTTTTCCAACAATTGGAATTGATCCCGCACCCAAGCCGTTTTTCCCTAATTGGATTTTTATTGGGATCGGGCTACTTTGTAGAGCCTGAGCATCGGTATTACATAAAATAAAGTCAACACCTGTAATGCCTTGTTTGTACATGTGAGTTATTGCGTTACTACCACCACCGCCAACTCCTATCACTTTAATTATTGATGATTGATTTTTAGGTAAATCGAATTCTAACATAGCTATTTTATTTATTGCGGAAGTAAAATTAATTATTTATATTTATGGTTTATATTAATATTTGTATTTTTATTAACAAAATTATTGTTAATATCTTTTATTCCACTTCATCTTTCTCGAACCAGTCTTTAACAACATCAAGAAAAGATTTTCTGTTTTCAGTAGATTTGATTCCCATACGGGCTTGCTTTGCTTCTTTTCTTTTTTCTTTTTTACTTTTAGGGCCAATGTGTTCAATGCGGTCTATCTCTTTTTCGAAGCGAGTTAGTCCAACAATAACTAAACCTATGCCGGTTGCAAACATAGGCATCGCCATTTCATCGGGTACTTCATTAGCAAGATGTTCGTTTGGGTATCCAATTCGGGTATCCATTCCTGTCATAAATTCAGTTAGTTGGGCAATATGTTTTAATTGTGAACCGCCTCCCGTGAGGACAATTCCGGCAATAAGTTTTTTTTCGCTTCCCGAATTTTTTATTTCAAAATAAATATGCTCAATGATCTCTTCCATTCGGGCTTGAATAATACTGGCAAGGTTCTTTAAAGTAATTTCTTTTGGTGGCCTGCCTCTAAGTCCCGGAATTGCAACAATTTCTTCTTCTTTGTTTTCACTTGCCAGAGCCGATCCGAATTTTACTTTTAAATCTTCAGCATGTTTCCGGATTATTGTGCAGCCTTCCTTAATATCCTCGGTAATTACATCTCCTCCAAAAGGAATAACAGCAGTATGCCGAATTATTCCATCCTGAAAAATGGCAATATCTGTTGTGCCTCCACCGATATCAACGAGAACAACACCTGCTTCTTTTTCATCTTCGCCAAGAACAGCTTCTGCTGAGGCAATTGGTTCAAGAATTAAATTTACAACTTCTAAACCTGCTTTACGAACACATTTATAGATGTTTTTTGCGGCTGTGGTTTGTCCGACAATAATATGAAAATTAGCTTCAAGTGAATTTCCAAGCATTCCAATAGGTTCACGGATACCTTGTTCTCCGTCAATAATATATTCCTGGGGAATTACATCAATTATTTCTTCACCGGGGCTCATATTTAAATTGTACATATTATTGTTTAGAGTGTCGATCTCCTCTTTGGTAATTTCGTCATCATTATTTTCACGAATAATGCTACCACGATGTTGCAAACTCTTAATGTGTTGTCCGGCAATACCTACATTGACGTAATTTATTTCAACGCCTGATTTTTGCTCTGCTTCTTCGATAGCAGTTTTTATTGATTGTACAGTATTTTCGATATTTGAAACAACACCTCTTTTAACACCAAAAGAGTCGGTTCGGCCATATCCTAAAACTTTAATTTTTTCAAATTCATCCTGCCGCCCGACAATACACGCAATTTTTGTTGTTCCAATATCTAAGCTTACTATAATTTCAGAATTATTCATATTTTTATTATTTTGAACATACTACTTGATTCAAATATTTTAAATTCACTTTTTTATATTTATCCCAACCTACTCTTTTTAATCCATCTTTATAAAAAACAATTAAATTATCGAATTTCTTTTTCATATTGTTTGTGTCACCAAATTCTATAAAATGTTTTCCTGTTTTGGGAATTAATTCAAATTCATTTGAATTATTAACATATATTTGTTCAATAGTTGCATTAAGAAATTTATCTGATCGAATATATTTTGCAAGTTTATACAATTTTAACAAAACAGTTTCATCTTTATTGTTTCCGGAATAGAAAATTTGAAAAGGTTTGGAATATTTTCTTTTGATATTTCCGTTTGCAACTATTACCCTTGAAGATACGCCGGTTTTGACCGGGATGATTTCTCCATCGGTTGCGATATAAAAATTTTGGCCTTTTGAGTTTATTATTCGTATCAAAGCCTGTCTTTGAATTATTTTTATTTTAAGATTGCCGCCAAAAGATGAAAATATTTCAGCTTCCGCTACATAAGGATTTATTTTGATTTTGTCTTCAATTTTCTCTAAATCAATTTCATTGAGTTTCTTTCCAATTATACTGTCTTTTGAATTATTGAATAAAGAAGATATTTCATCTTCTGTTACATATTGTCCGTCGTTTTTGTTTTTTTCAATTTTAATTAGAACATTTTTACAAACCGATTCATTTTGAATCAATCGAAAATATACTACGACACTAATGATAACGGCGATTAAAATAATCCAAATTAATATGTTAAATGCTTTTTTCAATTTTCAATAAATATTTCTTTTTCTGTCATTTTTTTATAATTGTGGATTCATTCTCCCATTCACTCATTCTCTCATTCATTCTCCCATTCACGCATTCAATCATTCCCTCATTCACTCATTCTCCATTCTCCCATTTCCTTAAAATCAATTCAATTTGATCGATACTTTTACCAATATCTCCAGCTCCGAGGCTTAAAACAACTTCTTTTTTATTGTTTTCAAGCTCAGCAAACAATTCCAGATTCGAAAAAACTTTTTTATTCTTATTCTTTATTTTATCAAATATCAAATTTGAATTAACACCCTCAATTGGTTTTTCCCTTGCAGGATATATTTCCAATAAAATTATTTCATCTAACAGCTCAAGATTTTTTGCAAATTCATCAGCAAAATCTCTGGTACGCGAAAATAAATGAGGTTGGAAAATTCCTGTTATTTTTTTCTTAGGATACAATTGCCGAACCGATGAAATAATTGCTTTCAATTCGTTTGGATGATGGGCATAATCATCAATATAAACGAGTTTATCAGTGTTTAATCGATATTCAAACCTGCGTTTAACTCCTGAATATGATTCAAGAGCTGATTTTATTGAAGATATATTTATGCCGTATTCTAATGCAACAGTAATTGCAGCAACTGCATTTTCGATATTATGATCTCCGGGTATGGGAAAGATGAATTCATCAAGTTTTTTGCCGTTTTTTATTAAATCAAAGTGAGTTTTCTCTTCTGAAAATTTATAATCGGATGCATGATAATTTGCTTTCGAATTAAATGAGTATGTTAATTTTTCTCCTGAAAAGGCAGTTGGTAAATTTAATTCACTTTTAATAATTAGTTTTCCACCCGGCTTGATTTTATTAGCAAACAAAGCAAAAGATTGCAAGAGGTTTTCATAATTGCCGTAAATGTCAAGATGATCGGCATCGATTGATGAAATTAGGGCAATATTTGGATTCAAAGTTAAAAATGATCTGTCAAATTCATCGGCTTCCACAATAAATACTTTGCTGTTTTCGGAATATTGTAAATTAGAATCAATGTTTTTTGAAATTCCTCCGATAAACGAAGTACAAGCAATTCCAGCTTTATTGAAAATGTGAGAAATAATTGACGAAATACTTGTTTTGCCGTGAGTTCCGGCAATAGCAATTAAAAAATTATCCTTTGTGATCTCATTAAGAATTTCCGATCGTTTTTTTATTAGTAAACCTTTACTGTTAAGGAATTTAAATTCTTTATTGTTTCTATCAATTGCAGGTGTGTAAATTACAAGGTCAATTTTTTGAGGAATTTTTTCAATATTTTCTTCAAAATGAATTTTCATTCCTTCACTTATCATTTGCTCGGTCAAATCTGTGTTTTCTCTATCGTATCCATGTATTTCAATTCCATTTGCATTCAGAAATCTTGCAATGGCACTCATCCCGATTCCACCAATCCCCAGAAAATAGGCTTTATGTATGTTATTAAAATTAATCATTTTTCTTCAAATAAATCATGAAAGTTTTCATGTTTGAAATTAGAAATTGGAAATTTGTGTTCTCATATTTTTGTACTATTGATGAGCGCATTTAACTTTGGGCCAAGTGTTTCGATTATTATTTGATATTTTGAAACATCTAATTCGTAAACTCTTTTCATTTTTTTCTAATTTCTAATTTCCAATTTCCAATTTCTAATTTTTGTGTTAGTAAATACTTATTTTATTCCCCCACTAATTTCATTATTTCATCAACAATTTTTCCTGCCGAATTTTTAATCGCCATTTTTCCGATATTATTTTTTAAAACATTCATTTGATTTTCATTATTAAATAAATCAATAACAGTTTTGCCGAGTTTTTCATTTGCCTCGCTGTTTTTTATTAATAAAGCAGCCTCGTTATTAACAAGTTTCATAGCATTTTTAGTTTGATGGTCTTCGGCTGCAGAAGGCAGGGGAACAAAAATTACAGGTTTTTTTACGGCAGTTAATTCAGAAATTGCGATAGCTCCTGCACGAGAGATCACAATGTCTGCCGCTGCAAAAGCCATATCCATTCGTTTAATAAATTCTAAAACCTGAATATTCTTTTCTCCCGATTTTTCTTGGATATCAATAGCTTTATTAAAATAATATTTTCCTGTTTGCCAGATAATTTGGATGTCATTTTCAATAAAAAGTTTGAGATTTGCATCAATGCTTTCATTAATGGATTTTGCTCCCTGACTCCCGCCAATTACAAGTAAAGTTTTTTTGTCGGCTGATAGATCAAAGAATTGCAAAGCCTCATTTCGTTTTCCGTCGATATCTATAACTTCTTCACGAATAGGATTTCCTGTGATAACAATTTTAGATTTATCAAAATATTTTTCCATTCCTTCGTAAGCCACACAAATTTTGTCAACAGATTTTGCAAGAAGCCGGTTGGTTATTCCGGGAAATGAATTTTGTTCCTGAATCAGAGTAGGAACACCTGATTTTTGAGCCATTTTTAATGCAGGGCCACTTGCATATCCTCCAACACCGATTACAATATCGGGTTTGAATTTGTTTATTATCTTTCTTGATTTCAATAAACTAAGAATTAGTTTTAGTGGAAACGACAGGTTTTTAACGTTAATGTTTCGTTGAAGTCCGCTAATCCATAATGCTTCGATTGGATATCCGGCTTCCGGTACTTTTGATATTTCGATTTTTCCTTTTGCACCGATAAACAATATAGATACATCGGGCAAACGCTTTTTTAGTTCATTTGCAATTGCAATAGCCGGAAAAACATGTCCACCTGTTCCACCTCCGCTAATTAATATTTTATATTTTTTTATCAAATCTCAATTCTTAAATCACAAATCTCATCTCTAAATTCTTCAAGCTACTGCCAAATTAAGTTCAATATCTGTTTCTTCTTGTGTTTCTCTACTAACACTCAAAATAATTCCCAGCGAAATACACGTAAACCAAATCGAAGTTCCTCCCATACTTACTAATGGAAGTGTTTGTCCGGTAACGGGTAAAATGTTTACGGCAACAGCCATATTTATCATTGCCTGAAAAATCAAGCTAAATCCAATTCCGAAAGTTATGAAAGTTCCGAATTTCCCCTTTATTTTTGTTGCAATTCTTATTACTCTGAAAAAGAAGATCAGAAACAACAAAACCATAAAAATGCTTCCTGCAAGTCCATATTCTTCGACAATTATTGCAAAAATAAAATCAGAGTAGGGGTGGGGCAGGAAATTTCTCTGTGTACTATTTCCGGGAAACTTTCCTAAAATTCCTCCTGAAGCAATTGCAATTTTTGATTGTTCAACCTGATAACTATTTTCTTCTCCATTACCAAGAAAAGTTTTAATTCGATTTTCCCATGTTTTCGCTCTGCCTTGATATTCTGGAGGTAAGGAAAATAAAACAGCAATAAATATTGATAAGCCAAGTATTCCGATTCCCATTAAAGACAGTAAATATTGAATTTTTATTCTTCCTATGAAAATTAAGACCAAACAAGTAACAAAAAGTATTGCTGCAGTTGAAAAGTTTGCAGGCAAAATTAATCCGCAAATTATTAGTACAGGCAACATTATTGGAACAAAAGCTGTTTTGAAACTTTTAATTGTATCTTGTTTTTTAGATAATAGTCGTGATAAATAAACTATCAAAGTTAGTTTTGCAAAATCGGAAGTCTGGAATGTTAAATTGAAAGGCAAACGCAAAACACGGCGGGCTTCATTTAAATCTACACCAATCAAAAGAGTTATAACTAACAAAGGCACAACAATATAAAAGGCAATCTGAAAAATTCTTGAAAAACGAATATATTTGATTTTATGTGTAAAAAATATCAACAATAAACCGCAAATTAGTATAATAAAATGCTTAATCATATAATATTCAGTATTACCTGATTTATATTTATATGCAAGTGTTCCTGTTGAGCTATAAACCGCTAACAATGAAAAAACCGACAATAGTATAACTACTGCCCAAATGACTTTATCACCTTTTATATTTTTTAAAACTGTTGACATTTTTTATAATTTTCTTACTTCGTTTTTAAATTGTCTTCCACGGTCTTCATAATTTTCAAATAAATCGAAACTTGAACAGGCCGGCGACAGTAGCACAACATCATGAGGTAAACCAAAAGAAAGAGCAATTTCGACAGCCTCATTCATCGAAGTTGTTTCGATTATTGAACTTACATCATCGGCAAATTCATTTCTGATTTTTTTATTGTCGAGGCCTAAGCAAATAATTGCTTTAACTTTTTCTTTAACTAATGGCCTTAACATTTGATAATCATTTCCTTTATCAATTCCTCCAGCAATCCAAATTACATGTTTGCCCGGTTTATCACTTGTCTCAAGAGCATACCAAGTTGAATTTACATTCGTAGCTTTTGAATCATTAATAAATTCTATTCCATAAATACTTGCCACATATTCTAAACGATGCTCAACATTTTGAAAATCTGATAAGCAATCTTTTATTTTATCTTTACGAATTTCAAGAACACGTGATATAATACCTGCTGCCATTGAATTATACGAATTGTGTTTGCCTTGTAATGCTAAGTTTTCTAATGTCATATTTATTTTTTTTGAGTTAACTCTAATTATAAATTCACTTTTTTTAATTTTTCCTTTTCCGGTTTTTATTAAAAATGCTCCGTCAGTTTCTAAACATTTTTTTATCGAAAAAGGGAAACATTTTGCTTTAATTTTTCTTTTCGTTATCTCGCGGCTTAAAACCTCATCGTCTAAGCAATACACGAAACAATCTTTTTTTGTTTGATTTTGAAGAATTCGGAATTTTGAATCAATATATTTTTTGAAACTGTTATCATATCTGTCGAGATGATCGGGAGTTATGTTTGTGATAACTGCAATATCAGCTTTAAAATCATACATTCCGTCAAGTTGAAAACTACTGATTTCGAGGACATAATAATTGAAATTACGTGTAGCTACCTGCATTGCAAAACTTTGTCCGATATTTCCGGCTATTGCAACATTTAATCCTGCATTTTTTAAAATATGATGGATCAGTAGCGAAGTCGTTGTTTTTCCGTTGCTTCCGGTGATACAAATCAAAGTTGCATCCGTAAAACGCCCGGCAAATTCAATCTCCGAAATAATCGGAATTCCTTTTTCTTTAATTTTCCTGATTATTGGAATATTGTCTGGAATCCCGGGACTTTTAATTATTTCATCGGCATTTAGAATTTTTTCCTCCGAATGTTTTCCCTCTTCAAAACTTATTTCATACTGTAAAAGAACGTCCTTATATTTTTTTTTAATTTTTGATTTGTCTGATAGAAATACTTCAAAGCCTTTTTTTTTCGCCAAAATGGAAGCGCCAACACCACTTTCGCCCCCTCCTAATATGACTTTTCGTATTTTCATTTTCCATATGTTTAAAATTTGTTTCCCGCAGATTACGCAGATTATCGCTGATAGTTTTTTCTCATTTCTTGTTTCTTGTTTCCTGTTTCCTGTTTCTTGTTCATTTATTAATCATACTCCTGTGTGTTTAAACTAATCATAGCCTGCCCCGATTTTTTTGGGGATGTTTCATCACTCCATCACTCCATTTCTCCATCATTCCATCACTCCATTTCTCCACTTATCTAAGTTTCAATGTTATAATTGTTAATACTGCCAACATTATCCCAATAATCATAAACCTTTGAACTATTTTAGGCTCTGCATAACCAAGTTTCTGATAATGATGATGAAGCGGAGACATTTTGAAAATTCTTTTACCTACTCCATATTTTCGTTTTGTATGTTTAAAATAACTTACCTGTATCATTACCGAAAGACTTTCGACAAGGAATATTCCACATAGAATCGGGATTAAAAGCTCTTTTCGGATAATTATTGCAAAAACTGCAATAATGCCACCAATAGCCAAACTTCCTGTGTCACCCATAAAAACCTGTGCCGGATATGTGTTATACCATAAAAATCCGATAGTTGCACCTACAAAAGCACTAATAAAAATTGCAAGTTCACCGGTGTTTGGTATAAACATTATGTTCAAATAATTTGAGAAAATTATATTACCGGAAACCCAGGCCAAAATTGCAAGAGTTACTCCAATTATTGCCGAAATTCCTGCCGCCAGGCCATCAACACCATCGGTCAAATTGGCACTGTTAGATACTCCAACAATTATAAAAATCACAATAGGAATAAAAATTAGGAATGCCCATTTTTCATAACCATCACCAAACCACGATAATAAAAATGAATAATCAAATTCATTATTTTTTATGAAAGGAATAGTGGTTTTTGTTGATTTTTGGGAATTGCTTGAAAACGCATTGATGTTTTCAGTTTGTAATTCTTCATTAACAACTGTTTCAATAGTTGTTTTTTCTCTGATAACAATATTGTCGTTATAAAGCATCGTAATTCCGACAACCAATCCAAGAGTTATTTGACCTAAAATTTTAAACTTTCCGGCAAGTCCTTTTTTATCTTTCCTGAAAGTTTTTATATAGTCATCAATAAATCCGATGATCCCAAGCCAGACAGTTGTAAAAAGCATCAACAAAATGTAAATATTATTGAGTTTTGCAAACAGCAGGGTTGGGATGATAATTGCACCAAGAATAATCAATCCTCCCATTGTTGGAGTTCCTTTTTTTTGGAGTTGTCCTTCAAGGCCCAGGTCTCTTACATTTTCACCAACTTGCTTTCTTATTAATAAATTGATCAGGCTTTTCCCAAAAATCAATGAAATCAATAAGGATGTTATCACTGCTAATGAAGCTCTGAATGAAATATATTGGAAGACCTGGGCACCAGGAAAATTAAACGTATTCTCAAGATATTCAAATAAATAATAGAACATTTTTTATTCAGTCTAATTAGTTAACAATATTTCTTTCACAATTTTTTTATCATCAAATGGATGTTTTACACCTTTAATGATTTGGTATTTTTCATGTCCTTTACCGGCAATTAAAATAATATCACCGCTATTTGTCAGTGCACATGCCGTTTTAATAGCTTCTTTTCTGTCGATTATTGAAATCACTTTTTTATTTTTGACAACATCAATACCTTCTTTCATTTGATCGATAATTTCCTGAGGATCCTCAGATCTCGGATTGTCAGAAGTCAGGATAAGCATATCACTTCTGTCGCATGCAATTTTTGCTATCAATCGTCGCTTTTCCTTATCTCTGTCTCCTCCTGCTCCAACAACACAGGTAACTTTTTGATTCAGAGTTTTTATGCTTTGAATTACCTCCAAAACATTTTTCAAAGCATCAGGAGTGTGAGCATAGTCGATTATGGCAATTTTTTTTTCAGGGAAATTTATAATATCGAATCTTCCTTCGGCTGGTTTTAGATTACTTAAATTCTGCAATATTTCGGTTTTATCCATTCCAAGCAAAATTGCGGACGCATACACGGCGAGAAGATTATAAGCGTTAAAATCGCCAACAAGTTTGAACCAAACTTCAACACCATCAATATTTAATTGTAAACCTTCAAATTGATCTTCAATCACTTTGCTTTTAAAATCGGAAGCAGATTTCAAACTATAGGTAAATTTCTTTGCCTTTGTGTTTTGAAGAATGATTTTCCCGTTTTTATCATCAATATTTGATAAAGCAAAGGCAGTTGCAGGCAAATCGTCAAAAAATTTCTTTTTTGTTTTTAGATATTCTTTAAATGATTTGTGATAATCAAGGTGGTCGTGAGTAATGTTGGTGAAAACTCCACCGGTAAAATCCAGGCCCGCAATTCGGTTTTGATCAATTGAATGAGAGCTTACTTCAATAAAACAATATTTACAATTATTTTCAATCATTTGGTTTAATAAGTGATTGATTTGTAAAGCATCAGCGGTTGTGTGAGAGGAAGGAATAATTTTTTCGTCAACAATGTTTTGTATAGTTGAAAGCATTCCGGAAGCAAAACCTAATGATTTAAATAACTGATATAATAAGTTTACAATCGTGGTTTTTCCGTTTGTTCCTGTCACTCCAATTAATTTCAGTTTCGATGAAGGATTATTATAGAAATTAGAAGCGATTATACCCAAAGCATAACTGCTGTCTTTTACGAGAAGATAAGTTACTTGTTTGTTTCTTTCGCCTGGAATTTCTTCACACACAACAGCAATAGCACCATTCTTAATCGCTTGATAAATATAATTATGGCCATCAACAGAACAACCTTTTACGGCAATAAATAAATCTCCATTCTCAATTTTCCGGGAATCAAATTCAATAGAAGAAAGTTCAATATCAATTGCACCATAACTTGCAATTAATTCAACCCCTTTTATTATTTCAGTTAACTTTTTCAATTTCAATTTTTAAGCTGTTCTGAGATTTAAAATTATTTCTCTTCCTTTTGTTACTTTTGTTCCGGCTTTTATCGACTGATTTTTAACAATTCCTTTTCCTTTGATTTTGGGATTTAAACCAATTGATTCAAGAATAAAAATTGCATCTCTGGCACTCATTCCTTTTACATTAGGAACAGTTTCGGCTTTAATGTTTTTTGTTTCTAATTTTACTTTTTCATTTTCAAAAGAACTTACAACCCATTCGTTTGTAGAATTTAAGGAATCAAAAACAAATCCCAGGTCATTATAAAAAATCTGTAAATCTTCATGATTCCCGACTTTAACTAAGGGTGCTGAAAATTCAATTTCCTCTTTATCATTTCGTTGATGAATATTTAAGCTACTTGCATAAACTTTATCGGCAATTTCTTTAAAAACCGGAGCTGCTACGGAACTACCGTAATAATAACCGGCAGTTGGTTTGCTAATTATAACAATGCAAGAATATTGCGGCGACTCGGCGGGAAAATATCCAACAAATGTTGAATTGTAGTTTTTCTTATCATAGCCTTGGTTCCTATTGGCAATTTGTGCAGTGCCTGTTTTTCCAGCAATTTTATATACGGAATTTTTAAGCCTTTTTGCCGTACCAAGTTCAACAACTCCTTCTAATAAACTTTGAAGTGTGTCAATAGTTGAGGATGAACATATTGATTTATTAATAACAATAGGCTCAAAAACCTCTAATGTTTTCCCTCCTTGTTGTATTTCTTTAACAAACAATGGTTTCATCATTTTTCCGTCATTTGCGATTGTATTATAAAAATTTAAAATTTGTAATGGAGTCAATGATAATTCATAACCTATCGACATCCACGGAAGTGATGTTCCATACCAATATCTTCTATCATCGGGGTGCTTGATAACCGGATTTGACTCACCTGCAATTTCAATTCCCAATGGTTTATTTAAAGAAATATCATAAAGTTTTTCAATGAATTTTTCCGGATTATTTTTATATGCGTCGAAAATAATTGTTGATATTCCTACATTAGATGAGAACTGAAAAGCTTCCCTACAGGTAATTTTACCATTTCTGATTTTGTGAACATCCTTCATGGTTCTATTAAAATATACTTTCCACCCATCACCTGTATCTAAGGTATCGGTCAAATTAACTTTATCATCCTCCAAAGCAACTAACATCGAAGCAAGTTTAAAAGTTGAACCCGGCTCAACACTATGATGGATAGCATAATTATAGATTTCTTTATATTTTTTGTCCGAAGAATCGTATTGAAGGTTTGCAATTGCCTTTATAAAGCCTGTTTCAACTTCCATTAAAATAGCACAACCTTGAAAAGCTTTGTGATGTTCGAGATGACGCATTAGTGCATTTTCTGCAACATCCTGAATATTCACATTAAGACTTGTAATGATATCTTTCCCACGTTTGGGCTTAATTTCCGCTTCATTATGAATGGGTTTCCAGTCGCCATTACTTATTCTTCGTCTTAATTGTTTTCCTTTTTTACCTTGCAAAATATCAGAATAAGCACCTTCAATTCCGACGAAATATTTTTTCTCTTTGTTTTTGTTTTCGAAACCAATAGTTCGTTTCGCAAGGATCGAATATGGAAGTTTTCTTCTGGTTTTTTGATGTACAATAAGTCCTCCGCGATATTTTCCCAGCCTAAAAATCGGGAATTTTTTTAGTTTTTTCAATTCCGAATATGTTGCTACTCGCTTCAGTAGTAAATATCTGTTTTTCTTTCTGGCTTTGCGTAAATATCTTTTGTACTCTGATTTTGATTTATCTTTAAATAATTTTGAAAGACAAAGAGCGAGTGAGTCAATATTTTTATTGAAAATATCATCGGAAATTAAAGGCGAGGCAACATCCATCCTGATTTCGAATATCGGAATTGAAGTGGCTAAAAGACTGCCGTCGTCAGCACAAATATTTCCTCTTGTAGCATCTATTGAAAAATATTTCATTTCATACTTTTCTGCTTTGAGCATTAACTCATCGCCTTCGTAAATTTGTATCAAAACAAGTTTTACGATAATGAGTATTGCAAAAATCAGCACACTGAAATAAGTCAGATAAATTCGCCACAATATGTCTCTTTTAATGTCTTTCATAATCTCTTTTATTATTGGATTTCTTCCCGATTGCTTGGGACTAATTTCCAATTTCCAGTTTCCAATTTCATTTTACTTTTTTTTAATAAAAATTTTATAAGGTGGAGTTGTCGATTCTTTTATTCCTTTCGATTTTAGCTTATCAGCTAAACTTGATTGTTTTGTCAATTCCAATAAATCTGATTTTGTAGTTATATACTCAAATCTTAATTCATTCACTTTCTTTTGTTTGCTTTGAATTTTTCGTATCATTTTTTCACCGTAGTATGTGTTTCCAATGTAAAAAACGGCAAGGCTAGTAATAAATAGTAGAAAAGGTAAAAGTCTAACCGACTTCTTTTTAGTAAGAAATTCTCCATTAAAAACATTGTGCAAAGAATTACCGACCTTGCTTTTTTTTGCCGGTTTTTTATGTTTTTTCTTTAATTTATTTGTTTTTTCTGTCATGATTAAATTTTTTCTGCAATCCTTAATCTTGCACTTCTTGCCCTGCTGTTTTTTTCTATTTCTTTCTCAGTTGCTATTATTGGTTTTCTGGTAATAAGTTTGAATGGAGTTTGAGGAACACCAAAAAAATCTTTTTCAATTTTTCCTTCTAAATTTCCTGACCTGAAAAAATTCTTTATTAACCTGTCTTCTAATGAATGATATGATATTACAACAAATCTGCCTCCCGAACGAAGAACTTCTTTTGATTGAAGGAGCATTTCTTTTAATGAATTCAATTCATCATTTACTTCAATTCGCAGAGCCTGAAAGACTTTTGCGAGATATTTATTTTCTTTTTCCTTAGGAGTGCATGTGGAAATCAAATCTTTAAATCTTGTTATTGAGGCAATTTCCTCATCCTTGCGTTTATCAACTATTAATCTCGCCAATTTTGAAGCATTATGAACTTCTCCGAATTTGAAAAATATGTCTCTTAATTTTTCTTGAGGATATTTATTAAGAATTGTTTTGGCATCAGTTTTACTTTTTTGGTCCATCCTTAGATCCAGGTCACCCTCAAATCTTATCGAAAATCCTCTCTCCGGATTGTCAAATTGGTAGGATGAAACACCGAGGTCTGCAATAATTCCATCAACCGGAGTGGCTTTATAAAACTTTAAAAAATTCTTTAAATACCTGAAATTATTATTTACAAAAATTATTCTTTCATCATCGGGTAAATTTCTTTCAGCATCTTCATCCTGATCAAAGACAATAAGTTTTCCTTTGTTCAAATGTTTAAGAATTTCGAGCGAATGGCCTCCACCTCCAAAGGTTACATCAACGTAAGTTCCATTGGGTTTAATGGATAGACCTAAAACACTTTCATTTAATAAAACAGGATTATGATACATTTTCAATTATTATTCAATTTCAAGATCACCCATTACTTCCTCAGCTAAATCAGCAAAATCTTCGGGATCAAAATCAATTGTCTTTTCATATTCTTCCTTATTCCAAATCTCAATTTTGTTCACAACTGAAGCTAAAACTATCTCTTTTTTTATCCCACTGAAATTAATCAGATCTTTGGGAATCAACAATCTGTCTGCTTTATCCAATTCAATGGTTTTTACTCCTGCCATAAATTTCCTGATGAAATCAACATTCTTTTTCCTGAACCGGTTGAGTTTGTTAATTCTTGTGCTTTCGATATTCCACTCCGACATTGGATATAATTCAAGGCATTTTTGAAAAACACTTCGTTTGATCACGAAGCCATCCTTAATTTCGGAAGCTAATTGTGCCCTAAAAGCTGATGGAAACATCAGTCTTCCTTTTGCATCGACTTTACATTCATACGTACCTATAATCCTTGCCACAGATTTTTAATTTTGGGCGTAAATATAGGAATAAATTTCCCACAATTATCCACTTTTTCCCACTTGTTGATAAGTTTTTTTTACATTTTTTTTATTATATTTGTAAGAATAATGTAATTTGTATATTGTCAGGTGTTTGAGATTCCTTTTAGATGACATCTTTTATTTTTTGAGGAGTGATTTTTTTGTAAAAAAAATTGACATTTTTCATTAGTATAAAAAATAAGGTCTTTTAATACATTCTACTGCTAATAAATGTGAACCAAAAAATAAATAATGTCAAACTTTTGCAGGGCAGGTGTCGGATTTCACATGGCAAGCTGAGGGCTGAGTATTGAGGACTAAAGACTAAATATTAATAATCATAAAACCAATATTTTACAAGATAATAGTATAATATCCTTTAGTAATTTCTTCTGTTTTTAGAATAATATTTAACTTTGCTACAAAGTAATTAGAAAATTTGCTTTTTCATAGAAGCTTATTATGAAATACTTTTTTGAGGATGATTAATTATTAAAAGCAGTTTTACTGATAATATGGATGTTCAACAAGATAAAGAAAATCAGCAGGAAATAACAAAAGACTTCCTCAATATTCAGAAAGTTTTTTATACTAAAAGTCCATCTTTAGCTAAAATTATCCCGAAATTTGTTTACAATTATTTAAAAAAAATTATTCATCAATCTGAGCTAAATGAAATATTTTATAACACTAAAGATAAATTTGGTATTGATTTGATTGATTCACTTCTTGAAGAATTTCAAACTAAAATTCTTGTAAAAGGTTTAGAAAATGTTCCAGCAACCGGCAGATATATAATTGCTTCCAATCATCCTATTGGTGGGTTAGATGGTTTGGCTTTGATGAGTGTTGTCGGGAAAATCAGAAAAGATATAGTTTTTCCGGTAAATGATCTGTTGATGAATTTGCCAAATATTAAAGAATTATTTATTCCTATAAATAAGCATGGAAGTAATGCGGAAAATGTAAAAATTATTAACGACACTTTTGCCTCTGATGTTATGATATTATATTTTCCTGCCGGTTTAGTTTCACGAAAACAATCAGGGAAAATTATCGACTTAGAATGGAAAAAGACTTTTCTAACAAAAGCAAAAAGATTTAAAAGAGATATTATTCCCGCTTTTATTGATGGCCGCAATTCAAATTTTTTCTACAATCTTGCTAATCTTCGCAAATTTTTGGGAATGAAGGCAAATATTGAGATGTTATATTTATCTGATGAAATTTTTAAACAAAAGAACAAAACAATAAATATTGTTTTTGGTAAACCAATACCATATTCGAAATTTGATAAAACAAATTCAGATAAGAAATGGGCCGAAATAGTTAAACAGGAAACTTATTCACTCGCAAAATGTATAGAAATTTAATAGAAAAATTCTAAAAGTAATTATGGAAACAATAATTTCACCCATAGACAGATCATTATTAGAGAAAGAATTAACCAAAGAAAAGTTTGTCAGAAAAACAAATAACGGCAATAATAGTATATATATATTCTCTAATTTCGACTCACCAAATTTGATGAAAGAAATAGGGCGATTAAGGGAGCTAACTTTTAGAGATGCCGGAGGTGGAACCGGAAAATCAATGGATATTGATAAATATGATACATCCGAAACGCCTTTCAAGCAATTGATTGTATGGAATCCAATTGACAAAGAAATTATAGGTGGATACAGATTTATTCATTGTAAGGAATTGAAAGTTGATGAAAATGGGATTGTTAACTCTCCGACCTCAAAACTTTTTAAATATTCTAAAAAATTTATTAATGAGTATCTTTCTTACACTATTGAACTTGGCCGTTCATTTGTTCAACCCATTTATCAGCCAACCAATAATATCAGAAAGGGAATGTATTCCTTAGATAATATATGGGATGGATTAGGTGCTTTGGTAATTGATAATCCTGATGTTAAATATTTATTTGGAAAAGTAACAATGTATCCACGATTTGATTCATTAGCGCGTGATTTGGTTTTGTTTTTTATGTCTAAATATTTTCCCGATAAAGAAAAATTAATATTTCCATATAAGCCTTTAAAATTGACAACCGAAAATAAAATTTTAGAAAATATTTTTACAGGGTGTAATTATGATGAGGATTATAAGATACTTATTCAGAAGGTTAGAGGATTAAATGAACAAATTCCACCATTATTTAATGCTTACATGAATTTGTCGGCAACGATGAAAACTTTTGGTACATCCTATAACGAGTCATTTGGAAATGTTGAAGAAACCGGTATTATTGTAACTGTTGAAGATATTTACGATTTCAAGAAAGACCGACATTTGTCAAGCTATAAAGAAATAATTCTATAATTAATCTTGAAATCCATACAGACAAGTTTGGAAATTAGAAATTCAGGAGTATCCAAATTTCTATTTTCCAATTTTATATCCCAAAGAGAAAACGTTATGCAAATTTACGATGCAAAATTTCTGAAAAGCAGTCCAAAAGTAAGCCAATGTCCACAAAACCATTTGCCCGAATATGCTTTTATCGGTAGGTCAAATGTTGGAAAATCATCATTGATAAATATGATCACTAACAATAAAGGACTTGCAAAAACTTCAGGTACTCCGGGAAAAACTCAATTAATTAATCATTTTATTATTGATGATAAATGGTATATTGTTGATCTTCCGGGATATGGTTTTGCAAAAATTTCAAAAACAATAAGGGCAAAATGGGAAGTGATGATCAGTAATTATTTAACACAAAGAAAAAATCTGATATGTACTTTTGTGTTGATTGATATTCGCCTTAAACCACAGGCAATTGACCTTGAATTTATTGAATGGCTCGGTAAAAAGGGACTATCATTTGTAATACTTTTTACAAAATCCGATAAACTTAAAAAAGCTCAACTTTTACAAAATATCACAGACTACAGAGATGCATTGCTTTCTTTCTGGGAAGAACTACCTTTATCAATTATTACTTCGGCAAAAACAAAAACCGGGGAAAAAGAAATATTAGAATTTATTGCGCAGACGAAGTAATTTTTTTTTAGAAGTACGTTCATCTAATCTATTTTCCTTATTTACTTTGTTTGTCATTTGGTCATTCAGTAGTCATTCAGTAGTCATTTGATTGTTATTTCATTTTCCTTGCGATTGAAGTGTATTCATACGAAGCGAAGAAAGTCCGTATGAATGGATTTCCATTATTTCCTCTATTCCCTTATACCCCTTGTTGAGATACTTTCATTGTTAATTAATACCGATTAGTAACAAATCTAAAAACTTTTATTTTCAGTTAGTTTTTCTAAAATCATCTATTCTACCTGTGGTTTTTCTTTTATTTGGGAATTTTAAATCATAAAAAATATCAATGTAATATGACAAAATAGTTTTCAAATCTTTTCTATCAACTAAGTGTTGTATTTTATTGGTTTTGAAAAGACTATCGGTGCAAACAATTTCTCGGTCAACTTCAAAACCAGCTCCGGTTACAACTCTTGGCCCTGCAAATTCAACCAAACTGCCTTTTTCTCCAATCATAATATCTCCCTGGGTTACAAAGCTGGCATAAGCGCCTCCGGTAGTGGGTTCTGCAATTACCGATAAATATAAAATGCCTTCTTTTTTGAGGTCTAATAAAGACATATTCATTTTTGCCATTTGTGCAAGTGCTAATGGCCCTTCATTCATTCTTGCACCGCCTGATGAGCAAATTGAAATAAAAGGAAATTTTTTCTTTACAGCATAATCAATTGTTCTTTTGAATTTTTCACCAAAAACTGCTCCAAACGAACCACCAAAAAACTTAATATCAGTTATTGCCAAAACAACATCTCTCCCATTTATTTTTGCTGTGCCCGTAATCAAGGCTTCTCTGGAAAATGTTTTTCCTTTGATTTTTCCTAATAATTCTTTATATCTTCCAAAATTGTATTTCTCATTTCCAACTAATTGTTTTATAACTAGATGGCCTTCTATTTCAAGAAATGTATTTTTATCACAAACTTTCTCTATTTGTTCCTCAATACTAAGATATTGTCCTTTACCGCATTTAGGACAAGCATAAAAATTTTCTACATATTTTTCAAAAGAAACAAAACCACAACCTCCGGCAACCCGGAATTTATTTTGTTCTTTATTCCATTCTTTTTCACATTCGTATAGTTCAGTTTCTCCAATTCCTTCTTTTTCTAAATGAGCTTTCATCATTAAAGTAGTATAGAAGTCGCCTCGCTCAATATCAACAATTTTAATGTTTTTTGGTAAACTTCTTTTAGTTACCCTTTTGGCAAGTTTATCGAAAAAACCATAGAATTCCCCAAAGTTCAAAACCTTTTCTCTTCTCTCTTTTAATAATTTAGAGACAGTTTTTTTTCTAATTATTTTTTTGCCGATTTTTTGCGAACGTACCCATTCATTTAATGTTTTTATTAAAGAGTTTTTGATAACATTTATTGTAAACTCATAATTGGTATGAGCGCCTTTTTTAGGTTCGGGCAGGATTTCATCAATCATGCCAATTTCTTTTATGTGCTCAGCACCGGGGCGTAAAACATCTAAAGAATCTTTTATTGTTTCTTCTAAACTTTCACCGGCATTTAATCTTTTTTGAAATATTATTCTGCTACAGCTTTCGGGCGCAATCACAGAATATAGTGCGTTTTCAAACATAAAACTTTTATCGGCGACCTGAAGTCCTAAGGCTCCACCACTACCACCTTCACCAATTATATAAGAAATTGTTGGGGTTTCAATGCCACAGTACCGGCTGATACAGTCAGAAATTAAAAATGATTGCCCGCCAAGTTCCGATTCCATTGATGTATCTCCACCAAAAGTGTCTATAAATGAGACTACAGGCAAGTGTCTTTTTTCGGCCTCATCCAACATTTCAAGAGTGAATCCATAACCTTTTGCAGTCATCATTCCGGTTGCCTGACTTTCTTTTCCTTTTCTTCTTTTTTCCTGGCCAAGTATCAGGCAGGTCAAACCATTAATATTTCCTTTTGCTGCAATTAAGGAAGGATCGGGTGAATCGAAATAAATTGTTTTTTCAAAAACGCCTTCAATTATATCAGAACTTCTTATTCTTTCAGGATGTCTTATTAAGTTATAACGTTCTTTAAAGCCCTTAGTTGGAGTGTGATTTTCTTTTTTCATGTTGATTGGTATATAGTTAGCAATATATATATCTTTTTATTTAAAAGAACTTCAACAAAAATTTTCCTTTAACCATCAATGGTTAATGCTCCAAAAATAGGAAAGAAATGGAAAGAAAAGTAAATAATTTTAAAAAAAACAAAATTTATACTTAGGGTTTGAAACTTTTTTTCCATATTATACAGAAATACTGTCGTTTTGCAGGCTAATTTTTTTTGTTATTTTTTTAAAAATTTAGAATTGAAATTGGCAATAATTTATTTATTATGACAATCAAGAGCTGAAATCAAATGGAAAATTTCTGTACCCCAATTATCATAATTGGTGACGGTTACGAGTTGCATAACCTGACAACCCGAAACTCGAAACCTGAAACCTAACGTATTGATTTACATTTTCTATGAACCCCAGCTTTCTCTATCGAGGCTCCTGTAGTTAATAGCTTCTGCGAGATGCTCGGATAAAATATCTCTGCTGTTTTCTAAATCGGCAATTGTTCGTGAAACTTTAATGATTCGGTCGTAAGCTCTCGCCGAAAGCCCAAGTCTTTCCATTGCATTTTTAAGTAATTCATGTCCTTTTTCATCAATTTTACAGATTTCACGCAATTGTCGTGAAGTCATTTGAGCATTGCAATGGATTGATTTAGTTTCTTCAAAACGTTTTTCTTGTAATAATCGTGCTTTAATAACTCTGTCTCTGACAATTTCACTTTTTTCTTCTTCTTTTTCATTAACCAGTTCCCTGAAAGGAACAGGAACTACTTCTATATGAATATCGATTCTGTCTAATAAAGGGCCTGAAATTTTATTCAAATATTTTTGTACAATTCCCGGACCGCAAACACAATTATGATCTGGATGGTTGTAATAACCACAGGGGCAAGGGTTCATCGCAGCAATAAGCATAAAACTTGCAGGATATTCAACGGTGAGCCGTGCCCGCGAAATTGTTACGACCCTATCTTCCATAGGTTGTCGCATCACTTCAAGGACGGAGCGTTTGAATTCAGGTAATTCATCTAAGAAAAGAACGCCATTTTGAGCAAGTGATATTTCGCCGGGTTGCGGGAAAGTTCCTCCTCCAACAAGACCTGCATCGCTGATTGTATGATGTGGTGACCTGAACGGACGAACTGAAATCAAAGATGTTTTTTTGCTGAGTTTTCCTGCAACCGAATGTATCTTAGTTGTTTCGAGAGCTTCATGTAAATTCAAGGGAGGAAGAATAGTTGGAAGGCGTTTAGCGAGCATGGTTTTTCCTGATCCGGGCGGCCCTATTAAAATTACATTATGCCCGCCGGCGGCAGCAATTTCAAGAGCTCTTTTAATATTTTCTTGTCCCTTAACATCCGAAAAATCAAATTCATAAGAATTAAGTTGAGAATAAAATTCATCTCTTGTATTGATTACGGTTGGTTCTAATTCAACTTCATCATTAAAGAAATCAATAACTTCTTTTATGTTTTCAACTCCAAATACTTCTAAATCGTTTACAATGGCAGCTTCGGGAGCATTGGTTTTTGGAAGAATAAATCCTTTAAAACCATGTTTTCGGGCTTCGATTGAAATTGGTAAAGCTCCTTTAATTGGTTGTAATCCACCATCAAGTGAAAGTTCACCCATGATCAAATAATCGCCAACTTTATCTGATTTGATTTGTTCGGAAGCTGCAAGTATTCCGACAGCAATCGTCAAATCATAAGCTGAGCCTTCTTTGCGAATATCGGCAGGAGCCATATTTATGACAATTTTTTTTACAGGAATTTTATAACCGTTGTTTCTCAGAGCAGCTTCAATTCTTTGATGGCTTTCTTTTACAGCACTATCGGGTAAACCAACCATGAAAAACTGCACTCCACGATCGATGTTTACCTCAACTGTGATCGGGATTGCGTTTATTCCTATAATGGCACTACCATACGTTTTTACAAGCATAAAAAATAGAAAAAATATTATGGTTGATATTATTAAAAATCAAAAATATTTCGAAAGATACGAAATTATTTCTTTGGTTTATATTTTGAATCGGATAAAAATTGTTGTGAGTCGGTTATTTTCATTAGTTCATTTAGGTTAACATCTTTATTGTTATTCATATAAGCTTTAACAATTTGCCATCCTACCCAAATTCCTATTTTTGCAGGAGATTCATTTGAGAAGGCCGAAGTAAAAGGTCCATCATTTATAAATTTGCTTGTGTATTGAAAATCGGGAGAGTATAATAGTTCGTTTTCGATAAAAAATGCCCAAACATTTGATTCGTTATTTTCACACCATTCAATTTGACTTTTAGTGTATCCGATTTTTATTGAATCTGGGGTTTCAGGCATAACCGCTTCCAAAAAGTACAATCTTTTTCCTTCATTTATCATCTTGTCGAGAAAGGTTTTTTCAGGAGGATTATTAAATTCAGTAAGCATGATTTCGTTCATACAATCATTAACAAGATATTCTTTTTCAAATCGCCTGATCTGATATTTTGGAAGTCCGATTTGCCAATAAGGCAAAAAATCTATTCCAAGAAACATATCAAGGGCTATAATCATTACATCATCAACTATTTGAACAGGGTATTCGTAATACAAACCGGAAAGATAAGTGTAAACTTCAGGAATTGATTTTTCGGGAAAATAATATTTATAATGCTTGAATGCTGATGTCAGTTGGCTTTCAATATCAGTTAGATCGGGGTATTTTTCATTACAGGCTATTGATAATTCGATCAAAGAAGAGTCGGTGACATAGTCATGGATTTTAATCAAATTCAATGTGTCTTCAAATTCGTTGCCGAGAAAGAAATAATATTCGTCGGAAAGTTGAGAAAGCTCTGCTTTTATATTATTCGGATCAATCGAAAAAAGTGTTTTCCCGTAGCGTTTTATTTTTATGTCATCAATTTTAATATCCGAAAAATCAACATCATGTCTGTTTGAGTTACAGGAAAATAAAATAATAATTAGAAATAGGTAACTAATTAGTGCCTTAAGTTTGGAGTGCCTAACCTGCTCGAATGATTCGTTCAGGCGGGAATGCCTAAAGTTGAAGTATCTTAATAATTTAGTCATAAATAGCAAATAATCAATATATTTGTGTTGTTTTCAAACATTTAATGAGTTCAGTATAAAAACTAAAGATTTTGGGCTAAAGCCCTCTAATTGTCTGGCTTTCAATAACCCCGCCCTTAAGGGCTGGGTTAGTTATAACCTTGTTAATACGGGCTTTAGCCCGAACTATTAAATTGCCCATACCTTTTTATATTGAACTTTTTAATAGAAAAACAAAAACCTCCGGAAATTATTGTATAATTACCGGAGGCAAAAAAAATGAAAAAAAATTAGAATATTTTCCAACCAAGTGATACATTGAAACCACTTGATTTTGAGTCAAATTTCACAGGAGTGCCATCTATTTCAACATCTCCGATTACTTTATTTACACCAATATTATATCTGACATCAAGAGTGAACATCAAAACATCAACACCTGCACCAAGTTGAATATTCCAAATCAAATCTTCGATATTCGCATCTTTAATAGGGTCTATCCATCCTGAACCCGAGGTGGTTTTTATTTCTTTTTCGGTAATAATAGATGCTGAAGGGCCGGCAAAAATTCTTACATTCACAATTTTCTTATTAAAAACTTTCATTCCTATTAAAAAAGGAATTTGTATTGTTTTTAACTCAACTTTTTGTTCAAATGGCGATAAACCTCCCGTAATACTCGGCCTTTTAAATATTGAACCCTGAGTGAGAAAATTTACTTCGGGTTGAACATAAACATTTCTTCCAATCCTGACAAAAGCTCCAAATTGGAAACTGTTTTTTAAATCAGATTTAATATCCTCTTTATCCATAGATAATTTAGATGTGTTATATCCGATTTTCGGCCCTAATGTCAATTGTGCAAATCCTACATTTACCGCAATTATCATAATAATTACTAAAAAAATTTTTTTCATGATTTTCGTATTAAATTAATATTTTCAACAAATTTAGTAAAATTTCCTTACTGTCTTGATAATAATAAATATAATTTGGAATTAATTTTTGTGAATAAATCAGTTGAATTATGTACTTTTGTTTAATTATAAAAACATATAAATATAATAAAATGAAAAAAATTATTCTTCTTACTTCACTGATAATTATTATTTTTTTGAAAGCAAACTATGCTCAGATCAAACCTTTTCAATTTGGATTCAGGTTGGCTCCGAACATAAGTTGGTTATCACCCGATTCAAAATATTATTCAAATAACGGTACAGACATCGGTTTTACATGGGGGTTTCTGAGCGATATTGCGATTACGGATAATTATTTTTTCCAGACAGGTTTTAATATTTCTTCGTTTAATACCAAACTTGAATATCCCGAAAAAATATTTGTCGAAGCTGAGAATGATTCAATGCCGGGGCAACTTTTTAGAAATTATAAATTAAAATATATAGATATCCCGGCACTTATAAAAATGAAGACCCAACCATATAAAAAATTCTCATTTTATGGCTTAGTTGGGTTAAATTTCGGTTTTAATATTCGATCGGCTACCGAGGACAGATTTGAGTATGATAATAAATCAAAAATCGAAAACAGCGAAAAAGATATTAAAGATGATATTAATTTCTTTAAGTTTTCGTTAAATGTTGGTGTAGGTTTAGAATACGAGATTTATAAATCAACAGTAGTTTTTGCCGGAGTATCTTTTAACAATGGTGTTACGAATATATTAAAAGGATATAATGCCCTTTATCCTTCTGTAAAACAAAAAGCGATACCTTATACGTTGGATTTTAATATTGGAGTGATTTTTTAAATGAAATTGGAAATTAGAAATCAGGGGGAAATCCAAATTTCTAATTTCCAATTTCAGTCTCTTTTTCATAGAAATGTAACTAATTAGAAAAGTGTTAACTATAGAAATATTAACAGATGAAAATATCATTAGCACAAATTAATTTTCATGTCGGGAATTTTTCTAACAATATTAGCAAGATTAAAAATGCTATAGAAAAAGCAAAGCAAAACAAAGCTGATCTAATAGTTTTTTCGGAGCTTGCGGTCTCGGGATACCCTCCACGTGATTTTCTTGAGTTTAATGATTTTCTTGAAAAATGTCAATCGGCTGTTGAATCAATTGCAAACGAATGTATTGATATTGCAGCTATTATCGGTTCTCCGACAAGAAACCCCGAATATAAAGGTAAGGCTCTTTTTAATTCGGCCTACTTCCTTGCTGAAGGAAAAATTCAGGATGTTGTTCATAAAACCCTTTTACCGAATTATGATATTTTTGATGAATACAGATATTTTGAACCAAATACGGTTTTTAAAACCATAAAATTTAAAGGCTATAAAATTGCTTTGACAATTTGCGAAGACCTTTGGAATATCGGTAATGATCCTCTTTATATTATAAATCCGATGGATGAACTTGCAAAACAAAATCCCGATTTGATGATAAATATTGCAGCTTCACCCTTCGATTATAATCAGGCAAAAAGGCGAAAAAAAATTCTTTTGCAAAATGTTGAAAAATATAAAATCCCATTGTTTTATGTAAATCATGTGGGGGCGCAAACAGAATTATTATTTGATGGGGGTTCATTGGTTATTAATAAAAATGCTGAGCTTGTCAATGAATTGAAATATTTCAACGAAGATTTTAAGGTGTTTGATATTGATGAAATAAAATCCGGAGATGTTAATAAAAATCATTATCACCAACCCGGAAAAATAGCTTTGATCCATGATGCTTTGATGATGGGTGTAAGGAATTATTTTGAAAAACTCGGATTTAAAAAAGCTATTCTCGGACTTTCTGGAGGAATTGATTCGGCTGTGTGCCATGTTATTGCAGCAAGGGCACTCGGAGCGGAAAATGTCAGGGGTATTTTAATGCCTTCAAAATTTTCGTCCAATCATTCGGTTTCAGACGCAAAACTTCTTGCCGAAAATTGTAATTCGCCTTATGATATTATAAGTATAGAAGAAATATATCAAAGCTATGAGCAAGTTTTAGAACCGTTTTTTAAAGATTTGCCTTTTAATGTTGCTGAAGAAAATTTACAGGCACGATCGAGGGCCATGCTTTTAATGGCATTATCGAATAAATTCGGATATATTTTGCTTAATACTTCCAACAAAAGTGAAGCTGCCGTAGGTTACGGAACTCTTTACGGAGACATGTGCGGAGGACTTTCGGTAATTGGTGATGTTTACAAATCGGATGTTTTCCGGCTTGCACATTATATAAATAAAGATAAAGAAATAATACCCCAAAATACTATAACTAAACCACCTTCGGCAGAATTGCGGCCTAATCAAAAAGATTCGGATTCTTTGCCGGATTATGATATTCTGGATGAAATTTTATACGAATACATCGAAAAACGAAAAGGCCCACAGGAATTAATTAAAATGGGATTTGATACCGGTTTTGTAAAAAGAGTTTTAAAATTAGTAAATACAAATGAATATAAAAGATATCAAACTCCCCCAATTTTAAGGATCTCACCAAAAGCTTTCGGTATAGGAAGAAGAATGCCGATAGTTGCAAAATATCTTTCATGAGATCAGAATAAAAAGCCACAGATTCACAGATTATAAAAATATGCAAAGTGTTAATAATAAAAAATATTACGATGGACAAAGGCGAAATAGCGCGTATAGTGTAGTAATTATTTAGGAGTTGGCATGCATTTACAACAAGACAATAATGAAAAGAAAAACAATTTCAATACTAATCTTAATAGTTGGAATCATTTTAATTCTGATTTACGGAATTAATTGGACAAAACGATTCTTTCAAATAGATTCTTGTCTCGACAAAGGCGGTAGATGGAATTATGAACTAAATGAATGTGAAAATTATTATGATTTCGATTCAGAGACAATTACAAAATTATACTGGTATTCAGAATTTGATACTGTTAAAAACTATGAAATTCTTATTAAAGGAGAATTACTTGATTCTATTGGACAAACACCATATGAATTGATTGAAATCTTAAATAGAAGAAAATCTTTGAGTAAAATAGAACTGATTGACTTCTCTAAAGACACCATTCGAATTAGGGTTTTAAATGATGAATACCTGACAGAACAAATGGGTTCTGCTGGAGCATATGGTTATCTTGGAGAAACCGTATTTACATTGACCGAAAATAATTTAATAGAATTTGTAAGAATAGAAATGAATTATGGTTCACATGCAAGTCCTGGAATTTATAGTAGAATTGATTTTAAAAACTTAATGAAAAATTAAAAAACGACACACCAACAAAAAATATAGAACTTTTGGCAAATAGTACTAAATATGAATATCTTAGCAACAAATAAAATATACGGTAAATTGAAAGCAAAGCGTTTCAAAATGCCAAACGCACCATATTCAAACCAGTATGTCCCCAATAAAAAAATGTCAAAACATGAGATATAGACAGATTTATCTTTATTTTCTAATATTACTTTCTACATCCTGCAATCAAAATATTGACCCGATTAGTGTTATTCAAAAAACAATAAGCTCAATTGATACAATAACTACAATTTATTATCAGCAAACTTTAATAATGGGAAACACTGAAAATGCTAAAAATGTAGGACCGAAAGAAAGAGCATTTTATTATGAAAGGTTAAATTCTGATTCAATAATTGGAGCTAAGGCTCATATTTATTTTTATGACAGTAATTATGTATTTCATGAAGATATTTACGACGGCGATAGATTAATAAGAAAGCATAATGTTGATAGTTCAGCAACAATTTTTGATTTAATAAAATATCCGGTTTTGAGAAAGAAGCCATTTTGGGGTAAGACAACACCTTATACAGTGCAATATATGATGAAATATGCTTTAGAAAATAAAGAACATTACATTTTTGAATTAGGAAACGACACAATTATAAATGGTGTAAACTGTTATTGCTTAAAAACAATTTTAGAGAGAAAAGCATTAATGCCGGGTTTTAATAAAATCACAGTAGATACCAACAGGGTTGAAACTATGGTCTTGTTTATAGACAAATTGAATTATTATCCTCAGGTTATGAGATTGGAAACTTATTTTCTGGATAATCCTGACGACATTTATTTTACTGACCATCATTTCTATAATATAAAATTTAATCCGGAGCTTAATGATAGCCTGTTTATTACATCAGATGAAATTATTAAAGGATATAAAATCAGGGAAATTAAACCATGAACAAAATATTCAACACATAAAAATTATAAAAAATGAAAAAATTTAAATTAATTAGTTTTTTGATTGTATTCTTTTTTATTCTGACCTCAAATGTTTATTCACAAGGGAATTTTTCAATTCATTTTGGGCCATTTTTACCATTATCCGATTTTGCTGATGATAATTTAGATGATGATGAAGCAGGCGGTGCCGGTATAGGATTTGGCTTAGGTGTGCAATATGTTTACTCTTTATCTGAAAGTGGTTTAGGTTTATTTGGTGGTATTGATTTTAATTATAATGGGTTATAAGGTGATGTAAAAGATGACATTAAGGATTTATATGATGCTATGGGAATTAATAATGCATATATAATTTATTGGAAATATATTAATATTCCGATATCAGCTGGACTTCATTATACATTAGTAACTGATAATAATATCTCTCTCATTGGAAATATTGGCTTAACAGCCAACTTTTTAAAAATTACAGATTTTGTGGTTGGGGTCGATAGCGAAGAGATTAGAGTAGAATTTGATTTAGCTAACAGTATAGGTTTTAAAATAGGAGGTGGTATTTTATTGAATAATAAAACTTCAATTGAAATCAATTATCTAGGATTAGGGGACCATGATATTGAAGGAAAAATAGAATTTGATGGAGAATCAGACGATATTGATGATTTTAAACAAAATGTCAGTATTTTAACATTGACTATCGGTTTTAAATTCTAAATGATTCGATTTAAAATTATTTATGCCTGAATATTGTTGGACACCTCCTTAATTTTCAGAATCCACAACACCTTTTCGTCTTAACACTAAAAACAAATAGCTGCTAAATACGAATGTAGTGATCAATTGAATATAAATCGGTGTTGAAATGAGATTTGTTGAGAGTAATGCAAAGCTTATAAATGCGAATTTAATTGCATAGTAAAACACCTTACTTAAAACTATACTGATCAAAATAGGAGCAAATTTGTTTTTAATTATCTCGCTAAATTTAAAAAACAACCAAACATTAAGCAAAAGTTCCAAAGAGATAAGACCGGTTTTTAATGCCATAGGATGCCCCGAAATCAAGAATGAAAATAAAGGCAGGCTGAAAGCAATTAAATATGCGTTTCGTTTTGTTGTGTGTACCAAAGCAATTATTAACATTAAACGCATGGGTTCGATCAGATACAAAGGAAAACTCAGTAAATGAGAAAAAGTCGGAACTAAGTAGATAAATGATAGTGCAAATAAATCAAAAATGATGCTTCTAAGATTTGTTTTTGTTGTTGTTAATGCAATAATATTTTTCATCGGCCTAATTTAAATTGTTAGTTATTATTAAGAACTTAGCATAAGATATTTGTCAATTTATTTTAAAATCAGGAAATTTTCAAAATGAATTATTCCTAAATTATTTTCAAAAATAAATAAAAATCTATTAAATAAAATTTTTTTGTAATTTTATTCCGAAAAAATATAATAATATGAAACGAAGAGATTTTTTAAAAAAAGGAATAAACACCGGAATTATTGCCGGAACAGCAATGTCGCTTGGGAATTATGGTAAAATATTTGGTTCACCGCAGGCAAATCCTGAAGGGCCTTATGATATGGTTGCGATTAAAGGCGGAGAGCCTGATTTTATGTTCGACAGGGCGATTGAATCACTTGGAGGTATGAAGGAATTTGTAAAACAGGGCCAAAGTGTTGTTGTTAAACCAAATATAGGTTGGGATGTCGTTCCAGAAAGAGCAGCAAATACTAATCCTAAACTCGTTGCAAGAGTCATTGAGCATTGCTTTGATGCCGGTGCAAAGGATGTTTTTGTTTTTGATAATACCTGTGACGAATGGACTAAAGCTTATCAAAACAGTGGAATTGAAAAAGCCGTTAAGGATGCAAGCGGAAAAATAGTTCCCGGTAATGCTGAAAAATATTATCGCGAAATTGAAATTCCGGAGGGGAAAAAGCTAAAAAATGCAAAAGTTCATGAATTGATTCTTGATTCCGATGTTTTTATTAATATTCCGGTTTTAAAAAGTCATTCGGCAGCAAGACTCACTATTGCTATGAAAAACCTGATGGGTGTGGTTTGGGATAGAATGTATTGGCATAGAAATGATTTGCATCAATGTATCGCCGATTGTGCCACTGTTTGCAAACCTGACCTTAATATTGTTGATGCTTACAATGTTATGATGAAAAACGGGCCACGAGGTGTTTCAGTTGATGATGTTGTTACTATGAAGCAGCAACTTATTTCAACGGATATTGTTGCGATAGATACCGCAGCAACCAAGATATTCGATCTTGAACCCGACGAAATAAATTATATTGTCATTGCCGGTGAAATGGGTATAGGAAACCGTAACCTTAAAGAATTGTCAATAAACAAGATAATCATATAAACAGATAAAACGCAGAGAAAGATATTGTACTCAATAAAAAAACAATAGAAAATCACTGAGAATTTGGGAACACACAGGAACATGATTATAGAATGAAACTTGAAATTCGAAATTCAGGAGCAACCAAATTTCTAATTTCTAATTTCTAATTTCCAAAAAACAAACAGATGAAATTAAGATATTTGAGAACTCTTAGGATAATTGTTTCCTTATTGCTTCTTTCCATTTCAACTTTTTTGTTTTTAGATTTTAATGATCTATTCTCAACCAAATTAATAAGTGGTTTTTTTTATCTTCAATTCCTTCCTTCTGTTTTCAGATTTTTAACAAATGTAAGTATTGCCGCTTCCGGTTTTATTATTGTGATAATAACGATTGTTTTATTCGGTAGGGTTTATTGTTCAACAATTTGTCCTTTAGGAATACTTCAGGATATTATAATTTATTTATCAAAGAAGATCAGAAAAAGGAAATTTACTTTTCTTAGAGCAAGGAATTTTCTGAGGTATTCTATTTTAATTATTTCGGTATTATTTGCTGCATTTGGCAGTATGTTATTAATAAATTTATTAGACCCTTTCAGCAATTTTGGCCGAATTGTTTCCAATCTTTTCAGGCTGGTTTATTATGCTGCAAATAATTTACTTACTAATATTTTTGAGAGTTTTAATAATTATTATTTCTTTACAGTTGAAATTAAGGATAGCGATCTTTTAACAATAATTTATTCAGTGTTTTTCTTAGGAATTATAATCTTTCTATCTGCGACAAGAGGAAGGATATTTTGTAATACAATTTGTCCGGTTGGTGCATTGATGGGTTTTATTTCAAAATATTCAATATTCAAAATTAAAATTGACGATCATTTGTGTACTTCTTGCGGAAAATGCGAAATTGTTTGTAAAGCCGGATGTATTGACACAAAAAATAAATCAATTGATTTTTCGCGATGTATAAATTGTTTCGACTGTTTTTCGGCTTGCAATTTGAATGGAATAAGCTATAAATCAGCAAGAAATGAAAATAATAAAAGCGATAAAGAATTATTGGACAGTTCGCGAAGAAAAATTATTTCCGGTGCTACCATTGGATTATTAGGATTACCATTTCTGTTAAAAGCAAAATCAAATATTTTACCTGAAAAACTTACAGAGATCGTCGAGGAAAAAACTACCCCTGTTTGTCCGCCAGGTTCTAAAAGCCTAAATCATTTTACGGAATTTTGCATTGCATGTCAACTTTGCGTAAGTAATTGTCCGACACAAGTTTTGCAGCCATCATTTATAGAATATGGGCTTAAAGGAATTATGCAGCCCAAAATGGATTTTCATACGAGTTTTTGTAATTTTGAGTGTGTTAAGTGCACCGAAATTTGCCCGAGTGGAGCAATTCTTCCACTAAAACTTGAAGATAAAAAACTTACACAAATCGGAATTGCTCATTTTATTAAAGAAAATTGCATAGTTTATACTGAAAATACCGATTGCGGAGCCTGTTCGGAACATTGTCCGACTAAAGCGGTGGATATGATTCCTTATGAAAATAATCTTGTGATACCTGAAGTTGACAATGAAGTTTGTATAGGTTGCGGTGCCTGTGAATATGCTTGCCCGACAAAGCCTTATAAAGCTATTTTTGTTGACGGAAATGCTTTGCATTTGAAAATTGAGAAAACAAAGCAAAAATCTGCAACTAAAAAAATTGATTATAAAGAGGAGTTTCCGTTTTGAAATTAGAAATTCAATCAGCTATAAATGTAATAACAATAGAAATATGAAACCGCTAAGATCGCAAAGAACCGCAATTTTTTTTGCGTTATTTAGCGTACTTTGCGGTTAATAGAAAAAATGCCAGGACAAAACAAAACACATGAAACATAATTTCAAATCAATTTCAATATTATTAATTTCAATATTTATTTTAGTTTCCTGCCAAGAAGAAGATGAAACAAGGGATGGAAAAATAATCTTAAATACAAATTGGAAATTTCAAAAATCAGGTGAAACCACTTGGCTTGATGCTGAAGTTCCGGGAACTGTCCACACCGATTTATTATCAAATGAAATTATTGAAGACCCGTTTTACGGCTCAAATGAAAAGGGTTTACAATGGATAGAAACAGAAAACTGGGAGTATAAATGCACTTTTTTTATTGATTCTTCAATTTTGAAAAAGGATAATATTGAATTGATTTTTGAAGGAATTGATACTTACGCCGATGTTTTTCTAAATAACACTCTTGTTTTACAAACCGATAATATGTTCAGAGAGTGGCAGATCAATTGCAAGGATTATCTTAAAGACGGGGAAAATTCTCTTTTTCTAACGTTTTATTCCCCTGTAATAATTGATTCAATAAAATCATCCGAATATAATTACAGCCTGCCGGACCAAAGGGCATATACTCGTAAAGCTCCATATCAATACGGTTGGGATTGGGGCCCGCGTCTTGTTAGTTTCGGGATTTGGAAACCTGTTTATATTCAAGCCTGGAATAAATTGAAAATTTCGGATATTCAAATTATTCAAAATAAAATAACAAAGGAAACCGCAAATCTAACAGCAGTTTTTGAGATTGAATCGACATCTGAACAGGAAGCCAACCTATTAATAGAAAACATCGAAAATTCAAAAAACTATTTTTCTAGGAAAGAAAAACTTTTAAAAGGGAAAAATAAAATTCGAATTGATTTTTCAATAAACGAACCTGAGCTGTGGTGGACAAATGGATTAGGCGAGGCTCATTTATATCAACTTCTGGCAAAAGCAGAAATAAATAATGAGGTCCTTGATGAAAGAGGTCTTAGAATTGGACTTAGGGATTTGGAGCTAATTAGAGAAAAGGACAGTATTGGTAAAAGTTTTTATGTAAAACTAAATGGTTACTCCGTTTTTATGAAAGGTGCAAATTATATTCCGCAAGATAATTTCCTGACAAGAGTAATGCCCGATCAATACGATTGGTTAATAAATTCGGTTGTTGATGCAAATATGAATATGTTACGGGTTTGGGGTGGTGGAATTTATGAAGATGAAATTTTTTATGATTATTGTGATGAGAATGGGATTTTGGTTTGGCAGGATTTTATGTTCGCCTGCACTATGTATCCCGGCGACAGCAATTTTGTGGAATCGGTAAGAAATGAAGCTCGTGATAATATAAAACGCCTGAGAAATCATGCTTGTATTGCAATTTGGTGTGGAAATAATGAGGTGGAAGGAGCATGGTTTAATTGGGGATGGCAAAAATCATTGGGATATACATTTCAGGATTCAACAGAAATTTGGAGAAATTATGAAAAAGTATTTCATGATGTTCTTCCTCATGCAGTTAAACAATACGATCCATCACGTTTTTATTGGCCTTCGTCTCCGGGAACAGGCTTGGATCACTCCGAGAGTTATGAAGATGGGGACGTACATTATTGGGGTGTTTGGTGGGGCGAACAAACTTTTGAAACTTTTGAAGAAAAAGTCGGGAGGTTTATGAGTGAATACGGATTTCAATCTTATCCAAGCATAAAAACTATTGAAACATTTACGGAATCAATTGATCGTAATCTTGAATCGGAAGCCTTGCAAACCCATCAAAAGCACCCTCGCGGACGTGAGTTGATCCGACTTTACATGGAACGTGAATATAATCCACCCCTTGATTTTGAATCATATATTTATGTAAGCCAACTCCTTCAGGCTTACGGGATAAAAAAAGCAATTGAAGCCCACCGACGGGCAATGCCTCGGTGCATGGGTTCACTTTATTGGCAGTTGAACGATTGCTGGCCCGTAGCTTCCTGGTCAAGTATTGATTATTATGGAAGATGGAAAGCTTTGCATTATTTTGTAAAAAAAGCGTATAATGAAATTCTTATATCTCCAACTATCGAAAATGAAATATTAAAAGTTTATATAATCTCCGATAAATTAGGACCTGTAAATTGTAAAATGCAATTGAACTTAATTGATTTTGCAGGTAATAATTTATGGGGAGAATCTGTTCCCGTAAAAATAAAAGCAAATTCTTCGGAAGTTTACTTTGAGATAAATCTTAATAATCTTTTAAAAAATTATAATAAAAATGAAATTGTTTTCAATGCCAAAATTACTTCTGAAGGAAATACAATAACAGAAAATAATTTATATTTTTTGCCTGTTAAAAACCTTGATCTACCCAAAGCTCAAATTGAAACAAAAATCAAAAAGGATAAAAACATCTATATTATTGAGTTGGCTACCGACAAGCTTGCAAAAAATGTTTTTATGTCCTTAAAAGATGGTGACGGATTTTTTACTGATAATTATTTCGATATCCTGCCTGGAGAAATTAAAACGGTTTTTTTGGCAAGTGAACAAAAAATTGCTGATCCTAAAGAGCAGATTGTGATTAAAACGCTTGGGGATGAGTGATTATGTTTTTGGTTTTTCAGAATCTCGAAACTTCGCCATATCAATTATTGAAATACATTCTTCTTCATTCTATTTGTAAAGAACAATCTCAAGTTCGTTTGAATTTATTTTAATCAAAATAAATTACTTTTGATCTTGTTGGGATGGGTGAACTCGTTTCAAAATATTCTATTAAAATCTCTGTGTTTGGGAATAAAGCATCTGTTTTTAAATCGCAGGACTCACCTGAGATATTTGATATCAAATAGGGCCATTGTATGATCCAATTAATATTGGAACCTAAATAATGACCTATACCTTGCCCAGAAATCGTAGTTAATTTAATTTTTACAGAAAGATTATTTGATAAATCTGTAGCTATACTGTAGCCTACTTCTCCTGCTAAAAAATGAGTTTTATTTAAATCAAGAATATTTTCACCATATACTCCCGTTGTGGGATATTTTATTAATAAATCTGTTATCTCGAAAGGTGTATTATCAATAAAATTAAAAATATATTTGCTGAAATTAGGATTTTCAAACTCCAAACCTAACTCAGAATATCTATTAATTAAATTATTCGTAATTGTAGCAGTATCAAGATATACTGCATGATTTATTAATTGAGAACCTAATAAGGAATCATTTAACTCTCCATCCGATTTGATATCTAAACTGATAAAAGATAATAATTCTGTAAACTCTCCTTCCGTTCGGAATCCTTGTAATATCAATGAAGTAGCTAAAAGAATAGCATTTTCATCACCCGCTTTTGAAATGTCAAAAAGTTCTGATTCAGATATTGAATCTTTAGAAATATTAAAAATTGCCAAAACCTCAGAAAGAGCCTGTTTCTTTGCAACATTAAATGATACTCCTTGAGATACTAAATGCTCTATTCTTGGTTTTTCTAAATGAGTTAGAACGTTTACATTAATGGTTGATCTATCAGAAATATCTGATAATACATGCAATGTGATTTGTGAATTGGATTGTTCGGCAATTATTTCATTAAAATAAAAACCATCAGCATTAATGCTAATATAATTTGAGACTAAACTAAGATCATTAAGCTCAAAAGCACCACTGTTATTGATTATTTGAGTAAAAAATGTATTGCCAGTTTGAGTCAAATCTTCATTAAGTTCAATAATCGTAATGTTAGTTCCATTAATAAATGGGCCTTTCTGAACATATCCTGATATATCAGCCGTATAAGATGTTACTTCAGGTTCATTGTCAATATTCTTTTTACAACTAAAAGTTAGAAAAATGCTAATTAAAAGACTAATAATTATAAGTTTTTTTTTCATAGTTTTAATGTTTAAATTAAATGGTTACTAACTTCAAATATATTCTGCCCTATGCGCATTATTTTCTCTATATCCATCAAAGTTCTATTTTAAATACACTAATTATACATATATTAAAATAAACACTCATAGTTTTTTTTGAAATATATTTACAATCAATTTTTCCGTGGTTTAAATTATTACAGCACAAATTTATAATAAATATTTTAACATGAAAATTGTTTTCATTTTTTTTATTGTAGCTGTTCAAAGTTTGAATTTAATAGGGAAATAGGGGAGAGGGGATGGCATCCCTCTGGAAGAATGAAAAAAACAACGATTTTACTCTGAAACTCAAAAAGGGATGCCATCCTTAACGAAAAATTTGCAACCGTTTAACCCAAATACCTGTCTCTTTTTATATATTTGCAAAAATTTATTAATAAAATATTAACCTAATGAGAAAGCTTACTTTACTAATTACAATTACATTATTTTGTGCGTTTAATATTTCTAATGCACAAACTATTACAAAATCATATAGTTTTGAAAATCCTGAAATTATTTCCAATGAAGAGGGGTTTGTTTATTTTGAATATTCAAATTGTATAAATTATGCTGAAGAAGGTGAGCCGCTTATGCCTCATCTTGCTATTGATTTATTAATGCCGCAAGGAGAAATTATTAAGTCTGTAAAAATTACATCCATTTCTTATACAGATGTGATTAATGATATTAAAATTCTTCCGGCTTCAAAACCATTTCCAATTTCTCAGAAAACCCCTGAAAATTATCGACCCATACCTAATCCGAAAATTTATTCTTCAAATAATGTTTATCCTTTAAATGCCATTGAGTCGATTAGCACTCAATTTTTATCGGGACACCCAATTGGATCATTTTCAATTTGCCCTATACAATATTTTCCTGCACAAAATCAGGTGAAATTTATTAAAAGTATAAGCATTGAAGTTGAAACTGCAACAGATAATAAAGCTCAATCAGCTTTGAAATTTCTGCAAAATACTCCTTTAATTGAAAAAAGAATTAAACAAATTGTAGATAATCCTGAGATGCTTGCTAATTATACAGATAATTATTTCGATAATGAAATTGATATTTTACTTATCACAAAAAATTCCTTTATTGCTGCTTTTGAAGACTTTGTTAATTTTAAAAAGTCAACTGGCTATATTATTAAAGTTGAGTCCACCGAAGATATTTATTCAAATTATGAAGGCCAGGACAATCAGGAGAAGATCCGAAATTGTGTTATTGATTATTATGAAAACCATGGAATTACGTTTGTTATTCTCGGTGGTGATGCCGATCCTAATAATTCTTCACACAAAGTAATTCCTCACAGAGGTTTTGCGGCAGATGATGATGACGATATTCCCTCGGATATGTATTATTCATGTTTAGATGGAACATGGAACGACGATGGCGACAACAAATGGGGTGAATCCGGTGAAACGGATTTGTATGCTGAAGTTGGAATAGGTAGAATTTGTGTTGATAATGATACGGAAATTGAGAACTTTACAAATAAATTAATTTTATATCAAAGTGTACCTGTTGTTGATGATATTGAAAATGCTTTAATGCTTGGTGAAGAATTAAACAATAATCCCTGGACTTATGGTGGAGATTATATGGACGAAATAATTGAAGGATCTTATGCTAATGGGGTTACTACTGTGGGTTTCGCTGATAATTTTTCAATTTCTAAATTATATGACAGAGATGGAGGTTGGAATAAATATAATGTTTTTAATAAAATAAATAATGATGGTGTGCATCTTATGAATCATCTGGGACACTCTTATGTTCAGTATAATATGAAAATGGATAACTCAGATCTTAACACATCAAATTTCCAAAATGACGGAATTACAAGAAGTTTTGTAATTGGTTACTCACAAGGTTGTTATAACGGTTCATTCGATAATAGAGAAACCGGAGGAAATTATACAACCGGCGATTGTTTTGCTGAAAAAATTACAACAATTGCAACTGCCGAGGTTGCCTGTGTTGCCAATTCCAGATACGGTTGGTATTCTCCGGGTGGAACAGGAAGTACTTCACAATTTGTTCATAGACAATTTTGTGATGCTATTTTTGGTGAGGAAATTTTTGTGATCGGCTATATAAATTCAGATTCAAAAGAAGATAATGCAGTTAGATTTAACTCCTCAGGGAATATGCGTTGGGTTGTTTATGAAACCAATCTTTTTGGCGATCCTTCTCTTGATATCTGGACAGCTATTCCTACTGAAATCATTGCAACTTATCCTGACGAAATTCTAATCGGAATGTCGGAAATTGCTGTACAGACTGATGCTCCTTTTGCCAGAATTGCTTTAATTCAAGATAATGAAATTATTGGTAGAACAATTGCCGGAGATGATGGAAATGCGGTTGTGTCATTATTTGAGTATGTTACATCGACCAGCCCCGTAACGGTTTCAGTAATTGCTCATAATAGAATACAATACACCGGTTCGATTTCTGTTGTTGCTAATCAACCTTATGTTACTTTCGAATCCCTTGATATTGTTGAAATTTCAGGAAACAATAATGGTGTTGTTGATTTTGGAGAGTCAATTTCACTTAACGTCAGCTTAATAAACATTGGTGAACAACCAACAAATTCTGCGATGGTTACACTTTCTACTGATAATAATTACATCACAATTACTGATGCAACCGAAAATTTTGGAAGTTTTGAAGCAGGTCAAAGTATTCAAATTGAAAATGCTTTTGCCTTTGATGTTGCCTCAATTATTCCCGATGGAGAAGCTATTCAATTTAATCTTGAAGTTGTCGGTGAAAGTACATGGAATAGTAATTTTGAAATTACTGCAAACGCTCCATTACTTATTTGCGGTGCAATTTCTATTAACGACAACGGTGGTAATTCAAATGGTTTATTAGATCCAGGAGAAACTGTTGATTTAGTAATTTCTGCAATAAACAATGGACATACAGCTTGTTCTGATGTTACTGCTTCTGTTTCTCCATTAAGCGGATTTTTGACAATTAACACTTCAGATTTTGATTTGGATATTTTAGAAGTCGGGGAAGAAAAAGAAGCTATTTTTTCAGTAACTGTTAACGAAACTATACCAATAGGTATATCTGTGGGTGTTTTATTTGAAATAATATCCGGAGGATATAGTGCTGAAAATGAATATGGACTTAAAGTTGGACAAATCATTGAAGATTTCGAAGAAGGAGATTTTAGTCAATTTAATTGGAGTTTTGTTGGAAATGCTGACTGGACAATAACCCAAAGCAATGCTTATGATGGAATTTATTGTGCAGAATCAGGAAATATCGGTAGTAATAATACTACTAGTTTAATGATTACCAGAAATGCAATGGCTGACGATTCTATTTCTTTTTATAAAAAAGTTTCATCAGAACCGGGATATGATTTTCTAAGATTTTATATTGATAATTCACTTATTGACCAATGGTCGGGTGAAGCAAGTTGGGATAAAGTAAGTTTCTCTGTCTCAGAAGGTGACCATGATTTTAAATGGGAATATTATAAAGATGCTAATGTTAGCAATGGAAGCGACTGCGGCTGGATTGATAATATTTCATTTCCTGCGACTTTCACTTTTTCAGTTGATGCAGGCCCAGATTCTACAATATGTCATGATGGATATTATCAATGTAATGCTACTGCCGTAAATTGTAATTCATTTATGTGGTCAACTTTAGGAACAGGAACTTTTGACGCATATAATACATTAAATCCAATTTATACACCAAGCCAGGAAGATATTGATGATGGAAGGGTGATCTTGACAATAACTGCAACTGCTTATAATCTGGAACAAAAAAGCAATTCCTTGCAAATAAATATTATAACATGTACAGGAGTTGAAACAATTTCCGATGATTTTGATATTTTGATTTATCCTAATCCGGCAAATAGTATTGTGAATTTGAAAGCAAATGGTTTCAATGAAACTATTGGATTAAAAATCTATAATTCATTAGGTATTGTTGTATATGTTGAAGAAAAAATCAGTTTAACTAATAATTCTTTAGTAAAATTTGATCTTAATGAACTAACTTCTGGAATTTATTTCATGGTTCTTGAGGGAGAAAATATTCGCAAAACCGAAAAAATTAGAATTCAAAAATAAGTAATTATTTTCTATTTTTTTCGTTTTAGTATTAAAAATCAACACTTTATCAAACCGAATAAAGTGTTGATTTTTTTTATTTAAAATTTATTAAGAATTTTAAAATAATTTCGTTGTATATATAGTTAATTTATTGTATTTTTGAAAAAGTTAATCTATAAATATTTTATATATTTTATCGTTATTTACTTATACCAAACGACCTGAAAATTTATGAAATTCAGAAATAAATTTCGTTTTTTAATAATAACTCTCTTTTTAACAATTGTTTTTCCTATATATGTAAATGCGCAATATTCTGATAATAAAAGTAGTAATAGATTTGGAGAAGGATGGTCGGTTAATTTGAGTGCGGGTTTGACATCTTTTTTTGGGGATTTAAGTGTTTATGACGACAATATACCTAAAAAATTTAGTGAGGAAAGTGACATTGGCGGAGGAATAATTATATCAAAAAAAATCTCTAATACTTTTTCTTTGAGCGGTCAAATTCTTTATGGAGGCTTGAAAGGGACAAAAGAAACATCAGATATTTATTTTATAGGAAGTGTTATAGAATCTTCATTTGTCGGATTTGTAAATTTAACACAAATTTTTTTTCCCGGAAATCCAAATCGAAAACTTAATGCTTATGGTACTCTTGGAATAGGTTTGGGGAGTGTGAAATCAAAATTATATGATCTTAAAACCGATTCTTTAATTAAAGAATTTGGCTATGGTACAAAAACTATAGAAACTATTATTCCTTTAGGTGCGAGGTTTGCATATTCTCTAAATAATTCTTTTGACCTTACTTTCGATATATCAATACGGAGAATTGATACTGATAAGTTAGATACTCAAATTGGTAATAACAATAGAGATTATTTTTCATATTTTGCATTTGGTATTACGTATAATTTATTTAGCTCAAAATATTCCGATGTTAGATATATTCGTAGTACAAAAACAGAACCGAGACTAAATTTCCTTCCAAAGAAAAAGTACAAAAGAAAACGTTAAAAGTTATTCGCATTATAATAATATTGAAATATTTTTATTTATTATATTGATTTATTGATTATCTTTATCATTAGTTAATATAATTATGAGATTGAATTATAAAAATATTAAGATAATTTCCTTTTTTCTTATAATTCTTATTTCTCCTTTTATCCTTGAAGCACAATATCATAATACTTATAAACAAAAGGTTGGATTTAGAGATGGATGGTCGGTAAATTTTAATATTGGATTAACTTCATTTTTTGGCGACTTAAGCGTTTTTGATTTTCATATTGTAAAAAAGATTTCCAATGAAAGTAAATTCGGGGGAGGAATTATTTTTGCGAAAGAAATTTCACCGGTAATTTCCTTTAATACACAATTCCTTTACGGTGGTTTGAAAGGAACCAAAGAATCATCAAATATCTACTTTAAAGCAAATATCATTGAAGGATCTTTAAATGGGCAGATAAATATTATTCAAATTTTTTTCCCACAAAATAAATACCGGAAGATCAATATATTGGGAAATTTTGGTATTGGCCTCGTAAGCATTAAGTCAAAACTTTTTAATTTAAAAACCGATTCTTTAATACATTCTTTCGGGTTTGGAAGAAAGACTATTGAATCAATACTCAAAATTGGTTTTAAAATTAATTATCGTATTAGCGAACAATATGATCTGGTTACTAATTTTTCAAACAGAAGAGTTGATACCGACAAACTGGACTCACAACCGGGAAATAATAATAGAGATTTTTATTCATACGTCTCAATCGGAATAACTTATAAGTTCCAAAATAATAGTAAAAATGGTTTTAAACATAAAAGGTATAAAAAACCTTTTAAACACAAATATCCTCAAAAGAAAAGATTGAAAAGAAAAGTGAAAAGAAAATAATAATATGAATATTCATTATTGTTTCATATTGAGCCTAATTAGTGCTTGCCAGAAAACGCCAATTTCTTCCCCGAAAATCGGGGCAGGTTGTTATGCTCATTCATAAAACCAGTCATCCGTACGAACTCCTTATTTTCTGAACTTCGCATTCCGATAATTATCGGAACGAACTTGACGTTTTCGACTAAGCACTCCAAAATATTGAGTTTTCGTGCAGATACTAATTATTGTATATTTGTAAAATACAAATTAAATATTATGAAAAAAATCAAACTTTGTTTAATGATTATTCTGCTGTTAGCAGAGGCTCAAATTTTACCTGCACAAACAGGAAATAAGCAAAAAAGTTTTGCAAATTTGGGATTAGAAACTTTTAAGATGCAAAAAACCATTACTGATGCTTATAACGGCACAAAAAAGATATTTTCGGAAATAAATTTCGAAAATGTTTTGAAAGCAGAGGAGTTTGTTATTACTAGCCCGGAAGTTAATTGGCAATTTAACGATCCGGTAGCAATAGTGTCAGATATTAAAGTTTCCACACAAAGCTCAAACTCGTTCGTTAGCTGGGAATTAAATAATGAAAGAATATCATTATATAAAGATAGCTCAACTCCTTTGTGGGAAAATCCGGTAATTGCGGAATGGAACATTCCTGTTGATATGACCGAAGACGGAAATATTTTGGTTTATGGAGTTCAAAATGTTTTAAAAGTGTATGAACCTCAATCTTCAGCACCTATCTGGGAATTGAATCTAAATGCAAATATTCAAGGAATTGTACTTAATCCCGATGGAACTAAAGTTTATGTTGCCGCTGAAAATTATGAAGGAACAGGATTTTCACATATATTTTGTTATAATATAGGTATAAATGACCCTGTTTGGGATACTGAATTTGAAAGCGGAGTTGAAACATTTGGAGGTTCCGGCGACGGTTCTATTCTTGTTTTTACACAATATAGCGGTGAATTCAAATCTATGTTTGTAATATCGTCTTTAGATGGATCAGTAATTTACGAAGCAGCCGGTAAAAATCAAAATCCTCCGGCAATTTCTTATGACGGGTCATTAATTGTAAATGGTGATTATAATGGATATGTCAAATTATATGAATTCGATTATGAGTTAAATACTTATTATGAAAAATGGAACTTTCATGTTGGTGGAGGTGGAACTTCAGCATGGGTTGTAGGAATGGGAATCTCAGGTGATGGAAGTACAATTGTAGTTGGTACTTTGGTATTTATATCCGGAGGGTACGATGGCGAAATTTATTGTTTTGACTCATATTCACCCGAACCTTTGTGGGTTTTTGAGAATACGGGCGATGAAATTGAATCTGTTGACCTTTCATTTGATGGTTCAATAATTGCTGCTGCAGGATACGGGCCACTTGATCACTCAAGTCCTGATTTCTTTTTATTCAGAAAAAATTCCAATCAACCTATTTATACTATTAATACCCCTGGTTCAATGTTTGTTACTGATCTTTCTCCCGATGGAACAATGTGTACTTTTGGTGGAAAAGCAGTACATGCTCGTCAGATGGGAAGCGGAGGTATTTTATATAACATAAATAGCTATCCTGGAGGAGGTATTGTTGAAGGAATCATCAATCTTGAAAATAATGATGACAATTCGGGAGTAAGGATTGAAATTCCTGAACTGAACGATTATTTTGGATATTCTGAGTCAGATGGTTCATATTCTATTGAGTTTATTCCGGAAGGAAGTTATTCAATTACTGCTTCTAAGGTCGGATACTTTCCTGTTACTATTGAAGATATAGTCGTTACGGAAGGTGAAATTACCAATCTTGATTTCGAGTTGCTTTCAACAGGATATCCTCCCGAAAATCTTTTTGTTACAAAAGCTGCGGGTTTAGCTGTTGATTTGTTTTGGGATCCACCACAGGAAAAATCATTTTTGGGATTCAATATTTATCGCAAAAAATATTTAGAAAGCCTTTTTCCTGAAGACCCTTTAGCAAGTGTTTCGGCAGAAAATTTTAATTATAGTGATGCTACAGCTTTGCCTACAATAAATTATTACTATGCAGTCACCTGCATATTAGAGGATGATGCCCAAAGTCCTTATTCGAATATTGAGGAAGGTTGGATAAGTACCGGTTTTATAACAAATGAAATTAGTGTTTATCATGGCACAACCCCAATAATTGACGGAATAATTTCTGTGGGCGAATGGGATGATGCTTTTATGATAGACTGCTCCGACTTTTTGGGAACTTATGACAATACACTTAATCCTGTTGGCAGCGTTATAGGATTTTTTAAATCAAATGATTCAAATACCGAACTTTATGTTGCATATATAAATTCTAATGATGAAGTTCTTGAAGACCACGATGAAGTTGCACTTTATATTGATGATAACAATGATGGTACTTTTCCTCCTCCCGATGATCTGTCGGAAGGAAATTTCTGGGCTGCTCATTATGCAAGCGGTGATGTTATTAAATACAGGCCGATATTTAATACAGGCGGAGTGGGGGATGTGATTTATTTAGATAATCCTCAAATAGCCGTATCCGATTATGGTTATGGTTTTATCATTTATGAGTTTGTAATTCCTATCGGAACAGAATATTGGGAATTAAACCCAAGCTCTGAAGGGAAATCATCATTAGCTATTTTTGTTTTAGATGACCCAAGTGGATTTGATGGTTGGTGGCCTTATAATAATCAAAATTTGTTTGCTCCTGATGGTTATGGAACCATAAGCCTTAATGATGTTAATGAAATTCCTCCTGCTCCCGAAAATGTCTCCATTGAAAGTATAGATTTTACTGCAATAATTAATTGGGATATGCCGGACATCAATGATTTTGATCATTTTAATATTTACAGTGATTTTAATAAAGAATTTACTTTGCTTGATTCTACACTTGGTATTCAGTTCTTGTACGACTTGTTAGAAAATGGTTTATATCAGTTTTATGTAACAACAGTTGATAGGTCGGGTCTTGAATCTGAACCATCTGAAATTGTTGAATTAGAGTATGTAAATATTGAGGATAATAATTTCAGATCCTTTATTACAATCTCACCGAATCCGTTTTCATTTCAAACAAAAATTCAATTTAATATTGAAGGAAAAGAAAAATTGATTTTTGAAGTTTTTGATATTCAAGGAAATAAGGTTCGTACACTTATTGATAGACAAATAACTGAGAATAATTGCACCATTATTTGGAACGGTGATAATGATTCAGGCATTCTTTTAGGTAATGGAATATATTTTTACAGATTAAGAACGCCAAAAAATAGTGTAAGCGGGAAATTAATAATTGGTAGATAATTCAAAACCTCAAGATTTACGATTGATAATTTTAGATTTAATAAGTAAAACATTATGAATAACAACAAAGTAAGCTCCATTATTTTATTCTTGACAATACTTTTATTAAATGTATTTCAAACAACATTTTCACAGGAACGAACAGAAATAAATATTCCTGATATTCCCGGTTTTTATACTCTGAAAGCTGACTTACACATGCATACGGTTTTTTCGGATGGCGAGGTTTGGCCAACGGTAAGGGTTGAGGAAGCCTGGCGTGATGGCCTTGATATTATCGCCATCACCGATCATTTGGAATATCAACCTCATAAAAATGATTTGCCAACCAACCATAATCGTTCGTATGAATTGGCTTTGCCCTTGGCAAAATCTATGGGAATAATTTTAATTAAAGGGGCAGAAATTACCCGAAGTATGCCTCCCGGACATTTTAATGCAATTTTTCTAAAGGATGTTGATTTGCTTGATACAGAAACATGGGAGGAGGCTTTCTTGGCTGCCTGCGAGCAAAATGCATTTATATTTTGGAATCATCCGGGTTGGCTTCAGACTGATGAAATTCCAATTTGGTACAAAGAACATTCCCAAATTTTTCAAAATGGATGGATGAATGGAATGGAGATAGTTAACGAATTTTCATATTATCCTTTGGCTTATCTCTGGGCTATTGATTCTAATCTTACTCTAATCGGGAATTCAGATATTCATCCTCCAGTGTATCATAAATATAATTTTGAAAATAAAGAACACCGGGCTATGACTTTGGTTTTTGCTAAACAAAAAACTAAAAATTCGGTTCGAGATGCACTTTTTAACAGGCAAACAGCAGTTTATTATAAAAATAAAATTATTGGAAATGAAAAATTTCTGGAACCAATATTTTTTGAATCCGTTAAAATTGTTTTAGAGATACCGGTATTTCAGGATAATAATAAAATAAATATTCGGATTCATAATTATTCTGATATTAATTATTCGCTTATTTCCGACACAAGTTTCAAAGATTTCAATTTCCCTGACAACTTGGATTTACCTGCTCGTAAAACAGTTTTCCTGAAAATAAAATCAAATAAGGAATTAAATCCCGGAAAAAATAAAATTGAACTTCCATATTTTGTTACAAATCTTGAAATTGCTCCTGGGAAGGCTTTACCTATAAATTTAAAATTTGATGCTTATTCAATGAAAGGAATTAAAATTATTCAGGATGAAAATATTGTGGATTTTTATAAAATCCATAATCATAAAGATTCGGAAATTGATTTATTTTACACCATAGATGGCAGTGATCCAAATCAATTGTCAATAAATTATTCCGAAGCTTTTGAATGCAAAGAACCTGTTAATCTGAAAATTGCTGCTTATATTGGTGATGAACAAATTGGAGAAATTATTGAAAAAGATTTTTGTCCACATCTTGCTATCGGGAAATCGCTGGAATTTAAAAATGATTATAGTTCGTCGTACACAGGTGGTGGAAAAACTGCAATTATTGATGGTGTGATTGCTTCAACTGATTATAAAGATGGAAAATGGCAAGCATTTCGATTTGATGATCTCGAAGCAGTGATTGATATGGGAAAAGTTCAGAAAATTAATTCAGTGAGTATAAGTTTTCTGGAAAATAATTATTCATGGATATTTTTACCAGAAGAAGTAAAAATATTCGTTTCAAGAAACGGAAAAAAGTATGAAGAAGTTTTTAGTGAATGTTTTGCTGCTGACCCAAACTCAAGGGAAGCAAGAATAGTTAAAGTGTTTGCTGATGTAAAAGATATTAATGCCCGATATATAAAAGTGCAGGCAAAAAATATTGGAAATTGTCCTGAGTGGCATAGCGGAGCTGGAAAAAAAGGCTGGCTTTTTATTGATGAGATAATTGTAAGATGATAAAAAAAGCCAATCTACTTAAAATAGATTGGCTTTTTAAACAAGTTAGTTTTGTATTTACAAAAGTGTAGTCGGATCAAGATTTTCTGATTCGATATCTTTGAAATAATTTACAGTTCCAACCATTAATTCAACAGTAGCATCATCGTCACAAACAATTATTCCCTTCGGATGTAATTGTAATGAACTAATAGTCCACATGTGATTAACACTTTCTTCGATGGCATGTTTCAAAGCTCTTGCTTTGCCGTGTCCATTAACAATGATCATTACTTCATCAGCATCTAATACTGTACCAACACCAACAGTTAAAGCCGTTTTTGGAACTTTTGTAATATCATTATCAAAAAACCTTGAATTTGCAATAATTGTATCTTGAGTTAGAGTTTTAATTCGGGTTTTTGAATTTAATGAAGACGCTGGTTCGTTAAATGCAATGTGTCCATCGGGTCCTATTCCTCCAAGGAACAAATGAATGCCTCCGATATTTTTAATTTTTTCTTCATATTCAATACATTCTTTTGTAATGTCTTCGGCATTTCCATCAAGTATATTGACATTTTCTTTCTTAATATCAATATATTTGAAAAAGTTGTCCCACATAAAAGAATGATAGCTTTCCGGATGGTCTTCAGCCAAGTTTACATATTCATCCATATTAAATGTAACAATATGTTTAAACGAAACTTTTCCGGTTTTATAAAGTTCAATCAACTCCTTATACATTCCCAATGGTGAAGAACCTGTTGGCAAGCCAAGTACAAAAGGTTTGTTTTCATCAGGTGAAAATTCATTAATTTTTTTTGCTACATAATTTGCAGCCCATTTCGATACGAGATCGTAATTCGGTTCAATAATAACTCTCATAGTTTAATTCTTTTTTTAAAAATTTATTTAATATTTTATTATTCAATTTATTAATTTTTGCCTATTTTATATTTAATCAATTATAAATTGTCAATCGTCAGTCATTTTATACAACTTTCTTCATTCTTTTAATAAGTTCGTTACCAAGATTTGTTTTCTTAATAATATGTTCTTTTGTTTCAGAAACAGTGCTGTTACTTTCAAATTTTCCTCTAACCTGCTCAAAATCATGCTGCTTCTCGGTTTCTTCCCCATCCATTCCAAATCCTGTTTTAGTATTAAGTGAAAATTCTTTTTTTGCATCTTCATAAAGCATATTATCTAAATCCGTAACACTTGTAATCCATACTTCCACCTGCTCAATAATATCCTGAGAAGTTATATCGCTTATTTTTTTACCTATTCGTTGTTGAAGAATATTAATTGCCCATGTCCATTCATAAGTATAATAATTATCATGCATTGATTTGAAAACATTATCAACTTGTTCAAGTGTAGTTATTTTTTTATTTTCAATATCAGAAAGCATTTTACTAACAATTTCTTCGGGAGCGATCAAACCCGCTAAATCAACCCATTTTCCTGTTCCTATCGGAGTATCAGGTTCTAATCTATTTTGAATTTCTTTATTGTTTATAAAATTTGTTTTTTCAAGTCGTTTAATTAAGGAGTTTCCCAGAAATTTATTAATTCCTATTTCGTAAAGTCTAATACCTCTTTTGAGGGAAGGATTATAGATTTTACATCTTTGGTAGAAATAATGTTCGGCAGATTCGCCGGAAGATATTCTTAATCTGTTTAGAATTTCACTACCTTTTATCATTTTTTGGATAGTATAAGGGCTTAAAAGGTTGAAATTTATATAATCAAGTTTATTGGGGTCTTTTCGCTTATCACGTTTGGGCCATTTTTGAGCATCTCTGACTGTGCCCACACTACGTAAATTTATTCCAGGAACTAAAATACTATCATCATGTTTTTCAACTATATACGAAAAAGGCAAATCAGAAGTGTCGGAGTTTTTATAATGCCTGCCCATCACAAGAGAAAATGCCCCGACTTTTGCAGGCCAAAGTATATATGAATCACTTGTAGTTTTTGATCCTCTTTCAACTATTCCCTGATGAATTGGACCTAATTTATACATGTGATTACTTTGATTTGATCCACTTCCGGCATTTAAGAATGAGAACAAACCAGCAATTAATAATGTGGATTTATGATGTGTAACCGTATATGGTCCGGCAAAGATTGCACAGGCTTCACCGTGAAACCCTTGGCAATTAGCAAAAAATAATGAATTTTCGGCGGAATAATGTTTGCCCAATTCACACCCCTGGCCAATAAAACAATGTGAAATTAAAGTTGCATCAGATATTTTTGAACCCGAGCAAATTATAAAATCTTCAACTATTACACCGGGACCCAAATACACAGGATCTTCCGTTGAGCTATTGATAGTACCGTTTGACAATCTATAAATACCCTCAATTGTAGAATTTATTCCAATTTTAACATTTATTATGGTTCTGCAATTAATAAGTTTAGCACCTTGGGCAATTAATCCCATTGAAGAAGTAACAGATTTGGTATATTCGGCTATCACTTTTTCTAAGGCATTAATAACCTCTGGTTTATGTCTGTATAAAGCTAAAATATATGCAGTGTGTGCTGAAAGATAGTCATAGATCGGTATTTCTCTTCCTCCTCCTTCATTGATTGCTTCAACTCTTACTCCGTTTCCAAATGAACTTTCACCTTCAACTGCAATCATATCAACATTTTCAATAACTACATCATCTTCAATAATATAGTTTGCAATATAATTTTTAATTCTCCCAATGTAAACGTTATTGCCTATGGTACAATTATGTAAAGTTGCATCATATATTCCTGCCGGTTTTTTAACCCCGCCAAAAAAAGTAAATTCTCTATCAAACACACCTAATTTAATATTACCTGAAAATTTTGATGTTGTTACTTTGCTGGGGTCAAATTGTTCCGCAACCTGAATAGTATCCCAACTATAAGAAATACAACCCTGTGATTCTAATTGAGTGATTTCCTTTTTTGTTAATGAACGATATTTCTGTGTCATTGTGATATTTTTATAAATTTAAGTGGCAAAGAAAAACCATTTTTTTCAATAAATAAATATTTATACCCTAACAAAACCATAACATAGTTTTTGCAAATACCCTAACATATTTATTAGTTTTATACTTTATCTAATTATTAATATTTATTGATCAAACCTCTTAAAAAATTTATAAACAAATGAGAACGCAAATATAATCTAATTGATTTAGATTTTTAAACGAGCCTGTTTTCATAAATTTTACCATAATGTATTTAATGAATTTATTTTTAGTTTTTTATTACAACCATAACAATATTTGTAAGAGTTTATAACTTTTGAACTCATCAAAAACGCTATTTTTATAAATAATACGAATCAAGAACTGAAAATACAAATTCCAGCTTTGCGGCTTCAATTATCACGTCAATCGACAATAATAAATTGATTTAGATACTGGAAATAAATTTAACCAGATTAATTTCTTTTGTCAGGTTTAATTTTTTTCGGAGGCGAATTCTGCTAATTTCTGCACTACCGGAAGTAATACTTAATAATTGTGCAATTTCTTTTGTACTAAAGTTCATTCGCAGATAAACACATAATTTCTGATCTTTCGGAGTGAGATTTGGAAATTGTTCAGTTAAACGATTAAAGAACCCGGGATGAACATTTTCAAAATGAAGTTTAAAATCATTCCAATTACGTTCTAATTGAATATTTGCTTTAATTTTATTAATAAGTTCATTCAATTTTTGTCTGGAATTTGAATTAACTTCATCAATTAATTTAACAATATCTTCCTTTATTTGTAACAGAACTTCATTTTTTTGAGCTACATGCATGGCAAAAGAAGCTAATTGACGGTTCTTAATATCAATATCATTAATAAATTTTTCTTTTTCTAACTGACTGGATTCTTGTTGTTTCTTTGCCTTTTTAATCTTTTCTTCTGCTTGTTTCAGATCGGTTATATCCCGATTTGATGCCCTTTGTCCTAAATATATTCCATCCTCACAATAAACAGGCTGACAATGAAGCCCTATCCATCGTTGTTTTTTGCTTCGGCTATTAATGCGAAATTCAAATTGTTTATCGTCAGCATTTAATTCCAGTACACTTTCAATATATTTATTGAACTTTACTTTATCATTGGGATGAATAATTCTGTTGATTAAATCCGGGTCTGAAATAAATTCTTCGGGAGAATATCCGGTAATTTTTTTACATGAAGGAGAAACATAAAGAAACTCACCTTTAGGGTTTAACCAATATTCCCAATCATAAGTAAAATCTGCAATTAACCTGAATTTTTTCCTGCTTTCAATTAAAATATCTATTAATTTTTTTTGTTTCTCAATTTCAACAGATTTTTCAGCTAAAACTTCAAGCTTTTCTTCAAGCTCTTGATTTTTATTTACTAAATCAGAATATAATAGTTTATTAATCATTTTATTCAACCGTAACCGATTTAGCAAGATTTCTGGGCTGGTCCACATTGCAATCTCTCATAATGGCAATATGATAAGAAAGTAATTGTAAAGGAATTGTGGCTAATAACGGGACTAACATTTCTTCTGTTTCCGGAATTTCAATAACGTAATCAGCAAGTTCTTTAACAGTTTTATCACCTTTTGTAATTATTGCAATGATTTTCCCTTTTCTAGCTTTTACTTCCTGAATATTTGAAACTACTTTTTCATATGTTCCACGATTGGTAGCAATGACTATTGTAGGCATTTCTTTATCAATGAGTGCAATAGGGCCATGTTTCATTTCTGCTGCCGGATAACCTTCGGCATGAATGTAAGAAATTTCCTTAAGTTTTAAAGCACCTTCAAGAGCGACAGGGAAATTATATCCTCTACCAAGGTAAAGAAAATTACGGGCATAAGTAAAAATCTTGGCAATAGATTTAATTTTCTTATTACACTTTAATGTTTTTTCAACTTTATCAGGAATACTTTCCAATTCATTCAAAAGTTGATGGAATCTTGATGTTGCAATAGTTCCTTTTTTCTGGGCTATCAGAAGAGCCATTAAAGTTAACAAAGTTACTTGAGCAGTAAATGCTTTTGTTGAAGCAACTCCGATTTCGGGTCCGGCATGAGTGTATGAACCGGCATTTGAAATTCTGGCAATTGTTGATCCGACAACATTACAAATTCCAAGAACCGTTGCTCCTTTTGATTGTGCCAACTCTATTGCAGCTATAGTATCTGCTGTTTCGCCGGATTGTGAAATTGCAATAATAATATCACTTTCATTGATCACCGGATTTCGATATCTGAATTCGGAAGCATATTCAACTTCAACCGGAATACGGGCAATATCTTCAAAAAGATATTCACCAACAAGTCCGGCATGCCATGATGTTCCGCAGGCAATGAAAGTTATCTTTTTTGCATTTATAAGTTTTTGTTCGTAATCAGCTATTCCACCTAAAGAAACCATTCCTTTATTTACGTTCAGCCGGCCACGCATACTATCTTTTATCGATCGTGGTTGTTCGTAGATCTCTTTCAGCATAAAATGCTCAAAACCTTCCTTTTGGAGCTGACTTAAACTAAATTCCAGTTTTTGAATATATGGGGTTTGCTTTTTGTTTTTAGTAGTTCTTATGTCCAGGTTTTCATTTTTCTTAATTACAGCAATTTCGTAATCATTGAGATAAACAACATCTTTAGTATATTCAACGATAGGAGTGGCATCAGAGGCTATATAAAAATCCCCGTTTCCGATACCGATAACTAAAGGGCTGCCTTTTTTAGCTGCAACAAGTTTATCAGGTTCGTTTTTTGAAATAACAATTATAGCATAAGCACCTATTACTTGATTTAATGTGATTCGAACAGCCCGGGCAAGATCAACTTTTTCGCTTGTCTGAATATCATCAATTAAATGTATTAAAACCTCACTGTCAGTATTGCTCGTGAATTTATATCCACGGTTGAGCAACTCATTTTTTAATACTGAATAATTTTCAATTATCCCGTTATGAATTATTGCAAGATTTTTGGATTGGGAAAAATGTGGGTGGGCATTAATATCATTTGGTTCACCATGTGTAGCCCAGCGGGTATGGGCAACGCCAATAGTTCCGCTTGTATCTTTTTCTGTAACAAATTCTTCAAGATCGGAAACTTTTCCGGCCTTTTTATAAACGTTGAGTTTTCCGTTTAATAATGCAACTCCTGCACTATCATAACCACGGTATTCAAGTCTTTGTAACCCTTTTATCAGGATGGGATATGCTTGTTTTTCTCCAATGTATCCAACGATTCCACACATATAAATGATTTTTGATTTTTTATTGGATAAACAAATAAACAAATAAACAAATCACCAAACGAAGCAAAGTAAGCGACACGAAGTTACCCCGTATGAAGCAAAGCAAATCCGTATGGATGGGTCCGTATGGATAAACAATTAATACTAATCTTATTGAAGAATAGTATATTTTACATTAAGTTTTATTCTGTCGATATTTGTTGTATCATAACCCGTTAAATTAATTCTGTTTGCTTTTACTGACCCTCCTGAAACAGTCAGATAAAGTCCATTATTAAGTTCATCCGTACTAATTAAATCTTGTAGGTATTTTGTAACTCTAAACCTATATTGGTTGTTGATAGAATCAAAATTTCCTCCAAAATATTCTACGCCATTGTAGTATCCGGGGAGAAAACCATAAGTTCCATCTTCCAGAATTTTTAAAATAACCAAATCGCTTGGAGGTTCATAATTTTCAATAAAAGCTTCCTGATTATTGACTATTAAAATTGCTTCATTTATTGCGTAAATATCTCCTGAATTTTTCCAGGCATCAATAAACGGCAGGTTTATTTTTGTTTTTACTCCAGCTAATGATTGAAGGTATAATGAGTTTTTACCTAATAAAGTGTCTCCATTTAATACTTGGTCTTTAAACTCCTGTGAGGCATTTTCATAATCATTATGTGTAAAATTATGAAATCTTGCACAATATTCATTTATTGGAAAATAGTAGGAGAGAGAATCATTATAATAAAGGATCATTTGTGAAAATGTTGTTTGGAGATTAAAATACATTATTGATCCTGAGCTGCTTACCTGCTCGGCTTCAAAGTATAAACCACGAAAGAATTTTCTAAACTCAGCATAACTGTCATAACTTGAAGTGTCATCTGGATTAAGTAATTTATTCCCGAGATAGTCAGTTAAATTACTTAAATTAATCCGTAAAAATGGAGCTTGATATACAGAATCAATCATAACGCTATCGTAAGGTTTTGGCAGAAAAGTTTTTTCAGCTAATAAGGTCTCATAATGAGACTTACTTTGATTAGAGTAATATGCTGAGTCAATTCTCAGGGAATCATTCAATTCATATACTCTTATTGTTTGTGGTGTTGTGATATCACCATAAAAACCACTATAGTTGAAAAAAACAACTAAGGAATCAAGTACAGGATTTTCTCCGAAATCAATTCCTGCTGATGAAATCAGAAATTGAGTGTAAAGGTTTGCCGTTGTTGTTCCAAAGATAGGATCAAAATAGGATCCTAATAAACTAACTGAGGTATTGTTTGTTCTGATGGAGTCAACTAATTCGGAATGCCCTGTTAAGGTTATGGAATCTGTAAAAAAGGCATCAATTGTTGAATTAGGAGGCTGAATGTTTAATCCTATTTTACTTGGATCTTTTTTGCATGCAAAAACTATTATGCTAATAGCAAAAGAATATAATACAATATACCTGAATGGTAAAATTAAAGATTTGAATTTCAATTTTAATAAAATTTTTGTTTAAAATATAATGATTAATTTAGTTCTACTGCAATTTTAATGGTAACGTTATTTTTATTCTCGCATTTTAGCATTTGCTTGATTCCACTAAATTTGTAGTAGTACCATTAATTTATTAGGAAGCAGGATTTTCATCCAATAACTCATCATAGAACTTAGAAAAAACATCCATATAATTATCCATAGATTGATATTCAAGCATTGGTTTTCCTGTTTTCTTAACATAGTCCAATATTTCCTGATTGACATTTTCACTGCCGTGAATTATTGCATCTGAAAAATCAATTGCAGCTTTGCTTAAATTAACGAAGTTTGGCTTCTTATAGTGTTTAACATCCTTATTTGTGATACCGTCAAGCTTAATTTTCTTAGAAAAATCTTTGTTTAGATTTTCACTAAAATCATCATCATAAACAGAATAGACGATTTTTGCATCCGAAAAAATAGGATTATCTTTAAATGCTTTTTTAATATAAAGAGGAATTAAACTTGTCATCCAACCATGACAATGGACAATGTCGGGTGCCCATCCTAATTTTTTAACAGTTTCAAGAACTCCTCTTGAGAAGAAAATCGTTCTTTCGTCATTATCTTTAAAAAATTTATCCGATTTATCTCTGAAGACAAATTTTCTATGAAAATAATCTTCGTTATCAATGAAATAGATTTGCATTCTTGCTTGTTGAATTGAAGCAACTTTGATTATCAGAGGATGATCGGAATCGTTTATTATCAAATTCATTCCCGATAATCGAATAACTTCGTGAAGCTGATTTTTTCTTTCATTAATACTACCGAATCGAGGCATGAAAGTACGTATTTCTTTCTTTCTTTCCTGAATCCCTTGAGGTAAATACCTACCAATAATTCCCATGGGAGTTTCCGGAAGATATGGTGTAATTTCTTGTGTAACAAATAAAACCCTTGGTTTTTTCATGTGTATGAATTTATACGGTTTTTAAAAATGCAAAGGTAGGTTTTTTTTTTGACTTTTTCAATTTTCTATATGATTAGATGATTGTTAAATTGTTAAATTGCTATATTGTTGAATCACAGCAACATAAAGTTTTGCAATATTGTCAAAAACTTTTAGAGTAATGTGAATGTTTATTAAAGACGCAGATCAAACTGATTTATTATGATAAAGGCAATTATTATTTATTTGGAGCGGAGATGCAAACTCTGCTCAGCCAGTGTGCCAAATGGCTGATGTTAATCAAAAAACCAGTTTAAATAATTACCTGGATCAAAATAGTGTAAGAAAATTGTTAATAATAGGCCTAATAAGAATATGTATTTTCCGTAAATATCTTTTACTTTTATTTGATTAAAAATAAGTCTATATAATATCAATATAACACCTAAACCAATTATTATTAACCCAATCATTGAAAAGAATAAGGCTATTTCATAAAATAAATTTATTCCTAATGACTTTGGATCGCTTGAATAAACATTAAACTTTTTGAGTATAAGCATACTGCACCCTACATAAACGTAAGGTGTAATAATACCAACTATTGGAAAAAACATTATTAAGGTAAAGATTCTTTTAGTCATAATTTAAGGTTTTATAGCATCAAAAAGATTTTATCTAGTGTTATCTGGTGGGATTTTGAATATCACCACAAATTTCATTTATTAATCTGCTAACGCTTGTTTGAAACGCTATTTCTATTAATAACCATCGAAATCACATATTTAATTTACTTATTGAAGTTGCTACATTATTATTTGACGTTATAACCAGCTCGTGCTCGTTTGCAACGAGTGCGAATTAATTCCGCGTATGTAAGGCTTAATATTCCTTCAGTTTTCAAATTCAAAAAACAAGTTTCTTTCTGATTCAAAGTTTCATTTTTACCGGACATAAAGTCAAAATTTTAACGAATAATTATTTTTCTCACCTCACCTCTATTTGTCGAAAGAATGTAAAAACCTTTACTTAAACTACTAATATTTAAAACATCTGTTTTCTTTGCAATAAGAATTATTTTTCCACTTAGGTCGGCTAATTTAATTTCTTTCCTTTTTTCATTAAAAAACAATAAATTTTCCGAAACAGGATTTGGGAATATCATAAATTGCTCAAGAGTAGGTTCAAAAATACCAACAGCTACATTACTGAATCCGGGTGTTGCCGTATCGAAAAACATCCATTGGTTACCTCCATCAAGGATTCGTCCATAAGAAGTATCGGTGCGTTGCATCCCAAAAGTTAATGTATCTAACGGAAAAAAGCCTGTGGTGTCTGCGTCAAATATTCCAATTGTTTCGCCTTCTTTGTTTAGTTTGAAATTGGCATGAAGATCACCCTGATCCGTGTCATTATCAGCCCAAATTAATAAAAATCCATTCGATGGTAAATCTATTTGAGGCAATTGCCATTTGTCGGGATTATCAAGATTGTCTGACAAATATTTATTGCCAAGCCAGACAGATTCCGATTCACCATTATAAATTTCAATCCAATCATCAAATTCTCCAAACTCATCAGCAATAGTACTGTCGTTACTCGCCATAAATTCGTTAATAAATATTTGAGGATTGGCAGAAGGAAGAATTTCCAAATGGATCATTTCACAAGGACAGAAAACCGAATTTGAATAATTATCATAAGCTTTGATCTGAAAATCAATTGTTCCGGCAGAAGTCATTGCCGGAATCGAATTGCCGTAAAAATTATCTCCTGCTTCACCATCGTTATGTATTCCATCATCGAACATTTCTATTGAATTATTTGCACCACCATTTTTACTATATATTATTTCAACATTTGGATTAACATTGTCGTCCTCAACATAAACAACAACTTCCAAATTTACATTTATAACAGGCAAATTATATTGCAGATATTTTACAATCAGAGTAATATCGTTTAAATTCAATTGTTGGCTTGCCGAGTTATTTCTGGTTTCAAAATATGGTTTAATTCCATAAGCAACATGGCCACCGGCAGCTTGATCAAAAGAGTTTAGAAAATCCTGATAAGTATAACCATAATCAAGTGGATAATATGGATCGTTTACGACGTAAGGACTTATCATTGATTTAATTGTTTCAATTTTTGGGAAAATTACTTCGGTTTTAGTAATTTCATTTATTAACATATTTACATAAAACGAATACTGATCTTTTAGTTCAGGAATGTTCATTATTCTTGTATATAAAGGCCTGACATTGTTACCATGCTGTTGCCAGTCATAGATATTTCTGTCACCCCAATCCCTTCCAATCCAGTCAATTCCAAGTGTGTTATCAAGATCATAAGGAATATATTCAAATTTATCGGTTTCGGTGTTATGGTATAAATAGAAATTATTTTTATTATAAATATAACCATCCCAATTTCCTGTAATTATGTCTGCTGCAATTACTTTAAAATAATCTTCGAGATTAAAAACCTTTCGGATTTCGCAGGCAAATTCATTATCAGGCGTATTATTTAAAACATTAATAAAATTTGCAAAGTCTGCATAATCGTCTTCTGCTGTATTTGTTTTCAAGTCGTAGGCTCTTCTTCCGTAACTCTCAAATTTATATAATTCGGGGTCATCACCTAAGTAATTCAAATCAGCAGGCCAAAGACATTTATATAAATTCCCGTTTTTATTACCAAATCTTGATTCAACAAATACTTCATCAATGTGTTCAACATTCAAATATAAGCCGTAATAATTATTGTTGATAAATAATTCAATATGATTTGAACGAGTGGCAGGGATTTCAAATTCACGCAAGATGTCCCAGCAAATTTTTGCTCTTGTTATGGATGGATCGTTATGTTCTCCATTAAGATTCATTTTCTCAAGGCCGTGATATTTTCTTCCTTGTTCGAATGTATTAAACGAAACTTTAAAAGATTTTTTTTGTGAATGGCGGGAAGTATTACCCCTCAGACGAAACCCAATGTCTTCTATTGTATCTATAACTTCACCATTGTTATAAATAAAAACCGCATGAAATTCAATATTACTTTCTACATTATCGTAAATCCATTGAAGTGTGTCAGGATTGATGAAAATATCCACTCTCGGTACAATTTCGTCAATAAAAACTATTCCGTTTTCGGGAAAAGACGGCTGGCTATGGAGAATTTTTATACTGAATCCAATCAGAATTAATGTGAGAATTATTAGTTTTTTCATTTGTTTAATATTTGTTTCCCGCAGATGACGCAGATAAACGCAGAAAAAAATCAGCGAAAATCTGCAGGAAATATGTTTATTTTTTTATTTCCAATTACTTTGATTCATTAAGAATTTTTTCAATTACTTGTGGAAAATATTTATATTCCAATTGATGAATCTTTTTTGCAAGACTTTCGTGATCATCATCGCTTTGAATTCTTATCTTTTTCTGAAAAATAATTTTTCCTTCATCATATTTTTCGTTTACAAAATGAATACTAATTCCGCTTTCTTTTTCACCGGTTTCAATCACAGTTTTATGAACTTTGTCGCCATACATTCCTTTTCCACCAAATTTTGGCAATAATGCAGGGTGAATATTAATAATTTTTCCACTAAATTCTTTAATTAATTTTAAAGGTATCAACCACAAAAAACCGGCCAGAACAATTAAATCAACAGAATTTTGTTTTAGAAGATTATTAATTTTTTCGGTTTCATAAAAATCGCTACGATTGAAATATATTGAGGGAATATTCAGGTTTTTTGCTCTTTGCAAAACAAAAGCATCTTTTTTGTTCGATAATATCAAACAAACATTAATGTTTTGATTATCACTAAAATATTCAACAATTCGTTGGGCATTTGTACCGTTGCCTGAAGCAAAGATTGCGATATTTTTCATTTGTTTATTATTTTTGTAGTTAGCTTATATTTAGTTGATTACATTAATACAAAAAAGATGTAGAAATTGGAAATTATAAATTAGAAATTCAGGAGAGTCCAAGTTTCCAATTTCCGACTTCATTTTTCATAAAAGTGCATTTCCAAAATGTATTCAGAAACTTTCTTGGGTAACATAAATTCAACATTCTTTCCTTCTTTGATTGCCTTACGAATAAAACTTGATGATATTTCCATCAAAGGAGCTTTAAATATTTTTATTTTTTGATGATCCGAATAAATTCCAATATCATAATCCGGCCTTGAATAAACATAAATTTCGTATAGCGAAAGGATTTCTTTATAGTTTTTCCATTTGTGAAAACTTGGGAAAATATCGGTCCCGGCAATCAGGACGAAATCATTTTTTGGATATTTTTCGGTCAAATATGTAAGGGTATCAATTGTATATGAGGGTTTGGGCATTTTAAATTCAATGTCGGAGGCTTTCATTTTCGGATTATCTTCAATTGCTATTTTTACCAATGCAAGCCTGTGATAATCTGCCAAAAGGGTTTTGCGTTCTTTTAAAGGATTATGAGGGGAAATAATAAACCAAATCTGGTCAAGGTCGGTGAACTCAAGCATATATCCGGCGATAATTAAATGCCCAATATGAATTGGATTAAAAGACCCGAAAAATAAACCTGTTTTTTTGTTTTTCATCCGCATCATTTTTTTGTCACAAACAATATTTTTCCTCCCGACATATTTCCAATATATTGCCTGATTCCTTTTATTACATCTTCTAATTTAAATTTGCCGGCAATTTTTGTTGACACCTCATTATTAATTATCATTTCTTGTAATTCATTCGAAATTTCATTAAATCTTTCTGCTCTGATTTCTTCAATCCATTCATTCAAATTAAAACCACTTAGGATTTTATCTTTAAAAATTAATTCTAAAACATTAATTTCAGATATCGGTTTTGCCGATAATCCACCATAAACAACAACCTCTGAATCTTTTGGCATTGCATTAAAAATCAATCCCGTCGCTTCCCCGCCAACCGCATCGAAAGCAGTTGTTGCATTCAATTTATTAGCTAAGTCAGATAGTTTTTCAGTAAAGTTTTCTTCATCTGATAATAAAATATATTTTTCGCCTTCTTCCATTAATTGATTTAAAACGGCTTCTTTACGAACAATATTTATTACTTCAACTTTGTGTTTTCCGGCAAATGAAGAAATGAAACGACAAACCTGACTGCCGGCTGCATTTTGGATAATAGCTTTACTTTCACGCTGCATGGCAATTTCAAAAAGACCAAAAGCAGTAATAGGATTTATGGAAAAACAAGCTGCCTGATCCATATCAATATTATCTTTAAGTAGTATGCAGTTTTTAGTTTTTGTTAGGAAATATTCTGCCCATGTTCCGTCAGTATCATCTGATGTGAAACAACTTACCGTCTTGCCTAATAATGCTTTTGATTCATTGTCATTTCCTGTTGCAACAATAATTCCGCTGCCTTCAAAACCAGGAACACAGGGCAATGTTTTAACAATATTATATCCGCCTTGTAAAAATGCAATATCGGATGGATTGCATGGAGCGGCTGACATTTGAATTAAAACTTGTCCATCTGCTGGTTTTGGGGTTTCTTTTTCTTCTACTTTCAGGCTTAGTAATGCCCTGATAATATTTTGGTTATATGCCGGTAAAACTATGGCTTTCATTTTCGAAGGGATAGAATTTATTGTCATTGTTTATATTTAATTAGTGTTTCTTTCCAAAAACTATTCTTTTAAAAATTTTTCAACAGTTTCAGTAACAATTATTATAGCTTTATCAATATCATCATTAACAATTATTTTATCAAATTTCGCGGCGAAGGATATTTCGTATTGTGCTTTTTCTATCCTGAGTTCTAAGTTTTTTTCATTTTCGGTGGACCTTTTTTGTAATCGCTGTTTTAAAACTTCGATGGAAGGTGGCATAATAAAAATTGATAGAGCTTTATCCTGATAAAATTTCTTAATATTTAATCCGCCTTTAACATCAACATCAAAAATTACGTTTTTCCCATTTTCCCAAATTCGTTCAACTTCCGATTTTAGAGTTCCATAGAAGGAGTTTTTATATACTTCTTCCCATTCCAGAAATTCGTTTTTTTCGATTTTTGACTTAAATTTTTGTACGGAAATAAAATTATAATCTTTTCCATCAATTTCTTTTGGCCGAATCGGGCGACTACAAGAAGAAACCGAAAATTCAAGGCCCGAAACAATCTTCAAAAGCCTGTGAACAATAGTTGTTTTTCCTGCTCCTGAAGGTGCTGAAAATATTATTAGTTTTTCGTTTTTCATACTCAAATTATAAAACATTAAAAAGTTGTTCTTTAATTTTTTCCAATTCGTCTTTCATGTTTACAACTATTTTTTGGATAGCAGCATTGTTTGCTTTTGATCCTATTGTATTAATTTCACGCCCTATTTCTTGTGTTACAAAAATTAGCTTTTTACCATTCGAAACATTTTCATTCAAGGTATCTGTAAAAAAATCAAGATGTTTCTTGAGGCGAACTTTTTCTTCAGTTATATCAAATTTTTCAATATAATATATCAATTCCTGTTCAAAACGATTATAATCGATTTTTGATTCTTCGACGACATCAAGTAATTCTTTTTTATTTTTTTCTTTAAATCCTCAATTCGTGAACTTTCATGGTTTTCAATTTCTAATAGAAAATCAGCTATCAATAAAATCCGCTTAATAAAATCTTGCTTTAGAATTTCTCCTTCATTTTTTCTAAATTCATCAACTCCATTTATAGCTTCATTGACTTTTATTAAAACTTTTTTCCATTCGGTTTCATCAATTTCTTCTATTTCAGGGGTTAAAACATCCGGCATGTTTACTATAATTGGAAGATAATCCGAAAAATTTCTTTCTTCAATTTCACTTGAAAGTTGTTTCAATTCATCGTAATATTTTTTTGCAAGTTGATGATTTATAGTAAATTTATTAGATTCTCCTGAGGTTTCTACAAAAATATTCAAGTCGATTTTTCCGCGTTGAAGTTTTTTTGATAATAAAGAGCGTAATTCAAGTTCACGGTTTTTGTAAATACCGGAAATTCTTGATAAGATATCTAATTGCTTGCTATTAAGTGTTTTTATTTCAATTGTTACTTTTCTTCTATCTAATTCAAGAACACTTTTCTCGAAACCTGTCATTGATTTTATCATAAAATTAAATTTATGCAAATATAAGCATGATAATTCAAATAAAATAAAATATAAATGCTGACGTTTTAGTTTTTTATTAATTTTATAGAAAAATATTTACAATGAAAAAAAATCCGATATACTTAATTTTGATTATTTTAGTGTTCGCAATTGCTTGCAAAAAGGATAAAACCGATCCACCTGACCCACCTCTCCAAAATGAATTTGAATTATATATAGATTTTTGGAATCCTGATGGAGATAATCCGGAAATTAGTTTTGATGCATCAATAACTTCTCCTGAAATCAAAATTGACTTCACACGAACTTTTGCAGGTTTTGCAGATCCACCTTTCACAAAAGTAATTATAGATAATCTGCGAATTATTAATAATGAAAATATTAATTATGAAATTCAGGAAATAAATGCTTATGAATATCGCGAAGAATTAGGTGGTTGGAAACATGATGTTGAATTCACAATGAGCTATGAACCAATTGAAGATTTGAATGTTATGTTAGTTCTTGATGCAAGCCAATCTTTAGGTGAAGATTTTCCAAAGGTTAAAGAATATGCAATAAGCTTTGTTGATAGTATATTTGGAACTGTTCCGGTTGTAAAAATCGGAGTAGTAGCTTTTTCCGACACAATTCTTGTTCAGGAATTATCAAGTGATAAATTTGAAGTAATTAATTATATTTCAAATATTGAGCAAGGTTTATTTACCTCATTATATGATGCCATAAATGTTGGAATTGATACATTGCAAAATAATACTGCAGAAAGTAAATCATTATTGATTTTTACGGATGGAACTGATAATAACTCTGATCCTGAAATCACGTATAATTATTTATTAAACAAGCTTGTTAATGATCCTAATGTAGTAAAAATAAACAGTTTTACTATCGGCCTTGAAGGAAAAGGTGGTGTTGACAGGCCTGTTCTTGAACTATTAGCTACAAATGGTGGAATTGCCGAGTTTCCTGAAAATGTGGATCAGTTGGGAATAGTTTTTTCAAGATTTTCAAAATCAATATCAAATGTTTATAATTTGATTTACACCCGTAATCAGCAACAAATTCCTAAAAGCTCACCTGCCAAACTAAAATTTGTTATTAATGCAAATCCAAAATAGGCTCTTTTCCGCTAATTAGAATCTGTCCACAGATTGCACAAATTACACGGATTAAATTAGTATTGATAGTAATCGGTATTAATTCGTGAAAATTTGTGAAATTCGTGTCTTTTTATAAGTTTATGGATGAACATTAATTTCAATTGGTTTTTTCCATTTTTTTCAAAATTGTATTACTTTTGAAGCAATTTAAATATTAGAATTTATGTTGATACTTGGAATTGCCGGTGGTTCAGGTTGCGGAAAAACTACGGTTGTAAAAAAAATGATAAAAAGATTGCCAGAAGGTTCAGTAACTGTAATTTCACAGGACTACTATTATAAAGATAACGGTCATCTTTCAGCCGAAGAACGTGCAAAAATAAATTTCGATCACCCATCTTCGATTGAATTCAAATTGTTGGTTGAACATATTGACAAGTTAAAGGAAGGGAAAGCAATAGAAATGCCGATTTATTCTTACCTGACATGTTCAAGAGCAAAAGAAACAATGCCTGTTGAACCAACTAAAGTACTTATAGTTGAAGGAATATTGATTTTAACGAATCCCAGAATGCGCGACCGCTTTAACATAAAAGTTTTTGTTGATGCCGATGCCGACGATCGTTTGATGAGAATAATCTGGCGTGATATCGAAGAAAGAGGGCGTTCGTTTAAAGAGGTTCTAACTCATTATGAGAAATATGTAAAGCCTATGCATCAATTATTTATAGAACCGTCGAAAAGGTTTGCCGATTTAATAATTCCACAAGGCGGTGCAAATCAGGTGGCAATTGATATTCTTGCATCTCGAATTCACATGAGATTGAATGACGAATAGGAATTCATGGAAAAGCAAATAAAATTTCAAAGCAAAAAAATAAATTTCACTGACGAAGGAAGTGGAAACACTTTAGTTTTATTACATGGTTTTTTGGGATCGCTGGAAATTTGGAAAGATTTTTCAACGGAGCTTTCAAAGAAATACAGGGTGATTTGCATTGATCTTCCCGGGCATGGAAAAACCGACAATTTCTGGGGAACGCATACAATGGATTTTATGGCAGAAACCGCAAAAGCTGTTCTTGATGAATTAAAAATTGAAAAATGTGTGATTGCCGGTCATTCGATGGGAGGCTATGCAGCTTTATCGTTTGCCGAAAAATATCCTGATTTTCTACAAGGACTATGCTTATTTCATTCTCATGCAATGCCCGATACACCTGAAGCTAAGACAAATCGTGAAAGAGCAATCAAAGCGGTTAGTTTAAATCGTAAAGGTTTTATCAATCAATTTATTCCTGAATTATTTGCTCCGGAGAATCTTGAAAGACTAAAAGAATATATTGAAGACCAAAAAGAAAAAGCAAGACAAATACAGAGAGAAACAATTATTGCGGCTCAAAGCGGAATGAAAGAAAGAAGTGGAAAAATCAATTTATTATCTGAAATTTCAGTTCCGGTTTTGTTTATTGCAGGGAAAAAAGACACACGAATCCCAATTGATAAATTGCTTGTACAAACCGTTTTACCTTCTCATTCTGAAGTTTTGATTTTAGGCAAGGCCGGCCACATGGGATTTATTGAAGCAAAAAATGAAACAATGAAAACTCTGGATTGTTTTATTAAAAAAGCTTTTTCCTGATTACACAGTTAATTAAAAGCTGAAGTCAATAAAGATTTTACAAAACGGCCCTTAGGCCGAGATTTTCTTTAAGTGGATCAAAATCACGATCACTATATAGCAAGGGAATGTTATTAGTAATACAAAAAGTACCGATTAACATATCAGTAGTTTTTCTTACAGTAATCCCCTTTTTTCTCAGAAACCTGAAATTCTCAGCACTTTTAATGGCATTTTCTTTGCCAACAATAGGAAAACATTCTAAAACATCAAGTGTTACTTTAGCTCTTATAAAATCTCTATCAAGCCTGAAACCCTGAAGAATTTCCGCAAGTATGATATCTCCAATTACAACTATATCATTAACAAGTAGATTGTCAAGCTTTATAGTGTGTCTATTTTGAGTTCCGTTAAAATAATCTATCCAAACGGAAGTATCGGCCATGATCATATATCAGTACGCATTTGATTTAAATCACCATTCCACTCTAATTTACCACGAAGATCACGAATTTTTATTTGTTCCTTGATCTTGATAAGCAAACATAAAGCTTCTTCAACAACCGATTTTTTTGTCTTGGCTCCGGTGAGTTGTAAAGCCTTTTTCATCAATTTTTCATCTATAACAATATTCGTTCTCATTATTCTATATTTTTATGTGTATGATTACGTGCAAAGATACACATTTATTCATTCACTTCCAAAGAAATATTATAATGATAAAAATATTTCCTCGCAAAAACATCAAAATATCATTTATTTACTTACTTTTGGGCACTTAAAATATACAAAAAGTAACACAGGGATGTAAAATTCAGATTATCAATTTAAAGGGGGAAGTTTATGATTGAAACCACTAAAATAGGTGCTTTAAGATGGCATCATATCCTTAATCCAACAGAGGAAGATTTTCAATATTTAATTAGCAATTTTCATTTTCACCCTCTTGACATTGAAGACTGTAGAAGTCAAAACCAGCGATCAAAAATTGATATTTACGACGATTATTATTTTCTAATTCTTCATTTTCCAAGTATAAAGAAAAATGAAGTTTTTCTAAATACCAAAGAAGTTAAAATTTTCTGGGGCGAAGATTATATTATTACAATCGGTAAATCCCATTGGGTTGTTGCAAAAATGTTTGAAGAAGCAAAAGTCCAGGAAAAAAACAAAGAAGAATTCGAAGTTGGAACGAGTGATGCCTTATTATACAAAATACTTGAGCGGCTAATGGCTGAATCTTTGTTTGTTATCAGGAAAATGGGTATAGAAATTGAATTTATCAACAGAGAATTATTTAGTAAAAAAGCAGAAAAAATTATTGAATTAATTTCTATAATTCGAAAAAATATCATTTTATTGAATACCACATTTAAACCTCAGTTGCGGCTCTTCCATAAATTTGAAGCCGGACAAATTGAAGGATACGCCGAAAATATGGAAGAATATTGGGGTAATATTCTCGACTACTACCAGAAAATTTGGGATTTGACTGAAGATTATGGAGAATTAATAGAAGGTTTCTCGAAAACTTTCGATTCATTGCAGGCGAATAAAATAAACGAAATAATGAAGGTTCTCACTTTGGTTTCCTCCATTTTGCTTCCATTAACTTTTTTAACAGGACTTTACGGTATGAATGTGGGTTTGCCTTTTCAAAATAACCCGAATTCGTTTTGGTTAGTAATTATTGCAATGGTTATTATCGCTTTTACAATGATAATATTTTTCAAAAAAAAGCGGTGGATGTGAGATACCAAATAGCAGCTTCGCTGCAAACAAAAAATAGAACACTGATTTAACTGATTAACACTGATTTTTTAAAATAGACAAATCGTTGACATATAGCTTATTAACGTATAATCTTTGTGTAAAATTTTGCGTAATGGTTTAAGTAATGACATAACGCCATAAATGGTAAAGTTGTTTTCATATTGAGAATGATCATATTGAAGCATTTGTTATTTCTTAGCAATTCCAACACTCCAACACTCCAACACTCCCTTTTCAGTTCTATATATTTTTAGAATTCCTCACAATATTTGTTTGCCTACGAATCGACTCTAAATGTAAAATTTCAAGAAGTTTAGCAAGAAAATCATCATGTAATCCAAGTTTTTTTCCTGATTTTAATCTGTCATTGATAATGGTATTCCATCGTTGTAATTGCAAGACAGTGATTTTGTTTTCTTGTTTATATTTTCCGATTTGATCAACAATTTGCATTCTGTTCGCAAGAACTTCTATTAATTCCCTGTCGATTTCATCAATTTGAGACCGTAATTCTTCTAATTTATTTTCAAAATCAATATCACCTTTTTGTTTTCTGATAATTAGATTTGAAAGCAAAGCCTCTAATTTTTTTGGTTCAATTTGCTGCTCGGCATCACTTAAAGCATTTACCGGATTCGGATGAGTTTCGATCATCAAGCCACTCATTCCCAAATCCATTGCCCGTTGCGAAACTGCAGAAAGCATCTGTCTGTTTCCGCAAATATGACTTGGGTCAACAATTATGGGAAGATCAGGTAACAATCGCTTCAACTCAATGGGGATTTCCCACATTGGTTGATTCCTATAAACTTTATTATCAAATATATAAAACCCTCTGTGAATAGCACCTATTTTATTTATGCCTGCATTATAAATTCGTTCAATTGCCCCAATCCATAATTTCAGGTCGGGATTTACCGGATTTTTTATCATCACCGGAATATTTACTCCTTTCAAAACGTTGGAAATTTCCTGAATGGAAAAAGGATTTACAACCGTTCTGGCACCAAGCCATAAAATATCAATATTATTTTCTAAACATTTTTCAACATGCTTAGGGTTAGCAACTTCAACTGTTGTTAATAAGGTTGTTTGTTGCTTAACTTTTTTCAACCATTGTAAACCGACATCCCCAACACCTTCAAAATCGCCGGGCCTTGTTCGAGGTTTCCAAATTCCTGCTCTAAATATTTTTACATTCTGTATTTTTGAAAGTTGAAGAGCAGTTTCCAAAACCTGTTCCTCGGATTCTGCACTGCAAGGGCCACTAATTACTAAAGGATACTTATAATCTCCAATCCAATCTTTAAGCGGACTTATTTGTAAATTTAAACTCATATTTTAAAGAGAATAATTTTTTCGCAAATATACAAAGGTTGAAAAAATAATCCCATAAAACCTATATTTCTCTTTAAAGAAAAAGTCGGAGCTTGCCTTAAATCCAAGCCCTGACTATTAGTAATAAAGATTTGAATTGCTATAATAATTACTTTACAACAAGCATTTTCTTTGTATCGCTAACTTTTCCGTTTATTATTAGCGAATAAAAATAAATTCCTGCTTGTATCTCCTTTCCGTTAAGATCATCTCCGTTCCATATTATTTTATAAACGCCGGCATGGGGTTTGTCATAAACAAATGTTTTGATTAATTTTCCCTGTATATCATATATTTCTAATCTTATTTTTTCGTTTTTATTTAAAGATATTGAGATTGTTGTTTTATTTGAAAATGGATTAGGAAAGCATTGTAAGTTTCGATTTTGGAGTTGTGAGTTTGGAGTTTCATTATTTGATATTGGATATTCCTGAAAAATTCCTTTTCCATCGTTAAATAAGATATTCAAATAATAGTCAATTCCTCCAACACCACTTGTAAAGGCAATATCAATATAACCATTATTATCATAATCTTCGCAAAATAATCCTTTAGGATTAGTCTTTTCATGAGGAATAAATTGTCGGTATTTTATAATAAAATTTCCAATGTTGTGATAAATATATAATCCTGAATTGTTATTAGTAGTAAAAATCATATCCGGTAAAGAATCATTATTAAAATCGGCTGTTTGAGCATAACTACAAAAGGGAGAAAAATCAAAATAATGTTGTTGTGAAAATTCATTATTTCCTATGTTCTTAAACATATAAATCCGATTGGTGTTATTATAATATTGGCCGAATTTTAATATATCAATATCTTTATCATTATCAAAATCAGATACTATAAGTGTGCATCCTCCTGTCCATGTATATCCTAAAACTTGTTTTACAAATCCTGTATCTGTGCTAAAATATACTTCAGTTGTGGCACTAGCAATAACAATATCACTCCTACTATCATTATTAAAATCAGCACATTCAATATCATTAGGAGGATAGTTCAGATCAAAATATTCGGGTTCGGAAAAATTTCCGGTTCCGTCATTATAAATTATTCCCCACAGAAAGTTATTATTTGAAATAAATACAATATCATAGAAAGAATCTCCATTAATATCTCCAATATCAAATCGAGATAGTTTATCGCACATCGGATAATATGAAATATCATAATTCCCATTATTGATTTCAATAATTGCAACATTGGTTTGTTGTCCATCATAATAACGGCCTAATATTTCCGGAGTACTATCCCCCTTAATATTTATTGAATATATAATATTTTGACTACCATACATATATAAAGAGTCTGTTAAATTAAAATATCCGTCGCCATTATTTTCAAGAAATACAATACCACTCCATTCAGTTTGAGGAAAATAATAGCATCCAACTACAATATCTTTATCGTTATCCAAATCTAAGTCAGAACTAAAAACTGGACAAGCTCCTGTGGGTACAAGGTATTCACTCCTACTATCCCCAAAAGTAAACGCCATGAGAAGAAAGCAAAAAAGAGTTATGAATTTTGAATAATGGTGGGCTGTTTTTTGGATTGAATTTTTCATGGTTTTATTTTTTATTTGTTATCTGTCTTTTACGATACTACATTTCTGCATTATGTAACAACACAGGATTTCTGAAAACTAAAATTACTATTTGTTGAGTAAAGATAAACATTTTTTATTAGTAATTTATTTAGTTTTCATTTAGTCGAATTTTTACTTGATTTAATAAAGAAAAAATCGTTTTTTTGCAAAAATTTTTCAGATAACGAATTAATTTATATTTGCTTAATACAACAAATTAATGGCACAATTAAAAAGAAGTAGAGTTTGCGATTTACTAAAATCCAAAGATTTTAATAGAGATGTTCAGGTAAAAGGATGGGTTAGAACAAAACGAGGAAATAAAAAAATTGCCTTTATTGCATTAAATGACGGTTCGATCATTCATAACATTCAGATTGTAGCTGATATTGCAAATTTTGATGAAAATATTATAAAACAAATCACAACAGGTGCTTGTTTGTCGGTTAGGGGAAACTTTGTTGAGTCGATGGGTAAAGGACAAAATGCAGAAATTCAGGCAAAAGAAATTGAAGTTTACGGCTCAGCCGACCCTGACACTTATCCTTTGCAAAAAAAAGGACATACTCTTGAATTTTTAAGAGAAATAGCACACCTTCGTCCACGAACAAATACTTTTGGGGCAGTTCTAAGAATCAGACATGCAATGGCTTATGCTATTCATAAATATTATAACGATAATGGTTTTTATTATCTTCACACTCCAATAGTTACCGGTTCGGATTGTGAGGGAGCTGGAGAAATGTTTAGAGTAACTACTTTGGATAGCCAAAATCCGCCTTTGAAAGAGGATGGAAGCACCGATTATTCTAAGGATTTTTTCGGAAAAGAAACAAACCTAACTGTTTCGGGGCAATTGGAAGGCGAAACAGGAGCTTTGGCACTTTCCCAAATTTATACTTTTGGCCCAACTTTCAGAGCAGAAAACTCAAACACACCACGACATCTTGCCGAATTTTGGATGATTGAACCGGAAATGGCTTTTTTCGACAATGATGATAATATGGATTTGGCCGAAGATTTCTTAAAATATCTTACAAAATATGCTTTGGATAATTGTTATGATGATTTGGAATTTTTGAATAAAATGTATGATAATGAATTAATTGAAAGATTAAAATCAATTCTTACAGATAAGTTTGAAAGATTATATTACACAG
>Ga0233437_1000627_pt1 | contig 77583 bp, 115 predicted proteins | sample SI_122_August201_FD_182714 | JGI IMG/M metagenome (GOLD analysis project Ga0233437, IMG submission 182714) | Seawater microbial communities from Saanich Inlet, British Columbia, Canada - SI_122_August2016_200_MG | ecosystem: Environmental > Aquatic > Marine > Inlet | place: Canada: British... | reverse complement strand
AAAATCTTTTAAATACTCTTTTTCAGTGTACTCAGTATAAAAATATCTGGTATTTTTTAATGCTTCTATGCCTCCTGTAATTAGACCTCTTTCAGCACCTTCCACATCAGTCCACATAAAATCTATAATACCCAACTTATAATCCTTATACCATGTATCTAATCTGCGAGTAGGCACTTTAATAGATTTTTTAAACACAGCACTATGCAGCTTGGTCGTTTTTCTTAAAGAAGCTGATTTATTTTTTCCTGATTCCTCAAGATTGAAATTAGCGCTACCATCTTCGTCAGAAATTGCATAATTATAGACATGACAATTAGATTTTTTTTCAAATTTCTCATTTAGATATTTAACCCATTTAGGATTTGGTTCAAATATATGTATTTCGGCCTTTGGAGATAATTTTAAAAATCTCTTTGCTTCCTTACCGTTATTAGCTCCTATATCAACAATTACTCTTGATTTTTTAATCAAAGGATATAAAATCTCACGCTTATAGCCCATCTCTCAATCTCCTAATTATTTAATAAATTTCCGAAATCTTTATCTTTATTTAACTGTCTCAAAAACTTGCCAGTCAACCCATATTGTTCTTCTAAAGTCATTGGAAAATCTTTTATAAGTTCTTTAGCCCACTTCTCTTTCGTTTCAAAATTACTTCCTGTAGATTCTCCCCTCATCTTCCAATACTCTAAATGCTCTTTAAAGTTACCACAAGAATGAATAGCAACTACGTCCCTCGTATACTTTATTTTATACCCTGCCTTTTCAGCATTTCTAGTAAACGGTTTGTCAATTTTCCCAAGATGATCCAAATGAAATCCTATTTTTTTAGCTATCTTAGTGTTATAAACTTTTATACCCTTGCAAACTTTATTACTCCATGGCTCCCAAAGTCTCCATCCTCTCAATGCTATATTATCCTTCTGCTTTTTAACACATTGATACATAAATTTTAAAGCTAATGGATGAAGAAGCATATCGTCATCAACTCTTAATGCAAATTTAGATCTACATCTTTTTAGCAGCTCTTCATGAGCATCTTGCCAGTTCATGTCTCTAATAATGTTAATATTAAATTTAACATCTTTTTGTAATTGCAATGACTTTTCACAATATTCAAAAGTAGAACGGCCGTTCGTTATAACAAAGACATCAATCATTCCCTCTAGATCTGTCATACGTGTGTTACCTTTAAATTACCCTCACTTTTTATTGTTTTACAACACGTATACAGATAAAATTTGATATCTGTTTCTTCTTTACATAATAATTTAAAGAACTCTATCATGTTAGGCCCTCTTCTAACATTTTTATCAAAGTTGGCATTTAATTTTTCATTTGTTAAATACGGAGCATTGTAAAAATCAAGACCTATGACATGAACTTCTTTAGGGTTATAAGCACTTGCTAAATCCACCCCAAAAATTCCCAAAGTAGGATAGCTTAATTTGCCATTTCCTAGTTTTCTCTTGTGAAGAATTCTTTTATTCCTATCATGAATATTAACAGGAAGAGGATATGTTTCTAAAATACCATCATATCTTGTTTTAATTTTTTTATACTTATAGGCCTTACGTTCACTACTATAAGGCCTTAAGGTGGACTGTAAATCTCTTATATTATAATGAGAACATATTTCTCTTTCTTTCTTGCATGGCTTGTGAAAAGAAGATCCCCATATTTTTACTATATTACAATTCTCAAGATGTTTACCTACCATTTGAAAAGATTTGACATGTTGCCCAATTACAAACGTATTTTTAAAATTATCTTTATATTTACCTATTGCCCCTAAAGACTTTCCTCGGCAGATAACTCCAATTTTATCTACTTCATGAAAATCACAACAATTATATTTATGAAGAGTAATACCCATTATTTTCCTATCAAAAAATTATACCATTCTTTATATTTTATCGACCAATCCCAAGATTCAATCCTGTCCCTAGACGCTTGACTCATTTTTCTATACCCATCTTTTGTTATATCTTTCAAACTATCCATGACATCTATAAAAGACTTAGTGCCACCCTCCACAAAGAACCCATTCACCCCAGAATCAACGATCTCTATCATGTTGCCCACTTTAGTAGTTACAACAGGAATGCCACAAGACATAGCTTCAAGGGCAGGATTGGGAGTACCTTCTGTATTACTAGAAACAACAAAATAATCTAAACGATTATAATAGTCTCTCATATCCTGCTTGTTTAATAATTTATCTATGCCATCCTTTTTAGAAGAGCCTATTATCTTAAAGGTATATTTCTTACTCAAAGGAATAACGATTTCATTATATCTCTTAGTAGCTCTGTCAGTATTCCCTACCCATCCAAAAACTAAATCATTATGAACGTCATTATAATCAGGAGTAAATATAGAAACGTCCACACCATTAGGAGTGTAGTATAAATTCTTGATATGGTTCTTAAATCTATCAAACAGAATCGTATTATTAACTGAGACTCTATTAAACCTATCTAAAACTTTTAATGTCTTTTCGAAATCTAACAGACATTTGTGACTAGTTATAGATGTGATGATAGTTTTATTTTTAGGCGCAGGAATTTTCTTAAATAGAGAAAAATGAGAATAATAAATTATGTCATACTTGTGCCATCTTATATCGGTATCTTTTAAGGTTACTACATCTATCGTGTGATCTTTGATTATGCTCTTTAATATCTTTGCCCTATTGTACTGAATTCTTCCTTCTTTATCAGTCACAAATAAAATATTCATATTTATTTTCTAAAAAAAACAACTGTATTACATTTTCCTGGCTTTTTACAAAACTCACCATGAAACAATAGCCCACAATCGTTAAAAAGATTCTCCAGATCTGTTCGAGATAAATATTGTTTATGATTCTTATTTCTCATACATAACTTAGGATCTGATGGAACAGTGATACAAATAATTCCATTTTTTTTAGTGGCTCTTTTTATTTCACTAATAGCTTTTTTTAAATTCTTCTTACTTAGATGCTCTAAGGTTTCCGAACAAACAAAAACATCAGCTTCTGCATCTTCACATGGAAGACTACAAATATTAGCAATATCTGCTTCTACATCTCTACAGATAGCATCACATACTAATTTTTCAGATATGTCATAACCAATTACATACATGCCAGCAGAATTTAAGATACTAGATCCGTACCCATCTCCACACGCACAATCAATTATAGTTGAACCTGGTTTTACTTTTAAATTTAAAAGATGTTTGAGGATATAAGAATATCTTTTATTTCTAGGCTTAGCCATCCCATACTCCTATTACATTAGACAATAACGATTTTTTATTATACGTATACATTTTTATTTTAGGATAATATTTTTTAACTGACTTAACTAATCCTATAGCGTCCTTAGCCGTTTGATGTCTTGAGTTCATAGTCTGCTTTTTATGAGCTACAGTATGCCTCGTCTCATTATCCTTTAGCCAAAAATATCTTGAGTCATATAGATCAACACCTACAAAAATAATCTTCTTATATTTCATCCATACAGCAAAGTGCAAAGCATTAGTTAAAGTGCATTTTCCATGAAATAATCCTGAACTAAAAATGCTACTATCTCTCCACTGCTTAACTCCTGGATCATTGCCTTTTAATTTTTTATCTCTCAAAATAATTTTTTCGCTCTTAAATCTAGAACTATTCTCATGATCAGAGTAATTATGAGCATTAGGAGAATGGTGAGAAATATCATGTATTAATAAACAGCTATTTTTATAATCATGATTCATATAATCATAAAAATTATCTGGTGTTTCTTGTCCATTAATTCTTTTCTCTATATTGGCTTGCTCTCTAACTATGTAATATGTAGTAGGTATGCCTGAGAAACAAAACCAATTAAAAGCGCAACTATCAAACTGTCTCAATGTATGATACTCCATATCTGTTATATCATTGATAGAAGAACCGCAGCCATAAATAATAATTGTATCAGACTTTTTACATTCCTCAAGAATTCTATTTTCGCTAGTGCATGTCATTAGTGCTTCCAACCTTCCACTCTATGATTCTGTTTTAAAGTGTCAAATACTTCTGGCATCAACTTAGCACATTGCAAACCTAAAGCATTATAGTTATTCATAAGAATACGTTCTCTAGGATTATCTCCATCATATTCCGAAAATTTATCAATGATAGTAGCCCTAATCAAAGCAGGGTTAAAACCAGCATGGTAATTATTTTTGGCCAAAGTGTAAGAACCAATATTCTCTGCATTCTTGTATCTAATCTTTGCCCCAGTTACGATGTTTTTCTTTTTATCTTTCTTTTTATTCAACCTTATCAAACCTACATCTGTATTGTTATCCATATACTCTTCCATCTCTTTAAATGGAATAGGCCTTGTGCATGGAAAATCATTTTGCAAATTTAGAATATAATCGTATCCCTTTTTCACTCCTTCTTTCCACGCTTTTGTCGAAGCATTAAATATCCCCTCATTAGTTTTATTCTTTATAACCTCGTACCCCTTGCCTTCTAAATATTCAACAGTCCCATCTGTTGATCCATTGTCTATAAATAAAAGATCAACATCTTTACCATTATTTTTAAATAAAGTTCTTAAAGTTGCCTTAGTAACGTTTAGTCTATTCCATGTTAGAATAGTTATAAGTGTCCTGTTGCCCATTAGCCCCATCTTCCTTTCTGATATGTCCTATAATTATTCTCGCAATCCTGCATTAGTAGACCATGATCGATCATCATAGATTCATAGTCATTAAGAAAATCTTTTATTTGTTTAAACTCATTAGGAAGAATAGCAAACTTATTATCTCTTCCTGGCAAATCGTGATTAGTAGTAAGATGTTTTTCAACAACAGTAGCTCCCATACAAATAGCTGCCTTTGCATCATTAATACCCGATAGATGCCCGCTATATCCAACTCTTGGAGTTATAGCTTGTAAGAATTTCATTTTAGGAAGATTGATATTCTCTAAGTTACAAGGGTAAGAAGAAACGCAGTGCAATAATGTAACGTTATCGTTAGAAGCCCATCTAATATATTCTTCTACATTAGATGCTCCTGTAGACAAATAAACATGATCAAATTTTTCTATGGCTTGCTCTAGTAGATTATTATTATATGCCTCTGGGCTAGGTATTTTAACTTCGTTACAGAACTCTCTAACTAGATCTATATCATCAACGCAGAAACAGGAAGTTAAAAACTTAATTCCTATTGAGTCACAATACTCCTTCATGATCTGATGCTTTTCTCTAGTCAATTCTGCTTTGTTGTATATCTCTCTTCTGCCATCTGTATCCCACGGGCCATCTATTAATCTATCAACTTTCCATGTCTGAAACTTAGCATAATCTGCGCCAGACTCCTTCGCTGCGGATACCATATCTTTAGCAATAGAGATATCTCCCATATGATTCCAACCTAATTCTGCTATTAACTTAACTTTTTTCATACTAACCTCTATTTTTAAATTTATTGATATATTTCTCTAGTGAAGGATAAAACAAATCTTTTCTCTGTTGCTTGCTTAATGTTCTATGCCCCTTCGGAAAATGAGAAAGCAATTTATCTTCACTTAAACCAACATATCTACCAATTTTTCTTGACAACTCCGATAGCCACCTATCAAGATTAGGAAAAGGAGATAAAATTCCAAAAAAATCAACCCATTGCTTTGTTACGATATTTGCGCCACATATTTGCTTACACCCCTTACCGTTATCCATGGGAATAGCTATATTAAAAATATTATCCTTGTATAAATTACTATCGACATACTTCATCAAACAATTATACCAATCTCCTTTAATAATGCTGCAATCTTCATAGAGAGGCCATATCAACTGCCCACTAGAAATCCGACCTAAATCGTTGAAAAAATTATGACTAGAGTATCTCTTGTAATAAGGCGGGTAACTTAATATCTTAAATTGAAATGGGCTGTCGTCCAATAGTCTTAAATATCGCTCGTCAGAATCATCGACCTTAACTAATATTTCAACATGCTTTATGCTCGTAGATGATGATATTAGACTATTATATAATTTTAAAAAATCTTCATAACTCTTAGAAGAAACTAATAAACTTATATCTACATCCATATAGGGATCTTTTATCGCTTCGTGTATATTCTCCATTTTATTTTCCTTTCTTAAAACGTTTATGAGGCAACTCTGGGTTGAGATATAAAACTGTACTTGAAACCTGAGAATCACTATGAAAAAATAAATCACATTTAGATAAAAGACTAGCTTCAATTATTACCTCTTCTCCAGGTATTGGTCCTCCTCTATTTTTAGATGATCTACCTGTTTTAAAACCACACACAGCACTAAAACCACTTGAAGATCTGAGACTATCGCAAAAAATTACTTTATCTTTAAATATATTTATAAAATATTGTAAATATGGTTCATAATCAGTAGCTATAAAAACTCTAGCATCCAAGTCGTCAGACAAATATTTTCTTATTCTTTTAACATATTTATTTAAAGGATGTGGTCTCGCCTCATCAGCTACATCTCTGCACCCCCTAATATGTATTCCGAGAATTTTATGTCCTTCCATATTATTTTTATAAAAAACATCTACCCTTTTTTGAATTCTAGGTTTTATTTTAACATATTTTTTAATTAAAGAATTTACAAACGATCTAGCCTCATAACTCGGAGAATAAAGACAATCAGTAGGAGGAGAATGCTGATAGTCCCAGCAACCTTCTGGTTCTTCATGAATTCTTCTTCCTTTAATATATTTATGAACATGTTTTACGTGATCTTTTTCTTGATCTATATCCTCCATTCTATAAGAAGAGACAGGTTCAAAATAATATTCCCAAACATTTGCTTTAACACCGAAATAAGGTTCTTCCTGACGATACCAACATATCCTCCAATCTACTATGGGAATTCTTTTTCTTACTTCCGATAAATATAAATGTTGAAGAGTATGTAAAAAATTTGAAAATAAACCATAACTCCTAGAGTTTATCACTATAAATTTATTACTCAATAGATTCATCTCCTAACAATATTCTAGCCATTTTTAAATCATTTGGCTCATCTATATTTATAATTCTGTCTTCTGGTATAACGTATGGTCTAACTGTGCCGCTTAATCTAGTCCTAAATTCAATTAAATTCTTCAGAATTGTGACATAAACGGAACCACTTCTGACATAAGCAGCAGGAATCAGATCTTGCCTTCTACTTTCAGGCACTTCTGGATAAAAATCCTTCAGTAAATCATCTTCGATATACTTCACCCTCGATGGATGATTGTCCCATATCCTATTAATAGCCACAACTGAATCAGCTTCCGTCTGATCGATCTTTTCTATACAACCGTCTATGTCATCCACTGTCTTCAGGGGATTCGTGCACATCACCTCTACAATATAATAAAATTTATCAGAAGAAGGCTTAGCTATCTCAATAAGAGCATCAGCAGAAGTTGCCGTACTGGAAGCGAACTCTTCACCTCTCCTAAAATATGATACGCCTATTTTTTTACAAACATTTATTATCTCTTCGTCATCAGTTGAAACAACATAAGCATCTACATATTTGCTCTTTTTAACTTCATCTGTTGTGTACTGCAACAAAGGCTTCCCATTAATATCTGCGATATTTTTCTTCTTTATTTTTTCAGAACCACCTCTCGCTAAAGTTATAGCTAATACTCTTTTCCCGTTAATCATTTTTAATTTTTCCCAAAACGATTATATAAGAAGAGTCATTGATGCTCTTTTCTTCATATAAAATATCGTACTTTTCTTTAATAATGCTATAATCTATTTTAAATTTTTTAACACCCTTATTTAATCTGTCAACAAGTGATTCCCTTAATAAAATATAACCAGGTTTCCATTTATGAACTATACTTTCCAAAACCAATTTGGAAGTATTCGGCTCTAGATGCATTAAATGATCTGAAGAAATAAATAAATCTATAGAAATGTTATTCTGATCAATTAATCTAAAAGTATCTATTTCTTTAAAATCAATGATAGGTTTAATTTCCTCTTTCATATACTTAAAACACTCTTCCCTAATTAAATCGTTACCATGAATATTAATATTTTTATTACTATTCCACATATAATAAAGATTTCTTGCACATCCACAACCTATCTCAAATATATCAATTTCATCTTTCAATATCTCGAAATCATTACAAACTCTTACAAGCTCTTTAGAATTCTTACGAAGCAATTTCTTTTTAGATATATTTTTTTGATATCCATCTGTATTAAATTTTTTCCAGTAATCTACAAAATCTTCATTAGTATTTAATTCTTTTTCACTCATAAAAAATCTCCGTACCATCAATATGCCCAAAAATTTGGGAACTTAAATTAATAATTTCTTTATCTTTAAAAATCTCCCTAAAAATATCAAATTTTAGTTCATCTTTTACACAAACTTTCCATCTATTAAAAATATCCATTTGACAGACATCCTGGCAATTCATTTTATCAAATGTACTCCCACCTCCATCAGGAGATAAAATATTCCATTCACTATCATCACAATTATTATTAAACTTTGATGCTATACCATTTCTATAATCCTGGTTCACAACCCATTCATTATAATTAATGAATATTTTATCATTAGGTAAATAATTAGTTTTTCCCAAAAATTCATTAGCATGTTGCTTCCATTTGGCCAATCTTGAAAGAACTTTCCTTAATGATTTTTTCTTACTTTTTTTATTATACTTTTTCGGATTAAATAACTTTTTATGATTAATAACACTCGACATCATATTGAAAGGATCTCGCATAGACAAAACAAAAGTAACATCACTACACTGGCCAACAGCAACATCCCAATTATATATATTATCACAATAAAAATAATCTCCATTTATGGAAATATCTTCATACCTTAAAAGCATTAAGTTAGTATGATCATGACGTTCAACAAACAAATAATCAGGACGATTATTTACAATTTTATAATTAAAAAGATTATAAAATTTAGGATCATATCCATGGTCACTCGATACTATTTTCTTAAAAGATGATAGACGTTCTTTCCCATTACAAATACGAACCCTCTTACCACCAATAGCAAATTTAGGATCATCATATAAACGATATAAAAATCTAGAAATAGCATTACAACCACTTCTTTTCATGGATATATGTATAATAGTTTTATTTGTTTTAATCATTAAAGTTTTCTTATAGAATTTAAATAAGCTATTTCTTGAGCTTCTTTAGTCATTCCAGCAATATGAGGACTTATAATAATATCCAATCCCTCATTCATTGCTTTTATTAATTCACTATTACTTACATCGTCATTTAATTCATCAGATATTACATCAGTAGCATAACCTTTCAACTTACCATTCCTAACAGCTTTTATTACAGCGTGCTCGTCAACTATATCTCCTCTTGAAGTGTTAACCAAATAAGCTTCATCTTTCATTTTACTTATTGCCTCTTTATCGATCATATGATAAGTTTCCTTATTAAGATGAACATGAAGAGCAATAACATCTGACTCCTTCAACAAACGATCAAAATCAACTTTCAAGCATCTATTAAAACCTGCCGTTTCATAAGGATCTGTAATAAGAATTTGCTTAAAAAATGGATCACAAAATCTTGCATAATGTTTTCCCAACCTTCCATATCCGATTATGCCAACTGTCAGATGATCTAATTGCCTACCTATATACTTCTCATAATCCCAATCACACTCACTAGCACTTTTAACTGCATTAGGCAGATTCCTGATAAGAGCAAGCATTAAAGTGAAAGCCATTTCTGCCGTAGATGTTATAGTCTTAATAATATCATAGTCTTTAGTTAAAGATAAAACCTCTATTCCATTAATTTTACAGTAATCCATTGCTATATGATTAGTCCCTGTAGATGCAGTGCAAATAGTTTTAACGTTAGTTCCTGTTAATAAATACCCATCAATTTTAAATATCTGCTTATTAGGATTGGTAAAAATAGTATCTATTTCTTCTTTTATTATTTTTTTTCTAAGATCTGATTTATTAATATAGGGAAGATAAAATAATTGGCCCTTATTATCTAACTCAGAAAATGCCCCCTCTATATGCTCGATTGGTGTTATACAAATTATTCTTCTCATTATATATCCTAATAGTTAAAATTATAAATCTTTAAAGGTTTTTTAGTCTTAGATATATCATTATTGTAAAATTGTTCTATCAATGTGTCTTTATACCTTACAATAACTTTCTCTAAACTTTCTCTTCCTTTTTCGTAATCCCATCCCCATCTTTTTTTAAAATTCTTAAGATGAGGCCCATATGAACCAAAATGATAAAAATCCCCTTTGCGAGCATATTTAGCTGAATTAGCTGGAATATTATATTTCCTTTTTGATGATTGATCATTCATACAATATAAATCTGGCATAACTATACAGGGACTGTTATTAATATTCAATTGCATCATTATATCAATAAACCATAAATGAAACTCATAATCCGTTGTAGGTTTTACAAACCCATTCCATTTATCAATGTTAATACCAACTGATGCCCACATAGGGAATTCGATAATAAAGGGTAACTTCCAGGCTTGATAGTTATTGATAGCCACCTTATCCTTACCGCTGCATATAAATCTATCAGGACCACTACCAAAAACATTTATCCCTATCATGCCAAGAGGTCTTTCCCCCATCTTCCACTTCTCATAATGGTCTTTAGTATAACGCTTTCCTGTATCTATGTTATTAAAACCAATAGCTCCAAAACTATTTAATTTATTATCTCCAATAAGATTATCAATTTCTCCAAAAAAGTTATTTGTTAAAGGGTGATTGTCGTGTTGGAAACAAACAATCCACTTGCATTCTTTTCTGTTTTCATTAATAAAATCTATTAAAGTCTGAGTAGCAAATTGAACACCTGTAGATTTGTTATGTAAAAAAATTATATCATTTTTTTGACATATTCTTTTGCCATTCTCTACCTCTTCCTCACAAGATCCATCATCTACATTAATAAACTCAAAACCATCAAAATCAATATTTTTTAATACTTCTCCTTCTAACATGTCGTAGTTGTTTCTTGAAGATACATATATAATAATATTTTTATTCATACTAAAACGTTCTCTTATTTTTAATTTTATCAATAATATCTTTCAAACCATTTTCAAAAGAAAACATAGGTTCATAACCAAGAATTTCTTTTGCCTTAGAAAGATCAGGAACTCTTCTCTTAATTTCTTTATATTTTCCAAAAACTTGTTCCATAGGAATAAATTCTAACTTAACATCATCTTTATTAATAAATCTCCATATCAATTTAGCTGTGTCTAAAATAGATACTTCTTCATCTGACCCTATATTTACAATTTGATTATTTGCTTTATTGCTCTCAATAGCTAAAACCGTACCATGAATAGCATCACTAACATGACACATACTCCTAGTATGAAGACCATCTCCATGTATAGTAATCGGATCTCCATCCAACGCTCTTTTAATAAATAATGGGACATGCTCTCCATATTTATAATTTGCTCTTTCACTGTATGCTCCAAAATACCTTATAACAACAACTGGTAAATCATAATCATCTGCATACGAAAAACACATATGCTCATCAAATAATTTAGAAGCAGCATAGTCCCACCTAGATATATCCGAAGGGCCTATTCTAAGATCTCCATCTTCTTTAAAGGGGATATCTTCAGATACCCCATAAACATCAGAAGTAGAAGCAAAAACAACTTTACAATTTATTTGAACAGCAAAATCTAGCAACTTCTGTATAGCAAAATTATTTTTCATCAGCTCCGTCCTCTTCCAAGTAGAGGTGTCCCCTATCTTTTTAAGAGCCGCCATGTGACATATGCAATCTAATTTAGGCAAAATAGTATAATCAAAATTCATTAAATCTGCTTTGATAAATTCAAATCTTTCATGCGTCATATTATGTTCTATATTATCCATCTTGCCGCACAATAAATTGTCTATACCAATAACTCTATGGCCTTTTTCTAAAAGTGAATCCAGAAGAAAAGAACCTAAAGATCCCGCCACACCTGTAATTAAAATATTCATAAAATTCCTTATCTAAAATTCGAATCCATTAACAACGGATGATGATCTCCGCTAATACCTGTAATTTCTTTCTCTTTTATTGAATGGACTAATTTTATAGAAGATCTGACATCCGATATTCCAAATCCATTCCCAGACAATATGTTTTCATATGATTTTGTATGAAGATTTTTAAATCCAAAAGACATGTCAAATACATCTCCATCTATATTAATCGAGCGATATATTCTACTATCTTTAATATCTTCGGGAACATCACTATTCCTAACTGATAAAAACCATTTTACTCTTGCCTTGTTAAATCTTAAAAAACCTGCCGATCTATTATCTTCTCTCAAATGCACTACATTTTCAATAGGATCTCCTAATGCACAACACATAAGATCAAATAGATGAACACCTATATTGTAAAGTAAACCTCCAGATTTTTTATCGTCACCCTTCCAAGAATAAAAATACCAGCTACCCCTAGAAGTAATATATGTTATATCAATATCTAAAACATCTTTGGCATTATCCACCTTTTGTTTTATCTTTTTAAAAGCTTCACTCAATCTAAGTTGTAAAATACAATTAATTTTTCCTACCGACTTATCTTCTATCTTCTGTAGGGCATCCATATCCAAAGGATCTATTACAACAGGTTTCTCACAAATAACATTTGAACCAACTCTAAGCCCATACCTAATATGAGAATCATGCAAATAATTTGGAGAACAAATAGAAAGGTAATCTATAGGATCTTCATATTTTAATTTATTTACATATCGATCAAATATCTCAAATTCTGAGAAAAATTTAGCAGTAGGAAAATACGAATCAATTATACCAACTGAGTCATGTTTATCTAACACTGCAATCAAATCGTTGTTTGTTTTTTTTATAGCTTCCATATGTCTTGGAGCAATATATCCACCAGCTCCTATCAAAGCAAATCTTTTCATATAAACCTCACATTCTAATATATTTTAGTGCCGCAAAGACTACATTTGAATAGCACTATCATATTTTCATTATTCTTTTTTATAATTTCCCCACATTTACATATTTTACCATATCTTTCAGCTGGAGATCCCACCACAACAATATGCTCTTTAACATCTTTAGTAACAACCGCACCTGCCCCAACCATAGCGTAGCCACCAATCTCTACCCCACACAACACTGTAGCATTAGCACCAATAGAACAACCCTTTTTAAGCAATGTAGTTTTAAACTCATTTCTTCTTTCAACAAAAGATCTTGGATTCGTCACATTAGTAAAAACTACTGAAGGGCCAACAAAAACATCATCTTCTATAATAACCCCACTATAAACACTCACGTTATTTTGAATCTTAACATTTTGTCCTATATTAACGTTTTGCCCTATATTAACGTTTTGCCCTATCACACAATTTTTACCTATTGAGGCTCCACTCTGAATATGAGAGAAATGCCACACCTTTGTTCCTTCGCCAATAGAAACATTATCATCTACATAACTTGATTCATGAATATATACTTCTTTCATTCATTATTCTCCAAAATTTTATTAACTATTATCTCACAACTATTTTTTACATAATATAAATCCGTGTTACGTTCTATTTTATAATCGTCAAATAAATGCTTATTTAAATAATTAATAGCATATCCCTCTGATATTACTTCTCTCCACTCAACTTGATATAAAGGAATGATACACTTCTTTCCAAAAAACGGAGCAGTCTTTGTTATTCCTCCACTATCACTTATGATTCCCCTGCAACCTCTCATGAAAGAAATCATATCTATATAACTTATCGGCTCAATGACTTCTATATTATCAGGAATAAGTATGTCATTCTTTTTAACAAAATTATCTGTTCTATGATGTATGGGGAAAGTAATAGGATATTTAATAGACTCACAAAGATCAAATATTCTATATAAATGATCAACATCCATGTTCTCTTGCCGATGTATGGTTAATAAAATATTTCCATCATAAGAAATATCTCCGTATAAATGTTCGATACTATTAAGAAAATAGTATTCCAAATCTCCGACATAAACAGGATTCGATACGCTCTCCCTATCTCTTTCTCTAGATATAAAATGGATATCAGAAAGGTCATCAACCAATATTCTGTTTAACTCTTCTGGCCTATTCCTATCATAGCAACGAATACCTGCTTCTATATGCGCTAACTTTAACCCCATTTTTTTCGATACAATAGATGAAATCAATGTGCTATTGGTATCCCCTATAACAATAACTATGCTATCCTTATTACTAACTTCTTCTAATTTATTTTGAATAGATAGAAGACCGTTAGCAATAAAAGATATCTCTCCACCAGATTCTATTCTTAAATTGCAATCTATTTTTAAACCTAATTCTTCTATTAAATTTTTAGAAACATTATTAGAATAATGCTGATTAGTATCTATAATGTAATTAGATATACCATTATCTTTACAATAATCATAAAATGGTTTAAGTTTTATATACTGAGGCCTTGTACCTATAATTGTAATTATATTCATAATTTATCAATGTAGTTAATATGCAAACAAATGAATACAAACTCTCATTTAATCTCCCATTAAAGAACCGTATAGCTTAGCTATTTTCTTACGTCCTTTTTTTGAATAATGGTTATAATCCATCTCGTATTTTTGATCTTTAGGGCATCTGAAAAATGAATTTGGATTATTCTCTTTTTTTATAAATGTATCAATATTATAAAAGGTATGATTATTATCTTTTCGGCTACACCACTCTATTAAAACTTTATTAATAAAGTAACGCACTTCCAAGCAGGGCATATTATTATGAGATATAAATATAATTTTCTTATTTTTTGTAATATCTTTTATTAAAGAAAAATTATTAATCATTTCTTCCTCGGACTCTTTAATAGGCCTAATATCTTTTAAAATATCATATTCTGAAAAATCATCTTTTCTCATCATTAAAGAAGCGGACAATAAAAAATCATCATAAATATATTTTTTAATGGAACTTATTTCGATAATGAATTTTTCTATTTTAGAAATATTATATAACTTTTTTTCAGGCACTCCATAATCATAAAAAACATAATTTTCTAAATCTTTCGAAACAACCATGCTTCCTGACATAATTTTAAAAGCCTGAATAACTTCCGAAGAAGAATAAATATAACCTCCATTATATTTGTCCATCTTATCCATACTACCACGTAATGGCTTTAGCAACCTGCAACTGCCCATTAAATAAATCTTTTTTTTATCTCTCATCCTAAGCAATCGTTATTAAATTTTTATATTTATCAGAAAACATATTCTCTATTTAGTTGCCTCCACATTAAGATGAATTAACATCCCATTCTCTTTGTCCATATGGGGTAAATAAGATTGACTAAAATCATCAATATTAGAATGCTCAGTATCTCTCCAATCATACCTGTGAACATTCTTGAAACCCAATTCTTCCAAATCTCTTTTCAAACTTTTAAAATCCCAACACATATGATGAAAATTTTGGTCGTAATCTTGACCTCCATATAATAGACCAATCACCTTATCAATATCTCCACTCTGATTATAATATTTCATAATGGCCCCAAAATCGGGAACACCTAATCTTAGTACTCCCCCATGCTTTAATATTTCATACCATCTTCTCAAAGCGTTTTTATATTCCCATCTTATAAAATGTTCAAGAACTGATGCCGAATAAATAACGTCAACACTATCTTTTTTAAATGAACGTAAATATTTTATATTATCAACCTTATCGACTGCCTCCATCGGTCTTATATCTATATTAACGTATCCATCGATATGCTTATCACCACAGCCTAAATGTAATTTTAAAGACATTAATTTTCTCCTAGTATTTTATTTATTCTATCAATATAAATATCGGCAGAATTAAAATCTAATCCACCTTCTAACGTATCTGTAATAAATTTAACATTTTTACCTGCTTCTTTTTGTTTATTAATAAATTCTCTCAACTTCACTGGATCATTTTTTATAACCCATGGATAATCTGAAAAATTACCATTCATGCCATGACCCTTCAGTAGGACAGTCGGTATCCCCATCTGAATAGATTTGAAAGCCAACGTAGACGGAGAACTTATAACACAGATGGCATCTGCTATAAGCTGATTATCATCCTCATAGTAATCAATACAATGAACATTTTTATACGACTTCAACTCCTTTTTTAAAAAATTGGTAGGATAATATAGTTTAAGCTTTTCTTTAATGATAACATCACAATCATATTCTTTACTCAATTCTTCAATCTTTAATTCTTCAAAAAGATTTTTTGTAAATATGGAGAAACAAGAAGTTTGACCTGCCACCAAAGAAGGATCTGTAAAATTAGGTATGATCAGAATATATTTATTCCCTCTCTTGTAATGTTTTAACTTATCATTAGAAGGTATGCCTCCTGTAAAAAGCTTATTTTTCAACTTGCCTTTAGAAATTTTTTCCAGTGCTTTCTTTTCTTTATTCCCAAAAACAAAAGAATAATCGTAAAGCCTGCCTATCCTCTTATGAATTCTATAAGACTTAACTTCTCTATTGCCGTGAGGACAGCCTATGTTAATAATATTTTGATCATTAAACCATTTGTATAAGCCAGACCACTCTCCTCCCTTAATAGTGATATTGTTATCCCAAATAACTAAGTCATAATAATCTCTCTGCAAATATCTGTCTATCTTATTGACGAACTTGAGATTACTATCGGCATCTACTTTGCTATCGTGAATATATTTTGGCCCATGCGTAACATAAGAGCAATATCGATCACACACCTTATAAAAATTTATACGTGGATCATTCTTATCAACCCATGGTGTTTTATTGCTCATTTGATACATATTTAAAACGTGAATATTATATTTTTCCGACAATTTAGGAATGATAGGATATATCTTTTCCCCTGTTCTATACACAGTAGTAATTAGTAAAATATTCTTCATTCTAATTGATAACCTTTACCTTTATATCCTTAATACCTAAGGCACAACATGCTGATGCTCTATGCTTTTTACTCTTCAAAACATAGACTTCTTTTCCTGACATATATCTATCATCAGTAGCTCTAAACACTCTTATCAAATGTTTGGATTTATCATATTTTCCTGAACAATACCCATGTTTTTTTACAGAGTCCACCATATTCATTATTCTCTTTGAAGCATTGTATTTATGTGTATCGTTTTTAACAGTCGGAGCTTCAGAATACCTATCGTACTCATAAATTATAAACGTATGGTTATCTAAATTTTCTAAAACTTTATCACCATATTTTACATAATCTTCTGCAAACAAGGCTAACGGATGATTACCCATCCATAAATAGTTACCATCTTTCCTCCAGTACTCTTTATAGTAATGTTCTAAATCAGGCTTATAGGGAAAAAATAATGAAGACGTTGGTATAGTTATTATTTTTGACAAGATAGAACCTCTTCAAAAAAGTTAACATATTTTTCTCCTATATGATTGATATCTAGATGACTTCTATTCACTTGAATAACATTATTTTTCGCGTAAAATAAAGCATCAGATATTTCATTCGTGCTTAGTATAGGAGGGTCATAAAGTTCTAGAGGCTTGAAGTTCCATTGAACATCTTTGATAAGCACTCCTCCAAACTTACCTATCTCTGAAGATCCTCCAGAATCAGAGTATATAATAGGGCAACCAGCCATAATAGATTCCACCATAGCATTTGGGCACCAATCCAACCAAGATAGATGTATAGTAGCTATAGCTCCTGCAAGATATTCTTTCATTTTTTCAGTTGATTGCCATCCTATGTACTTGATTTGAGGATGCAGAATTTTATCCTTATCTTCCACATTCCCTCCAACATACAAAATAGAATCTAACCCCTTATTACAAGCATCTATAAAACCATTACACACATTGGTTAATCTTTTGTGTGGTCTCCATTTGCAAAAAGTTAGATAATAATTTTTTACATCTCTCTTTAAAAATTCATTGGGATTAGCTCCGTTATGAATGCAAGCATGCTTTTTATTAACTTTAAGAAATTTTTCATAAGCTAACTTGCAAAAATCACCTTGATAAATTAATCCATCACTCATATTTATATACTTGAGTATTTTGTTATTATTTTTCTCGTAAGGAGCAGATTTATTAAGAATAAGACCGTCTATTCTCATTATGATTTTCTTAGTGTTAATTTTCTTTACTCTTTTGCGGTCTCTTCCGATATGAAGCACTATATCGGCATTGTTATTGACCATCTTTATGCCATTACCTTGGAAGTATTTGACAAGCCTATTTAAAAATTTATGCTTACCACTCGTATCTTTGTTATAGTCCTCTAATATGCAAACTTTCATTTACTTTTTCTCCCAAGTTATAAAATTAGAACCTTTTATTTTTTTATAATTACTAGCCCTTTGCCATCTTCTACCATTATGTTTTAAATATACGCCCTTTCCTAATCCACAATAGATCCCAGCAACTTCATCCTTTGTTAACTTGAACACTTTTCTTAATTGCTTCTCAGGATTATCAACGATATTCATTTTGCTAGCTATATCTCTAATAAAATCACCTCTAAATAATGTCGGATTTAACAGAAGCTTATGATGATGTATAAAACCCTTTCTAACATCTTTCTTGTCTAATTTAGCCAAAGTAGATTTTGGCATTCGTAAAGACATCATATTTATATTTTTCTGCATTATAAAACACAAATTGCCGATGAGTATCCTTCTTTCTAACTCCCAGTCATCTTCCAAATGAAAAATATATTCTGAATCAGCATTTTGCCAGCACCACTTGCACGCTTGAGCGAAGTTGGGTTTATCAGGGATATTATAAACTACATCATTAAAAAACTTCTTACCTACTTTTACCATCTCCATAGGATCTTCATCTTCTCCTATGGGATCTATATTTAAGATCAAACGATACTCCTTTTTATTGGTAAATAAATTCTTAGTAAAAGATTTAAGAGTTTGATAAAATAAATCTGGTCTAACAGTGGCTGTTGTAGTTATATCTAACATCCTTCAAACCTCCAAATAACACCTCTCTTTTGTAGGGAACATTTTTTTTCATTCCTCCATTCTCTACCAATATCTTCTACAAGACTACTAGATTTATCATTTTTCTTCATATTCGCATTTGTAAAAACATAAGAATAAGATTTTTTAATTCTCATTTCTTTACTAATCTGCCTCCTAGCGCAAAAATCAATATCATGTATACTCTTCTCTGGGTTTTTATTGTCATTCATATATTTATGTATCTGTAAAAAATCTTTTTTAAATAAAGATGGAGCTAGAATAATAGCATTATCAACACCCTCTCTTAATCTCCCTCTACTTCTCAACCTAACACTAACTACATCTGAATCATTTTTTTTAAACACATTAATCAAATCATCGATCTCGACAGGCTTAAGCAACTGCCAATCTTCTTCAAGATGAAAAACAAAATCTGTATTAAAATCATTACTCCAACACCATTTTACGGCCTTGGCAAAATTTGGCTGCTCTGAAACGTTATGAACAACATTTCCAAAAAAAGATTTAGCCACCTCGATACTCTTTTCTACATCTCCAAAGCCTTCATAATGATCTAGATTTAAGAATAACGTAGATTGTTTAAAATTTATACCTGCAAAATTACTAACAAAACTATTATAAGTTCTAGAAAGTAAATCATATCGACAACATGAAGTTGTAGTAAAATCTATATTTAACATTTTTTAACCATCTTCCTTATGCAATCATTCTTACCAGTTTTCCTATAATGTAGTAATATTTCTTTCCACTTTTTAGAATGATGTTTTTTCATATATCCAGCACAGTCCATTGCTTTAACGAGATAGCCCTGTTTAGGACTAGGGCAATGCTTCTCCATTTGCTCCAACGTCTTTAGAACGTAATCTAGTGCCTTCTTATGATCTCCCAATCTTGCATAATATTTAAAACACCAGAAATAAGGAGTAAACATTTGTTTTAAACTCCCACATTTATATGCATATTTAACAGACTGCAAATAATTCCATTCCATATATTCTCTTTTATCCTGATCATCATTAAGAAAAGATTCATCTCCCAATCTGTGAGCCTCCATCTCGTAATAGATACAAACACCATAGTAATTTTTTTGTTCTAAAAACTTATCTCTCAAAGTATACATAAATTTTCTTGGAAGATTCCAATCAATATCCTCTCCCTGCATCCTCTGTAGGTCTTCCTCTGACCTCAGGATGCCTTGTTTCTCAAATTGACCATAGATATACCTAATGCAACCAGCATAACCTACGTGATTGGTAGGAGGGTCATAAGGGAACCTATCACTCAGAGTCTCTACCACCTGATTGAATTGCTTTTCATCTAGTTTCGGCAAAGCAAAAAAAATATCTTTTCCTGGCCTACCCAAATAATCTCCACCATTAAAAGCACCTTCCATTGAACCTGACACTTTAGGAACTTTAGCGAGTATTTTTTTTGAACACAACTCTATCAACTTTTCGAATGGTAAACTATATTCCATAATTGTTACACCTATTAGTATCTATAAGAATCTGATTTAAAAGGCCCATCTTTAGATATTCCTAAATAATTTGCCTGCTCATCCGTAAGCTTAGTTAATTTAACCCCAACTTTATCCAAGTGTAAAAATGCAACTTCTTCATCTAACAACTTAGGAAGAACACTAACACTTGCAGGAAGATCATTTTTCGCTAGCATAATCTGAGCTAATACCTGATTCGTAAAACTATTACTCATCACAAAGCTAGGATGACCTGTCGCACAACCAAGATTAACCAATCTTCCCTCTGCCAATAAGATAATAGCATTACCAGATGTCATCGTCCACTTATCAACCTGAGGTTTAATATTTTCTCTTTTACAAGTTTCTGTTTCATACAAATATGAAGTTTCTATCTCACTATCAAAATGACCTATATTACAAACAATTGCCTCGTTCTTCATTCTCTCCATATGTCTACCAGTAATAACATCTGAGCAACCCGTAGTTGTAATAAATATATCTCCTTCTTCTACAATGTCTTCCATTGTAGATACTTGATATCCCTCCATAGCTGCTTGCAAAGCACATATAGGATCTATCTCTGTTACTATAACTCTAGCCCCAAGACCCCTCATAGATTGAGAGCATCCCTTTCCTACATCTCCATAACCACAGACGATAACAACTTTACCTGCTATCATAATATCAGTAGCCCTTTTAATACCATCCGAAAGAGATTCTCTACATCCATACAAATTATCAAATTTTGATTTCGTTACAGCATCGTTAACATTTATAGCATGAAAAGGTAGATCCCCAGATTCTTCCAGCTGATACAGTCTATGAACTCCCGTAGTAGTCTCTTCTGATATGCCTCTTATCTTAGAACATATGCCAGTCCATTTGTTAGGGCTTTTTTCAATACTATCTTTTAGCATTCTATTGACAATCTTTAATTCGGCATTAGATGTTTCTTCATCAAGTATGGATGAGTCTTTCTCAGCTTTCATACCACGAATAACAAATAATGTTGCATCTCCACCATCATCAACAATCATATCAGGCCCCGAACCATCAGGCCATGTTAATGCATTATTTGTGCATTCCCAATATTCATCTAAAGATTCATTCTTCCATGCAAAAACCACAGAGGTACCCGCTTCTACGATAGCAGCTGCTGCATGATCTTGTGTAGAAAATATGTTACAACTAGCCCACCTTAAATCAGCACCCAGATCATATAGAGTTTCTATAAGGACTGCAGTTTGAATAGTCATGTGTAAACTACCCATGATTTTAAAACCCTTCAAAGGTTTTTCTTCTCCGTATTTTTTCCTTATAGCCATTAGACCTGGCATCTCATTTTCAGCCAGTTTGATTTCTTTTCTTCCCCACCCAGCTAATTTAATATCAGCTATTTTCGATTCTTTCATTTTTAATCCTTATATTTAGTTATTAACTTTGTCAAAAATTGCGAACATAGTTCCTTTGCCTCTATGATCTCTTCCTTTATGATTTGTGTACTCTCTTCCTATTTTTTTTACCATATTTTTAAGAAGCTTCATTTCCCTTCCTCTATCAGAATCATCGACTATAATTGCGACATCGGTATTAAACAGGTCTATATTATCTGCAAAAGGCATCCTTCCTATTTTTACTCCGTCTATTTTTCTAGGCGGACCATCTATTAGTAATAAATCATAATGTTTAGGGATGCCCTTCTTTATTGCTTCAATATCATACCATCCGTTTTTAATAGGAGCATAGATATAATTTGACCCATAACGGTTCATCCATTTTTTACTATGCTCAATTGAATATACATTATAATTTTCTACTAACCTAGTCGTTCCCTTACCGCTACCTAGCTCCAATATCGTGCTTCCCTTAGGAATATTCTCTTCGATCCATTCGTGAATCTCTTTACACATTAAAAAACCTTTTCCCATTTTATTTTCCTTTTATCATTTCTAGATAACTTCTAAATTCTTTGTAGGCTACATACCTATATTTTTTATGACCTTCTATCCTATTAATAATTTTAGCCAATCTTTTAGAAGATCTTTCAAAACCATACTCATCTAAAAAACTTCTATTAACAATCTTAGAATCATCTTTTCTTTCCTTCATTGCTATTAGTGATCTTTTAATTTCTTCATAATAAAAATCTCTATTTTTATTGAACTGCTCATAATCAGAAGCACAATCAAAGAGCTGACCATTATTTTCTTTAACATACTTCCATCCACCTAAAATATTTTTATTAACAAGAATTGGTTTGCCTCTCAATAATGTTTCAGGTATTGTTCTAGGACTAGCATCATTTGTATTAGGAAATATAACGAATTTGCATCGATTCATCAGATTGTTAATTTTTGTCTGATCAAACCACCCTCTTTCTATTTTTATGTTATCCATTTTTTTTAATAGAGATCTTACTTCTCTGACTTGTTTATCTCTGCCCTCAGGCTCTAGGCAAGCTGGTCTAGGAAACTTTGGATAATAATCAAGCAGGAGTCCATTCATTCCTGACTCTTTAGCCACTTGAAAAATAAGAGGTAGAGCATAAGCTCCTTTACATCTTACACCCTGACCACTATCTATTGTATAGCAGAAAAAATCATATTCGTAGTCAGATCTATTCGCTAATAATTTTATATCTGGCATCCACATTGGATCACAAAAATCTGATTCTGAAAATAAGTGCAAATCAATATTATTAGGAAACATGCTTGTCGTTTTAAATGGATGGCAAATAGCTTTAACATTATTAGACCATCCTCTATCTTTATAATAATAGGAAAAATTACAAACGATACAAATAGAATTTGGTGCAAGATGTTTATCTTGATCCGCTGCCCATCTTTGCTTCCTCATGACCTTGTTGGGTATCTTTATTATTCTACGTTTTTTATCAACAGCTATCAAAGATTTAAATTTATCAGCTTTTATGTTCATTTTTCTCCTTCGAAAACTCCCTAACATACTCATCAAAACTAAAAAGTCCATCTCTACATTTTATTTTTTTTGATTTGTCAATCGGCAAATTATATTTTAATGCATAATCTACAAATTTGTTTCTATAATATCCCGACTGCTCTTTAGACAAATTAGTTCTAAAAATAACCGTGTCGTCAACGCTGTAGGATCTCAACCCCTTAGGGCTTCTATTATTCCTAACTGCTCTTCTGCTCTTTTTAGCACCCTGCCATTCAAATTGCTTAGAGTTCCACCCATCTTCTAATATAAATCTAAAATAATCTTTTCTCCATAGTGCTGGCTGTAAAGAAATGTAATAACGATATTTAGTAGCTATTGGGAATATATTATCGCTTATACTATCTTTCCCATTTAGTGGGAGAACTTTTTTCTTAGTATTTGTTAGCCTTAAAAACCCCATATCTGGTGTCTTGCAAAACTTGTCAAAACATTTAGTCCACTCATCAACATTATTTTTTTCTAACAGAATATGATCCTCGCAACATACCATAAATATATCTTCTTCTACGTATTTTAATGCAGAAATCATATTAGAGCCGAACTCTCTATCTTTATCTAGTCTAATAAGTGTGCAATCTTCACCAAGACTATTCTCTTTCGAATCTGTGACTATATAAAATTTATCAAAAAAATTAAACTTCTTAGCTTCATGATAAAATACTTTAAAAAGATCAAACATAAACGCAGGAGTCTGAATTAAAACAGCTTTCTTACTCATTCACTCCACCTACGCTTTCTCTAACAATATCTTTAGAACTTATTTCAACCCAATAAAATTCATAAGCCACACAATCATCCTGAACAAAAAACTGATGATATTCACATGGAGGAACAACACACGATTGACCAGCAGTTAAAACAGTAGAATCAACAAGTTTATAATCATTCTTCCATCTTTCAATAACCATAGTCCCACTTTCAACAAAAAACATATTATACTTATGCTCATGCATATGCTTAGAACAGTGACTATTAGCGTTACCTTCAATTCGATGAACTTCGACATTATTCTTGCTAAATATTTCCGAAGTAAAGCCCCATATTTTTCCTTGCTTATTCATAATAGATCCTATTTTAACATTCTAATATCTGACAAATCTTTTTTTCTTTTTTCTATCAAAGATAAAACTCTCTTTTGTAATTTATCATTGATCCTCAACTTCTCTGGAGATCTATGCATCTGCTTATTATGTCTACGATAAAGACTGACATAATCTTCCACGTATGACATTTTAAAATTATGATTTAATATTCTTGCCCACATTTCTCTATCACTTTTGCTTCTTAAAGACTCATCATACAGACCTATTTTTTTATGTATATCTTTTTTAAGCATTACGCTTTGAGCATGAATTAATTTATAACAAGAAGCATCCTGCTTACTTTTCTTCCACTTCGGCCATAATCTTGATTCCTTTGTATTCATATTCCCATTCTTTATCGTAAAATCAAGAACAGGGCCGTGAACTAAATCATAACCTTCCTGTAACTTTTCATATCTTAACGAGATCCCCTTCTCAGTGGCCATATCATCAGCATCTAACATAACTAAAATGTCAGAATTAGATGCTTCTATTCCTACATTCTTAGCATGAGAGTATCCCCTATTTTTATCTAATTTAATGTATTTGACTCTAGCAGATAGATGCTTTTTGATATTAGGATATGGGTTGTCTGTTGAGTTATCATCAACTATGATCATTTCAGAATTTTTAAAATCTTGCTTAACAAAAGACTCTATGCAATCAACTATATAATCCTTATAATTGTATAAGGTTGTCACTACCGATACTTTAAACATTTTGCTTTATAACCTCTATATACTTATCTGCTACGACATTAATATCTATCTCAGGACGATACGTTCTCTTCTCACTTTTTAATTTTAACAACCTATGTATTCCATCAGATACTAACCCAGGAGCAATCCTATCATGTTGACCAAGACCTATAGGTTTGAATTTCCATTTATCTGTTTTAATCATAATCCCATCTTCAGGAGGCACAATTTCTCTAGTTCCTTGCAGATTACTATACAGAACCTTAAGACCGCAAGCTAACCCCTCAACAACAGCATTAGGACAAGACTCTATCTGAGAAAGATGCAATTGATAATCACATGATTTAAAAATAGATATAGATCTCTCAAAATCACAAGTGCCAAGAAAATGTATATTCTTATGTCTCCTAAACCTGTTTAGATATTTTGGAGGTATACCACAAGTATCTCCTACGACATAAAGATGATTTCTTATTCCAGAATCTATAAACCCTTGTATCATAGAAACAGGCCTTTTGTTTTTTCTCCATATGGCTGATGCGACAAAAGATCCTGATGGTATAGCTGGATCTTTCTCTATATGCTTTATCTCGTCAAAGTTTATACCGTTACTAATAACTGTACTTGGTTTGTTAATCCCCCATATGCTCTCACACATCCTGCGAGAAAATTCTGATTGATAAATTATAAATTTAGATGTTCTAGCGGCATCTTTATAGATACGGTTCTTACTTTCATACCCTCCCCCAATATAGCATCCATCAACTCTTAAAATAGTAGGTTTTCTATGTTGAGTCAAAGTCCTTACAAAAGCCAGTTCTGCATCAAACTTTCCATTAAGATCATGAACTATCTCTATCCCAGTTTCTTTTGATCGTTTTTCTAAAACATCAGAAAGTCTTTTTCTGAATATCTTAGGGCCGCCACTAAATTTCTTCATTACTATAAGAAGCTTCATATATTATTCCCTGAACTTATACTTCGTATTTTAAAATATCAAAATCAGCTTCGATATCTTCCAAACTAATATTTACTCTTTCGATTCTTTTAAGTCTGTCAACTTTGAACCAACATTTACTTGTAGCCCCTTCTTCAACTGGCTTATATAGATTATGCCTTTGTCCATAACTTTGAATATATTCATTACCATTCTGAGTATGATCTTTTACAATTCCTACTATATCGTGTTTCTCTAATAATTTTTTAGTAAATCCAAACCTTGTATGCATTCCAATTATAGCTGCCTCGTCAGAATACCTACTCATCTTTTCGTCCCAACCAGTAGTAGTCATTGTAAAATCATCTGCCCACGGAAATAAAACTTCACTCCTAGATGCTTTTATCATATGTTCAAACACAAAACCCATATTGCTAAAACCTACTCTTGGACAAACAAATAATCTCAAATTAACTATTTCTTTTTTTAAATTTTTAAGAACTTCATGAGTTTCACTATCATCGTCATCTATCCAGACAAGACATTCAACAGACTTCTTATCATTTGCTAAATCATACAAAGATTTTATAGATTCACCAACTCTATTTGCCCTTCTAGTAACGCATAGAACTGAAACTTTCATATTATCCGACATACTCTTATTTATCCAAACTAACTATGCTGTTAAAAATGTTTTCACTAATTTTATTTTTACCTTTTACTATACATGCTGAAAATAATTTATTATTATCAAATTGATGAAAATATAGATCATTATCTATAGATACTAAATCATCGACAACCTTCTTTATTCCTCTCCATTTCTTATCTCCATAATCATGGAAATAAACTACTCCACTTTCTTTAACGTGAGGCCAAAAAGATTCTAAAGATATTTTAGCTGGCTCATAAAGATCTGTATCTATATGCATCATAGCTATAGGTCTAACTGTCCAACAATCCATAAAATCTGGAATAGTTTCTAAGATATCACCTCTAACAAGAGTGCAGAGATTAAATACTCCTTTCTTCTTAAGAGCTGTCAAACAGTCATTATAAGTATCACTAGATTTTTTTATCCTATTCTCCATCTGTCTCCTATCTTTATCATGATAAACATCTAAATCAGAAAAATTAGGAAATCCACTCCAAGTATCAAATAGATACCCATTAATACCAAGTCTTTGTCCCATTCTTACAGATGAAGACCCCTGCTTTACCCCACACTCAACAAAAACATCATTATCCTTATCGACATGTTTAGAAATAATGTTAGAAATTTCTTCTATAAAATATCTATGCCATTGTTTTTTTGTTCTTTCCATTATGCTTCTCCTTCTATAATTGGATATGGCTTTATACCATTCTTTTTTCTCTCTATAACCATTTCTTGAACTAATTTCTTCCATGTATCTTTAGTACTCTCTTTAGCAACAATGCCCCTCTTAACGCCCTGCCTATACTTATAACACACTCTATTGACGAACATACCGTTACCAAGCTCTTCTAACTTATAACCCATATATTTATCCACTGCACATCTCAGTCCTTCAGGGAGAACTGTATCTAGATTCTTACACCTTCTTGAAAAAGTTCTCCAATGAGAATAAACCTGCTTTCTTCTCTCTCCAGAATCAAGCATAGATCCCCAATGGGTAGGCATCCTGCAAAATCCGTCCTTAACATATCTCATATTAGCAGTATAGATCCCAAATTGCGTATATATCCATGCTATCTCTTCATGCTCATTATACTTATTCATAATATACTCAACAGCATCTTCAACTAACATATCATCTGCATCTAATACTCCCATAAAATCACCTGTAGCATTTTTTATAGCCACCCTGTAAGTACTACTACAATGCAACCTTTTATTATTACGAAAATATTGAAATTCTATATTATTCTCACTAAATCTTTTTCTAAATCGTTTAACAAGTTTTCTAGTCTTATCATCAGAGCAATCATCGACCATAACAACTTCTAATGGCCTATACTTTTGTGCTATAATAGATTCCATCCAATCTTTCAAATAAGGATATTTATTAGATGAAGCAGTTAAAATAGTAAATTTATTATTCATGCTAAACCTTTTTACAATTAATTATTTGTAATGGTTTTAAGTTATATCTCTTTCTTCTAGCTGCTGCTCTTTTTTTAATATCTGACCATACGTTTATTGCTTCCTTAGTGGAAGAAACTGATTTAGGAGAACCAACAGGATGCTGTCTATACTTGTAACATATTCTGTCAACAAACATACCCTGACCAAACTCTTCTAATCTATATCCCATAAATTTATCTACACCACATTTTAACTTCTTGCCGAACAATTTACCTGGCCTAGGGAATCTATAACAAAATGTTCTCCAATGACCAAAACCATGAACTCTCCTATTGCCAAGATCTAACAAAGTCTCTCTTTTTCCTGGGCAACAACAAAAACCTTTTCTACGAGGTTTCATATTCATATCACAATTTTGATACTGAGTATAAATCCAAGATACTTGAGGATGCTCATCATACTTCTTCATAATATATTCCACTGAATCATTTACTAGCATATCGTCAGCATCTAATACTCCAAAATATGATCCTGTAGCATAAGGAAGTAAATTTTTATATGATGAACCGCAATACAACCTCTTCTCATTATTAACTAAAACAAACTCTATACCGTTATCATTAAACTGCTTTTTATAATTATCTATTCTTGCTAATGTATTATCTGTCGAACAGTCATTGGCAAAAACAACTTCTAATGGTCTGTATTTTTGTGCTATAATAGACTTAAACCAATCATCTAAAAACTCTCCCTTATTAAAACTAGATGTCAATATGGAGAATTTTCTATTAGGTTCTTTCTTAACTTCTTCTTTAACTTCCTCCTTAACATCGTTTACAACGATAGGAACAACTTCATTTTTAAACTGCTCAATTACTTCTAAATTCTGCTCTGGTTTTTTGATACTATCTGAGTTATTTCCCATAATCTCCTCCATAACTTTTATATATTGATAAGCAGAATGCCTAGAATCTAACTTCTCTACAAAATGACGCTTTGTGGTCTCTTTGAGTCTAGCTAATTCTTTTGGATGTTTTATTAGATGTGCTAATATTTTTTGAGCTTGATATTTATCTTTAAAAACATATCCATTGATTCCTTCTTCTATTACTTCCAGGTTACCGTGATGCCTTGAACACATTACAGGTACCCCGCATGCTAGAGATTCTAAAATGGCCATACTAACACCTTCGGTTTTCAAGGTTTCGTAGACCATCAAGTCCCAATCCTTCATGATAGAAATTTTTGTATTAAAATTACTAATACCACCCATCATATGAACAACATTTCTACCCTTCTCCCTTCTCCCCTTAGAATACTTATTGCGACCTCCTATTCCACCGCCTATATACTCATGAACCATCTTAGTTGGTAATTTCACATTCTTACACCAATCATTCCAAGTATTACTATGCTTCCAACCGCATATCCTATTGCAACGGCCTGTGAGAAAAATTCCTTTTTTATCCATTCCTCTAGGTTCAATAGGGTCATACCTACTAGACGAAACAGAATTATAAATATGAACTTTTTTAAAACTAGGATACCACTTCTGCATATTTTCCAGCATATTATTACTAACCGCCACCATCACGTCAACACTCTTTGTATTATTCCAAGAAGAAGATTTATAAAAAGTATGATTGATAACCAATATCTTGGCATTAGTTCTAGATTTTATTAAATCTAATATCTTATAACCTGAACTTGCTAACTTATGATAAACGACTACAACTTTCCCCCACTTGTTAATCTTCTTTAATATCCAGTCATTATTTTTAGCAAGCCTACAAGGGACTCCATAAGAAGATACAAATTGAGAATCAAACTTGTTACGTTGTGTATATATAAATTTTTGAGGATACTGAGGATAGTATGTGTTGATACTATGGTAGAGTTCAAAAGCACAACTTTGAGCACCCCCAATAAGCAATGAGTCTATTAAATGCACGACTGTAAAAGACATTACATATCTCTCCTAATCAATCTGTTACCTTTTGATAAATTATCTTTTTTCCAAAGAGGTTGAAGATTATTTAAACTCCAACAATATTTAAACTCTACATCATCAGTCGAAGTATATTTAAAAAATGATTTTGGTACGATATGGTCCAAATGCCATTCCCCTTTATTGTCCCAAGTCATTCCTGGTTGAAATAAACTTTCTATATGACTTTTTAATTCTTGAACAGTGTATCCAACCAAACTTTCCCAATGTCTACCTCCTTTAGATAGATTTTGAAGTTTGAGAGATTGACTAATTCCAACAGACACACTTTGGCATAATCTGAATACTGGATTTGCTCTTTTTTTTATATCTCTTTTTCTACGTTTTTCTATAGCCTCTACTTGACTTTCATATTTTTTATGTCTTTTTCTTATCTTATCTTTATTATTTTTATAATACAGTTTATTATTTTCTAGTATTTTTTCTTTATTTTTAACATAGTGCTGTTTACTATTATCTCTTATCTTCTCTTTATTATTTTTAATGTAGCTATTAATATATTCTTTAATTTTATCTTTATTCTTTTCTTGATATACCTTATGACGCTTTAAAATTACTTCTTTATTATTCTTATAATATCCATCCGATTGTTTTTTTATTTTTTCTTTATTCTTTTCATAATTTTTTGAAGAATGTTGATTATTTTTTATTATAATACACTTCTTACACTCGTTCCTATACTCCCCACTATCTTTACGATAATAAAAATCGTCCAATGATTTTTCCTCACCACAAACCCTACATTTCTTACTTGCCATTATCCTTCTCCTCTCTCTCTTTTAGATCTATATATTGATCTAAAACCCTTCTAATTATAGAAGAAGATGTTTCCTGAAGTCTCTTGGCCTCTTTTTTAAAAAACTGTTTCTGTCTTTTTGTGAAATAAATTTGTGTTCTTATCATTTTAAACTCCCTATATGTATTCTACTACATATATTCTAAGTTTAAAATATTTACCCTTTTTATTTTTTAAAAAAATATAAAAATAAATTTGGACATAAAAAAGCCACTCACCTATTAGGCAAGTGGCTTTTAAGCTACACTCAATAATATTAAACAACTATATAAATATTATTCATATATTGAGATAGTATCTTTTCTGATATTTTTAAATTTTCTGAATTGAAAATAAAACTATCATACTTATGAGAAGGTTGTATAGATAATAAATGACAAGGAATTTCTTTATCCACAGAAGACAAAAACATTCCTATTTCATTTATATTTTCACATAAATCTTGGTCAGAATAATATAACGGAATACTAACCTCAATATGAACCCCATAATCATACGCCTCTTTGATCCTATCTTTTGTCACATATTGAGAGCAACCAGTGATATCTTTAAAATTCTTTTTATTACCAGCTTTAAGGTCTATATTCATGGCTGCCGTAACTTTACATATCTCTCTCCAAGGCTCCTTATTAACAAATGCATTAGTCTTTAGGACAAAGAGTAGCCCATTTAAAGCACTTTCTTTGGCAAGGGATATAAGATGCTCATAATCAACTGTCGGTTCATTATATGACAAAGAGACACTCTTGCAATGCTTCTTAATAGCTATATTGACTATTTCTAAAGGAGATAAAATTTTAGAATTATCGGGAGGGCTTTTTTGACTAATAGAAACATTTTCACAATATTTGCAAAAAAGAGAACAAGAGTATCCTCCTCCAGTTAAGGTCTTAGTTCCTGATAAGAATTTTTTAAATGGTTTCTTTTCGATTGACTCAACTGCTAAAGAGCTTATAGCTCCAAGTTTAACATGAGAAATTTTCTCTCCATCACTATGCCTGGCTCGACATTTTCCAATCTCATCTTTTTTCAGGACACAAAAATGAGGACATAAGTTACATTTCAAACTATTGCCGACTTTTTCAGAAAGTTTAAGATCCATTGTCTACAGGTTCCTTTTTCTCCTGCAACTCTCTTTCTTTCTTCATATCTTCAGATTCTACTACCTCATAACCACCTGTAGATTCTTCCTGCTCTTCCTCAGATTTAAATCTTTCTTCCAATTCTTTCTTCTTGCCTTCAGGATCTTTCCACCAGTCATAAATTTGGCAATGTCCCTTAGAAAGATGCTCCAGTTCGTGCTGTATGATGATTCCAAGAATATTACCCTCTTCATACTCTACAGTATGTTTTTTCCAATCCTGATCGAAATAGGACACCTCTACTGAAGCAAATCTCTCTACGAAAGCATAAGTCTTAGGATATGACAAACAACCTTCCCTGCCAAATTTCTTATCCTTACTTGTAGATTCTATCTGAGGATTAATCATATAAGTAATATCTTTGGAAGAAGAATCAGACTTTATAATAGTCATCTTTTTAGTAATACCAATTTGAGACGCTGCCAACCCAACACCATTCTCTGTAGCGTTAAGAACCTGCTTCATCTTCTTAAAGGCTTCCCTTACATCTTCCCCTTCAAGAACAGCTTCACACTCAACAGAAAGAGTAGGATCATCATATTTTAAAATCTCTCCAAGAAGTCTTTTCTTTCTCAGAAAGAAATCATTCTTCTGTTTGTTCTTCTTCTTTTTATTGGCCTTAGCCCTAGCTTTACCCTTAGGTTTCGACATGTCTGCTCCTATTGCTGTATTCTTAGGTGGATTTCGAGTTGACCCTTATCATTTTCTCTGCGAGAAAAGATATTACATTTTGAAGTAGAAGTGACATATTTATTCAACTTATTCTCTTGATACTTCATATTAAGCCCCTTCATATTGAATCTCTTAATATCAATATGATCAGCATTCATAATAAAACCCTTCTTAGTTCTTTCAAAACCAAGATCTCCATAGACACCATTAAATTGGCTCTTAGGAACGATGATATGGCCTTTAACCTTACTCCTATTGTAACTACCCTCCAGAACTTTACCATCTGCATGAATAGTTGGAGAGTAACCTAAGTCCTTAAGAGACTGAATCAAGATGGGTTCATCTTTAAAACGAGTTTCTACTACATGATATTGGCTGATAATACACCTCTCTTTTCTTTTACAAAATTATATTTTTTAAACCACTAACATATTCTACTGTTTTCTACTTTCACTTTCAAGTGAATTAATTAATTCTTAACTGAATTTCAATTTTACCATCTTCGCGATCTTTACGACTCAAGATGTTGAACTTAGAAGTCATACCGACTTCTTTCCTAAGTTTATTCTCTGCATACTTCTTATTCAAAGTTTTTATTCTCTCACCATTTCTCCATTTACTATCGTATGCAGAAGCATGAACAACAAAACCTTTTTTAACTCTTTCAAAACCTACATCATTACTCAAGCCACCTACTTGTTTACGAGGAATAATAATGTGAGCTTTTTGACTTCTCTTATCTGCCTGATAACCATATAAGTTTTTAGCTTTTTCACTAATCTCAGGTTGATAGCCCATCTCTTTTAAAGATTGAACCAAAACAGGTTCATCTTTAAAATTAGTTTCTACTATGTGGTATTCTGAGATAATACACCTCTCTTTCTATTTTTCCTTACTACTATAAACTGTAGTTATGCAATCCGTATATTTTATATTGTCCCAGTTATTTGCTGCTTTATCAAAAGTCTCAAATTCATAAACAGTGCAATACAAATCATTAACCGCTCTATTAATAGCATTGTCAAATGAGCAATAACGATCCTTGATACCACTTAAATCAACCCAACTATTAATTCTAAAATCAATCCATTCCCAAGTATGTTGTGCTGGGCCTATTTTAATTTCTTTTAAAAACATTATTCGACCTGTATCTGTTGCCTGAATATAAATATGATGCAAAGCAATAGGTACAAATTCTTGACCATTATTAGGTTCTAATATTTTCATCGATTCTCCTTGTCGTTTTCTTTATATATATAATCGCAAAAATCAGCTACTGCTCCTCTACCTCCAGGAAAATCTGATTCATAATTGACCCAATCTCTAACACTCTCTATAGCATCAGAAGGACATCCTGAATAATAAGCTTTCTTCATGCACTCAAGGTCATTAGCTGCATCACCTATATAAGCAACTTGATCCCAACCTAATCCTCTTTCTATCAACTCATCATTAATAATTTTTACTTTATTATCAACACCTGTAAAAACTGATAATGATCCACCCTTAATAGCATCACTCCATATTTTAGAATGACTACAAATTCTTTCTATCTGCTTATTTATAACTCTGTCATAAGACTGAGTAACTATCATTACCCTACAAATACACATCAATTTCTGAATAGCTTCGAAATCTCTTGTATAAAAAGACTTTGTGACCTCTCCTGACTCGGATATTTGGTATATTCCGTCAGTTAGCACTCCGTCACAATCAAAAATAACTATTTTTATCTGACTAAATTTCAAAAGATTGTCCTTTCAATGCGTATTTTTTCATAGAGAATATTTCATTAACACCCTTAACACCAATTCCGACACGGAAAGAATTTTTATTTTTATTACCAGTCCTTCTATCAATTCTTCCTTCTACTTCACTTGTGCTATAAGATATATTATAAAAATCTAGGCACTTCACAAAAACATTAAAAATAGATTCAACAGTGTTGGTAAATCTTATAGATTTTATTTTTTCTTTTCTTTTAACGCAGTGACCATCTGAGTTTACCAACCCAATAATAACATTTATATTATTAATTATTTCATCAATGGGATTGGGATTGGCATTAAATTTACTTCCTTCCCATAACATATTATATTTTTTTAATAGATCATCTGGCAAAACAAATCCTAGATGCAAGCAATTAGAATTTTTCTCAATTTGTGGATAAAATTTTATTTTCAATTTTTCCATAATACTTTTTGCCAATTCTATCATATTTACTTCTTTTAAGTTGAAAGCAATATCAATTCTTGTCGTATTTTTTTGATCTATCTTTCTCAAATGCCCATCACCTAATACCAACCCAAATAAATATGCCACTTCATCGATGTTATTATTAAATGTTTCATAAAGAATATCATATTTTTTTAACACATACCTGTCCCTGCATTTTTTATCACAAAAATTATTTCTATTTTTATGAATCATTGATGGATACTTCCTTACACTCTTTTCACAAAAAGAACAAATTACTTCTACCTTACTATCAACATTATTCCATCTTCTTTTCGATAATGACTCCTGAGAAACTAATTTAAACCTGCTTCTACAAGACTTACACAAATCTTCCTTAATCTTTTTTCTCTTCCTGTTATCATATAGACTTTCCCACACCCTACCACAACTATCACATTTAACAGATACAACTTGTCTTTTAACAATATTGCCTGTCTTTTTGTTTTTTTTATAACTATCTTTTTCTACTAGCATTAATAATCTCCGTTAAAGTTACGTCTATTACTAATACTAATTTCCGAATATAATTAAATATTCCTCCTTTATTTTGCAGATATATTAAAATTTAAAAGAACCTTATAAATCTAACTATTCCAATATTCCTATTATATGGTTTTTACTTTCACTTTCAAATGTTATTTCACTTTTTTCCGATATATAAATATATTGTTAAAAGGAGATAAGCATGGACAAGTTCACAGTTATAGCAGAAATAGGTTGCTCACACGGTGGCTCACTTGAAAGAGCTAAAAAATTAGCTAAATTAGCCAAACTATCAGGTGCCCATATAGTCAAGACTCAAAAAAGATGTCCAAAAGAATCTGTTAAAATGGAATTGTGGAATCAACCACACCCTAATAAGATGTACGCCTACGGAGACACATACCTTGAACATAGAGAAAATCTTGAACTATCCATAGAGCAACATAAAGAATTAAAAGAATACTGTGAAAGTATAGATATAATCTACTCAACTTCTGTATGGGATATGACCTCTGCCAAAGAAGTAGTTAAACTAAATCCCAAACTTATTAAGGTACCTTCCGCTTGTAATAATAATAGAACAATGATGGAATATCTCTTCGATAATTATAATGGAGAAATTCATATCTCTACGGGCATGCTAACAACAAATGAAAGAGAGGAATTATGTTATTTTATCATTGATAAATATATTAGAGTAGACTCAGACTATAAAGATTTAGTTATCTACCATTGCACTAGTGGCTATCCTGTTCCATTTGAAAAATTATATTTGGGAGAAATCCACAATCTTGCTGAAAGCTGGGGTTTCCAAATTGGTTTCTCCAATCATGGTTATGGAATCGCTATGGAAACTGCCGCATATACTCTAGGGGCAAGATATTTTGAACGCCATTTTATCGATGATCGTCTATACCCTCATACAGATGCCTCCTGCTCACTTGAACCTCAAGGACTAAATAAATTAGTCAGAAATCTAAAAGCAGTTTCTCAGGCATTACGATACAAACCTAATGAACTTGATGAAATTGAGAAAGAGCAGAGAGATAAATTAAGATCATGACATATTAAAATCAGATCTCTTCATTTTCCATAACTGAGGAAAAGAAATCACATTAATATTCTTATGATAGGTCTCTAAATACTTCTTTATATTTCTCTGTCCACGAGGATTAACCGTATGAATAACGATACAAGCTTTCTGAGCTAATTTCTCTTCCTTCATAACCCATGCAACATCTTCTCCACTCTTCCCTCTTGGATGACTTAAATCTCTATCTAAAAATATTAAATCATATTCATTAGATCTCAACTTATCACAAGCCTCTTCGATATCTAAAGTAGAAAAGATATTACAATCAGAAAAAGTTTTTTCAAACCATTTCATACGTTCAGGACTATCTTCTAATATAAAAATGTTTAATACACCTTGATCCATATTAATAATCCAACAATGCGTCCTGAATATTATCCAATTCGTCACTTGTTACAGGACTAATACATTTTGCTCCATTAGCGTCAACAAACTGAAATATCATATTCTCAGAACTAATTTGGCTGCTATTCGATAGTAAAACTCCAACTACCTCATTATCGCCTCTCATCATTCTTGCTCTTTTACCATGTAACGTAGTAGGTCCGTGAATCTCTGGGCCAACTTTTTTCTCTTGTTCATCTGCCATTTTGTTTCTCCTATAAATCTAAAATTTCAAATCTGTCATGTACTTTGTCTTTATCAATTTTTTCATTAACTATATCCAATTTTTTTCTAATCTCTGTCAACTCTTCTTCATCAGCTTCTAGTGCCGATGCTAATAAATTCTCTTTTCTTATATCTAAACACAAATCTACTCTATCTTCAATACCTGCACTAGAAAAAGGTATAGTTCCATTATTTAAATCATAAATCGTTTCATCCTTAGGTTTAATAGGTGTCAAAGTTTCCTCTGTAAGAAAGGTCCCACCGACATCATTAAACTTTATAAAATCATCTATCTCTTCGATAGTGTGATCTGGAGTCTCTGAGTTACCGAACTCATCTACCATATCTATCCTTACGAAAGTAAATTAAAATCTTCTTCTTTTATGGTTTCTCTCACCTTCATTATAGCCTCACCTAACCAATTAGTTCCTCTCCAATTCTTGGAATCGAACACTTTAGGATCGTCACATCCCAAGCCAACTCCCCATATACGATCATAAGGACTTGCCTCTACAATAATCTTATCTCCTGTTGCCAATATCTGTTTTCTCAAACTTTCGTGCGAAGTAAACTTAGCATAGTTAGCTTTATAAACTACATCTCTTGCTATTTCTTCCCACTTATCTTTATCGAAATTTTTAACCTTTTTCCCCCAAGATTTTTGGACAGAAGGATCACATGCCTTCATAATCTGCTTTAAAGCTATATCATCTTCAAATAATCTTGCTTTCTCAGCCATCATATACTGTTCGCATGTGTTGTATTTAATATCATCTATTATCATATCTCTCTTAGCCCACTGTGAATAAGCTGAACCATAAAAATATACGTGTGTATCTGTTTCATAATAATTAGCACTCATTTTATCTTTTCCTTACAAATTGAACAATATTGAGTTCCATCTCCTCCCCATAATCTATCACGAGGATATGTCACACATTTGTGAAACTTTAATTTAAACCATTTAAAAAATCTTTTCATAATGCTTTCCTACATGTCCAAGATATCAAAACGATTATCTATTCTTTCATCTTCTGCTATTCTTTCTGCTTCTATTCTTGCTTCTTCCGCTTTTTTATATTTTTGTTTTTTCTTTTTTTGCTCTATCTCTGCTTTTTCTTCGTCTGATGGCTGTTCTGCCATATGTATCGGATAACATTTTTTGCATGTTTGAGTAGAATATAAATTGCTAGGAATATTTCCTATCACGCTACACTTACAACGAACACATATCATACTCTTCTCCTATAAGTCCAAGATGTCAAAACGTTCTTCTATATCTTCTCCACCTTCTAAAAACTTGTCCTTCTCTTTTTTCTCCTTTTGATACTCATCTCTTTCTTCTTGAGTAATCAAAAATCTCTGATTCATAATTATATCCATTGATAAATCATCAAGATGTTTGAGAATAAATTTTTTAGAAAAGTTTTGAAAGAGAGATGCCTCAGTCCATGCTATATCTTTAGAATACTTCTCCATCAAAGCTTCCGACAGCTTCTGACGACTACAGGCAATACTCCAATTGATCCTATTAGCAAAGACATCCATAAACTCATTAGATACTTTATTCTCACTGAGAAGTCGATGCCAAGGCGCCCTATTCGGAAATTGAATAATAGAGCATTTTAAATCATACTGCATAATATAATGAGACACTGACTTTTGAACAGTCAAACTATAAGGAATATTGTCACTAGGAGACTTTCCTACTACGACTCTACCTTGATCATTACAATTAGTTCCATGTCTATTCTTCTTGCTAGTGTTCTTTATTATTATTTTCTTTGCCACTATATTTCAAACACCTGACCTTCTTCAACAAAACCTGCGAAACCATCTTTTTCATAATTAGGCACATCCATTCCTATGTCGTGGAAGTCATGATAATGATATAACCACATGTTTTCTTTTATCCCTGATGGCATCGCTTTAAGAACATCGTAGTTGGGATGAACTCCACCAAGATTCATAACATCAACATCACAGAATATCATAGTCGGAAACACTCCAAGAGGAATATGCAGACTCTTAGTGTCAGAAGTAATAAGCACTTTTGCTTCACCACTGTTAAGAGCTATCCAACACTTACCTTCCAAGGTAGAATGTTTAAATATTGCTCCATAGGAATACATATTACCTTGAGGAGTTGCAACATGAAGCTGTTTGACAGGTTCAAAATAGAAACTACCGACTACACATGAATCATTATCTTTGAATGGAACAATATTGAAATAGTCGTCCAAAGACATCATCTCTGCCATACCATCAAGCTTCTCCATAGCAGGTCTAAGCATAGCCCATATATCAGAAATCATTGACTCATGGATATACATAGTCAATCTCTTCTTCATTACAAAATAAGTATAGTATCCAAGCCAGCTCAAACCACCCATGTGATCATAATGTAGGTGAGATATGAAAACATCTGTCAATTCTTCAGGTTTGCGTCCCGCAGCATTTAAAGAATGCATAACGTCCTCTCCACAATCAAAGAGCATACAGTCTTTATCATTTTCGATGAGCATGTTGGAATTATACTTTGCTGACAATGCACCACTGACACCTAAAAATGTTATCTTCATTATATTAAATCCTTCCAATAATTATCTTGGACTTCATATCTATCACATATATGAGCAGGAGAAAAAACCACGTTTCCGCTAGGTTCATAGTTGCATGTAGACTTATAATCTCCATGTCCTTCGTCCCAATGTTTACAATTAATACAGCACTTAACAACTTCCAAATTATAAAACATTATATTAAACTTTCTAATTTCTTCGCTCTTGCCATAGTCTCTATTAACTCAAAATCAAATTCTTCATCGATTTGAAGCCCATTAATGCCCTTAGTCTCAAATACACAAGGATTATAGCCTATTCTACATTCCCTGTCAAGTAGAATTCTACTTTCTGTAATATACAAGTTGCCATTGTCATGTAGTAAAAATTCATCTTCATCGAACTCTTGTCTCATCTTTCTGTCACAACAATCGTTATAGTCTACAGGATATGTCCACTTCCCATCTTTTTTTCGCCACAAAAAAGGAGTATCTTTTGTGGCAGTAAGCAAACTATCATATCCTCCTGCATCATACTCTTCGATACAACGGTCTACAAGACCATCTAATCGACAAGGACTGGTTACTTGGAGATTTATAACTACTCCATATTCATTATCATCTGATTGATTAAGAGCATGTATGAGAGCATCTTCATTCTTAGATAAGTCTCCGCTTATCTCTTCTGGACGCTGTAAGAAATAAGGTATAACTGTTCCCTTACTATATTCTTGTATAATCTTACGACACTTCCAGCAATTACTTGAAATAACAACTCTATCGATATATTTAGATTGTATTGCTGCCTCTACTGACCACATAAACAAAGGCTTCCCAAGTAAGTTTTTTACATTTTTCATAGGAATCCCCTTTGACCCCGCTCTGGCTAATATCACACATAAGACTTTTTTATTTCCTACCATACGTCTTTTCCATAAGTATTCTATTATATTTAGTCATTTCTTTTTTCGTATCTTCTATGTTCTTCTTATATCCGACTATTCTCTTTTCTAGTCTTTTTATATAGTCTTCAACAATAGGACTGTGTTTATTCCAGCTTCTAATAACATCCTCTACTCCATCGTTATAACTAACTGTCTTTTTATTTCCGCAGTTTCTGCATTCTGCTCCACCACAGTTGAAACTAGAATAGCCACAATCCCATACTTTAATATCATCCGATCCACACTTGATACAATTATTAACTTTCTGCGTCATTTTATTTCTACCTTATAATAAGATTACTTCCTATCACGTTTCTTTGCCTTTTTCTTAGTTGCTGTTTTCTTTTTAGCAACTACCTTCTTCTTGATCTTCTCTTTTCTTTTTTTAATGTCGTCAGTAGTCTTTTTAAGAATCTCTATTTCTGATGAGTTAAAACTAGCAAGATTATCTCCAACATCTTCTAAAATAGCTTCTAATTTCGTTGCATCGATATTATAATCACTTTTTTCTTTTTTAACCTTAGTCTTAAAATTTCCTGTCTCTAAATCTATACCAACAACTTCTTTATTACTTCTATGACCATAGACATAACGAGCAGATGCGGCCAGAGCCATCTCATTAGACAACTTGTGTAGATTCTTCTCAGCATTTGTTACTACTTTATGGCAGACCTTCTCTGTCTCTTTCTTTATGATGCCCTCCATAGATTCCTCTTGAAACTTTATAAATTCAAGATCATCATTAAGAATTCCAGAATACAAACCCTTAGACATCTTTGCTACATGTGATAACGATTTTTCCACCAAAGTCTTATCAGGTTTAAAAACATTTAGACCTTCTTTCAGAACCACACCATTAGCCATCACAATACCATCTTTTTTATTCATTTTTTGCCTCTTTTCTTTTTCTTTGTTACTGTTTTCTTTTTACTTATCGTCTTTTTAACAACCTTCTTCTTAGTCTCTTTTTTCTTCGTTACTTTATTAATTTTTTCGGCCAATTTTTCCAAACCCTGAGCTTTTAATTTGCCTTCAACTTCTTTTAAAAGATCTGAGTCTGGAACAGATGGTTTATGAGTCTCCCCTATCCCTTCTCCTCTTCCTTGAATCTCTGCTTTAAGTTCCTTAAGATCTATCGTGTGCCATTGATATGAGCGAACATTAGCATGATTACGCCTTAAAGAAACAGGCAATGGACTCCTATTTATCTTATATTCTCCTGTCATTTCATCAAAATAAATCTCTATAGTATTATCTTTAGCAACCTGCTCAGCATAACTCTGATACGCTTTAAGAGTCTCATTCTGGATCACCGCTGCATGATCATAAATAGTACTTTTCTTTTTAGCCATCTCACATAATCTTTTTGTGAGAGTAACTACTTTGTCATTAATCATCTCTTTAACAACTTTGTTCTTCAAAAGGGAATACTCTTTATCATCCATCATAGTCCCTGTCGCAAGTCCTTCAGTCATTCTTGAAACATAGTTCATCTCTTCTCCCAGTATATCTCCATCTATCCACTGATCATTGACTGATGAAAAATCTACCTTCTTACCATCTTTAAATACAATTGGTTTGCCCTTTGGCAAAACTACTTTCTTTGACATCTCATTCTCCTTATTTGTAATTGTCCAACACTTCTCTAATACTCATCTTTGGAAAACAATCCAAGCAACTATCAGAAGCATCTATAATATTAATATCACTATCTTTATTTACTTCTGCAAAGTAATTCCAATACTCCACAAAAGAATCTTTATCAAACCCCCTGTTTTGAGTCTGAGGAGTAAACTTTCTACCCTTAATTCTATATTGCTTTTGCTCACCAGGAAATTGCCAATAATATCGATAGTTAAATTTATTATTAGATAGTCGGCAATCATTTCCTAATAAAACAATAACTTTTGCCCCCATGCAGTATGCCATATGAACTCCACTTCCAGCACTCGTCCTACTGCCCACAATTGGCTCAACTACGTCCTTAGTTAAAACAAGTCCATCTGGCAAATTATATATATCTGGTGGTGAAAACCAGCTCTTATGCTTATAAAAAATCGTTCTTTCTTTTAACGAGTTATCTATATAATTTTTAAATTTATCCTCATAAAACAAACAAATACAATTAGATTTCCTAACTATATCGAAATAACTCCAGCTCATGATATCTCTGTCATCGCTGATTATATATTGTGCAAATGGGATTTTAGAAATTCCACCATTAACTGCAATAACAATTTCATCTTTTAATATATCGTTGTCAATATCTTTCATCGAAGGACCGCTACCAACAACAAAAATTATCTCATCTTTATGTTTATCTTGTAATTCTTTTAATTCCATAAATTATCGACTCTATCCCTTAGCCCCACAATTGATTTTTTCTTATCCTCATCATATTTAATTCTATGAAGAATAATATTGTTCTCTTTACAAAACTTAGTATCCAACTTATCTATATGTCGCTGTTCTTCAAATCTTACATCCGCTTTTTCACAACTCATCCCATTAAATCTCACAGGCATATAATGTTGTTTTCCGTCATATTCTATCATCACTTTTATATCATCTTTTTCTAACCAAAAATCACAGTACCTTTTATGATAATAGCTACCATAGTTATCCCATATTTTTTTATGATTGCAAATATCCCAATCATCAAATACGACTTTTATTATATCATATGTTTTTCCCTCATACTTCTTGAGGCAAAAAGGACAACCCTGACCGACCAAATGCCCGTTAGGACGTTGATAAAAATATTTATTATGTTTCAAACATCTAATTTTTACTTTTGTTTTTGTATTAACGTATTCAACATCAGAATAATCATAAATATCTTTCCCATGTAGTTCTATTGCTTTTTTTATAAAGTCTTCTTTACTAAAAGACATCTTTTCGACTCTTTTTTCAACCCCACATTGAGGACATCCATAACCTATCAAATGATTATATGGAGTCTGATAAAAATATTTATCATGTTTCTTACATAATATTTTTACTTTTGCTCTTATGGATGTAAAACAGACACCAGAATAATCATATCTATTCTTATGTGCATCTCTAGATTCCTTAACGAAAATACTCTTGCTATTAATCTCCCATGATTTATTTTTTTCTGGATGGCAATGCGAACATTTTTTTCTATTGAGATGACTAATAGGAGTTTGATAAAAATATTTTTTACATTTTTTACAAAATATTTTCACATCTGTATCGTTATTTATGTATTCAACTTTAGAGTAACCATATTTATCCCCATGGATACTAATAGCCTTATTAATGAATCGTTTTTTCGTTGATCTACTTCTGTCTCCAGTTATTTTTCCCACTTTTTCTCTTCCGCAATCCTTACAACCACTTCCTCTTAAATGAATTTTTGGAATTTGAAAAAAATATCTTTTATGCTTTTTGCAAAATATTTTAACTTTTTCTAGCTGACTTATATATTCGACCTTAGAATAATCATATTTATCACCGTGGACCTTCTTGGATTTAGCTATAAACTCTTTTGTTGTTAATTTCTTAGCCACTACTTCTCCCTAGGTAATGGATAAGTTTTTGCAACGGCTTCTATAATAAGCATCTGATAAGTAATATCTTTCTGCTCATTATAAGATCTCTCCCTAGCTGTCTGTTTTACATGATCTAATAAATCTTTGCTCATTCTCATATAGAAAGTTATAGAGTCAGATGGGTGAAGTTTTGCTTCTGTAGTCATTAGACTATCTGACTGAACTTTTGAATCTTTAGCAGTTACATCAAGAATCATTTCTCCTGCTGATGTGTCCTGTATTATACTATTTTTCTTTTTTCTCTTTGCCATTATTTCTCCTATCCGTTAGATAATTTTCTTGTCACTTTATTATATAGTTACTAAGTTACATTCAAATCCCTCTTTTTATTTTAAAATATTTTTATTTTTCTTTATATTCTCCACACCACTGATGCATATAGGTTTTTGGCCATATAGCATAATCGCTTTCGGCTACTACATGCCAAGCCATCTTTCTTAGAAAGGGAGGATACCTACGACATTCTCCCATATCACCTTCTTTTTCTTTTTTCCAAAATTTACAAATATTACATGATTCACTCATTATCTTTTAATCCTTCCTTTAAGCTCTACCCACTTAGCATATTCTTCTTCTGAACATCCAAACGTCTTCATAATAACTCCTAATATATTAATTTCTCTTGTCTCTTACTTTATTTTCAGAGAAAGAAAAATGGAATAGATTCAAAGAGAACCCTATTTCAATCCAATATTTAAGAGTAATGTTCATTATTTCCTAATATTCTAAAAGCGTAATCAATTCTTTTTTAAATTAATCAATTATCTAGATTTCCAAAAACATTTCTATCTACTTCACTTTCTAATATCATATCTTTAATAGCTCGGACTATATTAGAAGCTTCTTCTTTTTCCATTATAATTTGTATTGTATCATTATCTCCTAGAGATATATCATAAGACTGTTTCTTTAAAAACTTAACGCAAGATTTTGCCAGAAGATGATGGTTCGATGATCTAAAAACTCTAAAATCTTTTTCATTATCTTTATTTATAGATTTTAAAATTAAATCGTCTATACTTATAGATAAATCTATATTGGAACCAGGAATCCATCCATACGGATTTTCTAGGTTTTTCATTGCCTCTACTAAAATTTCAAAATTATAGACAATTAACGTATTAAGCAATTCTCCACAACACACATGTATAAATTTTTCATAATTCAACACTATCTCTTTTACATCAATCATTTTTTTCTCCTGTTAATAAATATTTTAAATTCTTTATTGACTTCTCTTTATCTTCATCGTATTTTATTCTATGAAGAATGATATTATTTTCTTCACAAAATTGCTTATCTAACTCATCTTTTATTTGTGTCTTTTTGAACTCTTTTTCTGCCTTCTTAAAAGACATTCCATTAAAACGAACTGGCTTAAAGTGTTGCTCTCCATCGTACTCTACCATTATTTTTATTTCATCTTTTTCCAACCAAAAATCACAAAAACGATCTTTTGAATAACTTCTGAATGATGACCATATCTTTTTTTGAGAACAGATATTCCAATCTTTAAAAAACGTTTTTAAAATTTCCCCCACCTCACTCTCTCCTTTTTTATGACAAACTGGACAACCCTGCCCTCTTAAATGATTGTCGGGAGTTTGAAAAAAAGAAAAATGTTTTAAACAAATAATTTCAACTATGGATCTAGCATTAATATATTTAACATTGTCATAACTATATTTATCTTTATGTATTTTCACAGCTTCTTTTATAAAATCTCCTTGACTTTTAGATTGTTTTTTAGAAGATGACTCTAATCCGCATTTAGAGCAGCCTGCTCCTCTAAGATGGTCATGAGGTTTTTGATAAAAGAATTCTTCGTGTTTTTTACAAAATATTTTAATTGGAGTATCATATACATCATAACTAATATACTCGTAACCGTATCTATTTTTATGGATTTCCTTGGCTTTTCTTACAAACTCCCTATTTGTTAATTTCTTTTTACCAGCACAATATCCACAACCATGCCCATCTAAATGATGAGAAGGTCTCTGCCAGAAAAAATCTTCATGTTTCTTACAATATATTTTCACATCAGCCTTGCTATTAATATATTCTGTTTTATTATAGATATACTTATCTCCATGGACATCTTTTGCTCTTTCTATAAATTCTTTAGTCGTTATTTTTTTTCTCATTTCTATACCCCTCTACATATTGGAGCATAAAATTACGAATTTCTTGAGACATAGTTGTGTATCTTTCTTCACATATCCCTTTGAAATCTTTAAAAAGAGACTCTGGAACAGCAACTATTAAATTTTTTTCAAACTTCTTACTCATAATTTATACTCCTGTTGATATTAGTATTATATATATTCTACTAATATCGGAAAATTCCTTTTTATTCTTTAATTATTTTCTATTAATTTAAAAGCATAGTCTATTGTTATCCTATCAAAGGCTGTAACTTTGGTTATGCTACTGCAATTATATATTTCTGCTTTTTTATAGTCTGCAAACTTTCTCAAAGCTTTGTAAGCTTTATTGTTAAACTTAAAAACTCTTTGTTGCTTCTCCCAAGAATCATATATTAACGGATCATTAGCTGTAGGGCGATCGTTTCTATCATACAACAACTGCCAGAAATGGTGTCTCCCTTTAATAGTATTATGATCTACTCCGAAAAGAATAATCTTTTTACACCCAAGCTGGAGAGCGAGATCAATACTTGCAGGAATGGAGGAAGAATAACACAAACCTACATCATCAGGATTGACCACACCTTCTGAAGTAGGTCTTGGTTCAAAATATAAAAAATTATCCAATTCTCCCTTATATTTTAACCAACTACTTCTAACCACTTTAGTGCTTCTAGATTTTTTTACGTCATTCCAATAGTCCCAACGCCTACATAATGAGTCGCAACTAACCCAATAATGTTTTTCAGGATCTAACTCAAACTTTGCTAATGACATAAACGCTGAATTAACAGATATAACAACATGATCAATTATCTTTGCAAAATGATAAGACATACAGAGATCATATAATGATGGGCCTGCTCCTAGAATTATGCAAGATTCTCCTACATGCTTATCTATTAATTCGGTATATGTGTTCATATTATTTACTACTGCTAGTGCCTCTATTAGTAAACATAAACATCAACAAGACAAAAGCCCATCGTGGAAATGCTGCAAATGCAGGAAAGACTAGGACTAGCCATCCATGACAAGCACAGAAGAACCATATTAATAAACCCAATACAACTAGCAGAAGCAATATAAGGGAAGATATAGCAATTGCCATAGTGCTTCCTCCGCTACTTGAAACTGCATTACTAACCTGACTTCCTATAATTTTTGAAAATATACTACCAAGCATTTAAATCTCCTTATAAATCTAAAATATCGAACCTGCTATAAATAGGTTCTGGTTTCTTTTTCTTAACTCTGTTAGGATTGTATTTATAATCATCGTTAATTGATCGAGCTTCGACATGTCCTTGGATAATAACTTGTTGACCACCAGGAGGTAAATAACTATGCCCACCATATTCTATACTCGCATGATTTTGCTCTATTTCATAACTATCTATATAAGCATCACACTCAGCAAATCCATTTGATATCTTACACATCGTATGAGATACTGCCCCATTTTGAACAAGACCATCAAAATTCATAAGACTATGAGGATTACTTCTTGCAGTGAAGGCATAAACAAGATGGTTATAAGGAGGTATAGGCTGACATTCAATAACTTCAGGAACTACATTCTGCATGACTATAACACCATCATAAAGAATCGAAAATCTACCACCTAAAATTTCTAAAGCATTATTTTCCACTATAAGTCCAATATATCAAAACGATCATGTATCTTATCTACTTCTAATTGTAATAACTTATTATCTTCTACTAATTTCTTCTCTCTACCATGCGATTTTAAGATTTTAGCTTGAAGAGCTTTTTTTTCTTTGTCAAATCTTTTTCTCTCATTCTGATAAACATCAGTATCTTTATCAATAGTGGCTGACCCCATAACAATGATTCTTTTATCTGTAGCTGTAAGCTTACTTTTTTTACCCCTCTTTTTACAATATTGCTTTACAGAATATGATGAATCGCCTACATACTCTACTCTTATAAAATCACTTTCACTCGCAATAACGATTGCTTTTTCAAAATGTTTTGCATAATATGCTTGAGCATATATTACAAAATCCCCCACTTTTATTTCTGTCCCGAACATATCTTTTTTCATTCACAAATCCATAATTTCAAAACGTGTATATTTTTCATAGGCATCTTCTGCCCTGTCGAATAGAGATACGCTAGTATTCTCCAATTTCAAACTCACCATAATATCATCTTTATATTTTCTCGTATAAAGCATGGATTCACTCATGTCTGGCTTCCCCCATATTTCGACATTAAATATATACCCATGTCTACCAACTTTTATTCTTCCCTGTCTCATTTGATATGTGCTGAAAGTTCCAGGAAAAGCATTTGAGAATATCGTTTGTATTTGTTTTTTAGATTTACTATCTAACCTTAAAATATATGTGATCATTGGCGATTGAACTGTTATTGACTTTCCGTTTTTGATTATAATCCTATCGCAAAAGTTAATATCTATTTTCTCATATCCTATAATCCTAATCTCTTCATCGTCATCCATTAGGATACGAAAACTTTGAGGCTCAGGTATTATTACTTGTAGTAAGTCCATCTATAAATCCATCATTTCAAATCGTTCTGTTTGTTTGTCAGCATTTTCCAATAAGTAATCTTCTTCTACCATTTTTCTATCTGCTTCTTTTATTTCAACTTCTTCTCTTTTATTTTCTTTAGATTTTAACCAATCAACGATAATAGTTAATTTATCTCTATCTAACTCTAAAGCTTTTGTTTTGGCTGTTAAAATATGTGTAGTAGTTCTTAACTCTATGACCTCTTTTTCTAATTCTTTTAGTTGTTTAACATTTATTGCATGGACTCTTAAATCTTCTTCAATGCTTCTAAATTCTCTTATTTTTTCTTGTATTTGTTCATAGGTAAAATTAAGATCAGAAACAGGATGTAAGTTTCTATCACGTTCTAAATCTTCAACAGTCTGATTTAAACTCTTTACTTCCTTGACTAAAAGAGAAATTAACTCTGCATCGTTTATAATATTACCGCAGGTGTAACAAGTTTTGTGTCCGTCCACTCCGTAATCATTTACGCTCGTTGTTAAATTATAATAATCATCATGATTACAATTACACCAGTTCATATTTATAAATCCAAAATATCAAAACGAGTTTGCTCAACACTGCTAACACTATCTTTCTCATAGATGTAAGTCTTAACTTGATCTTTCATCAATGGGAATTCTATTTTTACTAAGTAGGCATGCTTGAGAGAGTTGTAGGCATAATGTTTAATAGTGCAAGAAACTGTCACTGCATCTATAACAAAAGAAGCAGGTTCATCCATATCTGTAGGAACCATACTAATAGCACTTGTCACTGCATTGTCAGAAGCTGCTACTATAGACACAGCATCATTTACATTCAACCACACTTCATAAGTGGCATTAAGTCTCTCTATTTCCATAGCTAAACTCTTAACACCAATTACAGGCATATCTTTGCCACCATGCTTTAACGTGGCCTCTCTGATGGGAATATACGATACTAAGCTCAATCTTCTATTTTGCTTTCTACCAGATCCACTAGCAATTTAAAAGTTATTGCTTTCGCTGCATCATCGTCCTTTATGCTGATATTAAATGTATCCTCTGCCATCATAACCAACTCAACAGAATCTAAACTATCTGCATGTAAGTCATTAATAAAATGCGAGTCATCTGTTATCTCTGACTCTTCGATATTTAAAAGATCAGCTACGATAGTCCTGATCTTATTTTCTAATTCTTCTCTATTCATTATTCTTGCTCCAATTTTTATAAGGATTTCTTGCTATATAACTATTGTAATATTTTACGTCATCCGTAACGACATCCCACTTATCAATCCACGGTGGCTGCATCACATCATAGTCAAGTTTAGGAGTCTCAACTTCCCCAATAATTAGTCCATCATTATCTCCATGGAAAACATCTATCTCCCATATATCTTTTTTATATTTCAACTTATAACGAGTTTTAAAAATAACATGCTTTGAAAATTTGTCGATCATTTCGATGCCATCTTTATTAGGTATCTCATATTCGAACTCATCTCTAGTGTCGCCTTCTCTATTGCCCTTTATAGTCAAATATGATTTCTTAACTCCGTCCTCAGTCTTAATGCGGACTCTAACATCACCATCTTCAAATAAATATCCTTGAGTTATCGAAATAACTGACATAGCTTTGTTAGATATTACTGTTAAATATTTTGGATCTACAAGAAACTTAACTTCTATCTCAACGCCCATTTTGGCCTTTCTGCAATACACCTTTTAAACTAATAATTGATTCTTCCTTATCTTCATCATATCTTATCCTATGAAGTATAATGTTATTTTCCTGGCAAAACTCAGCGTCTAATTTATCTTTTAACTGAGTCTGCTTAAACTTATTCTCTACCTTAATATTATCTCTACACCCAAAAGATACTGGCATAAAATGTTGCTGACCATCGTATTCTACCATTATCTTAATACCGTCTTTCTCTAACCAAAAATCACAATGCCTTCTATAATCACATTCTTTATATTTGTCCCATATCTTTTTATTAGAAGTTATAATCCAATCTTTAAAATATTTTATTAAAAATTCTTTCACCATTCCTTGATTTTTATGCTTACAGTCAGGACATCCATGCCCTTGCAAATGATGATTACTTAACTGCTCAAATTTCCCATGAATAGAACAAATAAGAATTACATTACTACGACTGTTTATATATCTTACTTGACTATAATCATACTTATTACCATGTTTATTTTTAGCCTTTCTTACAAACTCTTCAGTTGTTAGCCTCCTCTTTTTAGCAGTATCTAATATGGCACATTTTTTACATCCCCATTTTAAGTGATTCGAAGGCAACTGTAAAAATTGTCCGTGGGTCGGACACTTAATTATTACTTTTTTAATAGCAACGATATATTCCACCTTATCATAGTTATACTTGTTTCCATGCGCCTCTTTAGCTCTATAAATAAATTGTTCACTTGTTAGTCTTCTCATCTTTATGCTCCTTTATATATTGAAGCATAAAAGAACGAATTTCTTGAGACATTGTGGTATACTCTTGTTCACATGCATCTTTAAAGCTTCTATAAAGAGACTCTTGAACAACAAAAACCATTTTTTTGTCTATTTTTTCTTTCATTTTTACACTCCGATTATTAGTCATATTATCTATATACTAACTATATCGGAATTTTCCTTTTTATTCTTTAATCTTTTTTGATCAGTCCAGCCTCATATAAGAATTGACTGGGCTTACATTTATTATAAATCATATTCCCATGCTTGCCAAATACTCGTCTTCGTTTGCACCAGCTTGTGAATAGAACTTTTTTCGCTCTAGATAATCCCACATATGCTAATCTCCTTTCTTCTTCTAATCCCTCATAAGGATCATCTGCCATGGCCATTTTATGTGGTAATATATTTTCCTCTACCCCGATAAGAAATACTATGGGGAATTCTAATCCCTTCGCAGAGTGTAAACTCATCAATGGCATCTTATCTTCCTTTTTATCATTCTCGGTATTCGTAACAAGAGACACTTGTTGCAAATATTTGCTTACTCCGTTTTCTTCACCATTACATTCTCCCGCGGAAGAAACTATCTGAGATATATTATCTTTTCTCTCGTTAGCAGTATTGTCGAATTTTGTTTGCAAATAGTTCTCATAGCTCAGACCATGAATAAGCTGAGACATACATGCCGCTGGATTCGACTGATCCCATGTCCTATTGTAAATATTACTAAGCTTCTCACATCCTCTAGATATCTTAATGCTATTAGCTTTATCTCCCATTATTTTGCATGCTTGAGGAATAGTTATATTTCGATCTTGTGCTATATTCTCTATTCTCCCAACAGTGACATTTCCCAAGCCCTCTATAAAATTACAGATTCTACCGAAGGCAATGCCATCTCTAGGATTAGATAATAATTTTAACATAGCAAGACAATCTCTGATCTCCTTGCGATCATAGAAATTCCATGCTCCAACTACTTCATAAGGAATAGCATTATTTACCAATGCTTGTTCAATAGGTTCAGACATCTTATTGGCTCTATACAGAACGGCCATATCTGAGGGGTCCCATCCGCCTTCGTTGATAAATTTCTTAGCTGTTCTACCCACCCATTTCGCCTCCATGTATTGATCATTAAATGAATAACACCTAACATTCTCTCCATCATTATTATCAGTTTCAAAAGCTGTTCCCATATGACTTGTGTTGAGTTTAATCAGCCTATGAGCAACCTTAACTATTTGAGGTGTAGATCTGTAGTTTTTAGAAAGAGATATAACCCTACAGTCTTCATACATGTTTATAAAATCTTGAATATTCTGATATCTAGCTCCTCTAAAACGATAAATTGACTGGTCAAGATCCCCTATGACCATAATATTTTTCCATTTTTTCCCAAGAAGATTAACTAGATAAAATTGAGATATGTTAGTATCTTGAACTTCATCAACCATGATGTATTTAAAAGTATTTTGAATCTTTCTCTTAAGATCTTCATCTGATTCGATCATCTTAATATTCTCATATATCAACGCACTAAAATCGAACAAACTATTTCTTTTACAATGTTTTAAATAGGCAGTTGCAATTTCTATATGAGATGATAGGCCAAGTTCATCTTCTACCCAATCAAATTCTTCCATGCCATCTCTGTAAAAGTTAAGACGATTAATTATTTTAAACGCCTCTGGCTTAGAAATATCTATCTCTAATTTTCTAGCTATCTGCATAACTATATCGATTTGATCTTTATCATCTATGATGCTAAAATTAACCTTAATGCCATGAGCAGGACCAATTTTTCTAAGCATTTTAGCACAGAGAGAATGGAATGTTCCGATGAAGAAATCTACCTTATCTACTCCCAACCTTTTGCAGACTCTTGCTTTCATTTCATTCGCTGCTTTATTAGTAAATGTTAAACAAAGAATATTCTTCGGCTTAACACCTCTATTAATCAGACAAACAATTCTTTCTACAAGAGTAAAGGTTTTCCCAGATCCTGGGCAGGAAGTGACCAAACAAGGGCCGTCCAAATGAGTTACTGCTTCTTTTTGATACTTATTTAAGTTCAAAGCCATATTGCATCTTTCATTACAAACTATTTTCTACAAGACTACCTACTACACAATCACTTTTCAATCACTTTGTGGGAAAACCACAAAATTGAAGAAGTGTTTTTTCTTCTATCGGGCCAATATGCTCAGAAATGACTTGATCTGAATTATCTATAAGCTGAAGATGAGGAAGTTCGTTGATATTTTGTTCTTCACACATATTGTAAACATCATCATTCTCTATGTCATGACCATCATAATATTTGTATTTTATACAATACTGCTCAAGCCATACAAAAATTTGCAGACAATCTTTACAATTAGGACTTCCAAAAAATCTAAGACTCATTTTCTTTCTTGTCCTCATGCAGTGTATTCATAACTTCATCTATTGGATAATTCTCTAGACTTTCGTAAGTCTTATTAATTTCTTCTTGTGAGACTATTCCTTTTTCATCTTTTTTAGCATCTCTTAATGACGCTTCTTCTGTTTCAATAAATAGGTTCTTCTCTTGCCCTATCATATCTTTACAAAATTTTTCTATCATGTCGTCAGGAATATCAGGAGTTACTCCCCAATCAGTGCCTTTGATGGCAATATTGGTATGCTTAACCCTATCTAAATCTCTCAACGACAATTTAAAAAGGTTATTGTCCTTATCGTACGACATATCTAATATTCTAGCTCTTATTTTTGAAGACATTACTAATCACCTGAACTAATTCTTTGATAGCCCTCTTTTTTTCAAATTCATCTGTGTACTGCTTGATACCAGACAAAGCATTTAAAACATTCTCTGGCATATTATAAATAAGAACATGATCATGTGGAGTTCTATAACTACCACCTATAGCATCTGATACCATATCATTAGGTATCCCTATAGATATTTCAATCTCTACAAGTTCTTCCCACCATGTATCAATCTCTTCTTTAGTAACTTCCACATCATCGACAGGAGACACAAGAGAGCATTGTGGTTTAATGACAGCACCTGGAATAGATTTATATTCTTCTTTCAAACGCTTATATCTTGGCTCAAAATCTTCATTAGGAGTGATACCGTAAATCCTACAGTTATAAGGCCTAACTTTATGAGCCTTACACATACAGGTATCTCTATCAAAAAATACACATCCTTTAGACGGAACAGGATTCACTGCATTTGTCATACATTTTTCAAACAAATCACAGATCTCTTCATCAGTCCAATTCTTGGAAACATGATGCCACAACAAAAGAAACTCTGAGTATAAAAGTTGGGGTGTTTGGATCTTACAATTATGAATCTCTCCACACTCTGTATAAAAAGAATGCTCATTTTCAACTTCTATATCATAAACTAGCCCACTATAATGCTCAAAATCTATTTTTCTAATAGGAACTCTAAAATCTTTTTCTGTTTCAACATAATCTTTAAATTTTCCATCAGAAATATTAAGAGTAAATGTTTTCTTCTTATCTTTGGGATAGCCTATAAAACTAACAGGAATTTCATCATTCATCCAGTTTAACATCATTATTTGATAGTGCAAATCTTCTGAAGTAGTTACAACGGAATACTTACATTTTTTTTGCAACTTTTTAGTTCCGTCTCCTGCATAATATCCATCATGCAGGCCGTCTCTCAACTCTTTATTTTTTATAATATAAGAGTAAAAATCTTCATGTATTCTCTTTTTATCGCAACCTTTTCCACATAGATTTTCAAAAAAGTCACTCAATACCCTAGAACATATTCTTACGCTAAAACTTTTTCCTCTATTCGTTTTAGAAGAACATGATAGCCCCATATCTTCGGAAAATTTTTGTATCTTTTTATAAATGTATTGCTCATCTGAGTTAATATGAAATTCTATTATGTCCCTACCATTCGTTCCTTCCGCAAGGAACATACCAATTATCCAACAAAAATCATAATCAAGTTTTAAAGAATTAGAAATAGATTTACCTCTTTTAGATTTAGAAGCATAGCATAAATCACCTTCCACAAATATATTTTTCGCAAAATCACTAATACATATATCTCTTTTTTCTTCTATCGAAAAGTATTTTGGAAAAATTAAATAGTGACCCATTTGATTTGAACCTACTTTAGGTATTAAATCCTTTGCCTCAATCCAGATTGGATCGTTTACCTTTTCTCTATTTTTTCTTTTAAAACTATCTACTAAAACCATATGATCTTTTGTTAATTTAATTTTTCTCCCATAGCAACTACTTATAGAGACAATTTCTTCATCTACCATTTTACTTGCTACATTTAGTATCCTACTAAATTTTCCCGACTTGTTATAGACCATATCTCCTATATTAAGATCTTTAATAGGTAGCAATCCTTTGTCTGTATAAATGCGAGTGTATGGAAGACAACAACACCAAGCCTTGCAGCTTGCTCCAGATGTGTTAATATTCTCCATACACCCCTTTGTATCAGGAATTTTATTATAAAAATTGTGCAACTTAGAAAAAGCTTTAATAATCTTATCTTTCTTATTACTTACACGAATAGTTTTATAAAATTCAAAATCTTTCATACTATTTATATCCCATCATAATCTGCTGAAGCAATGTTAGATGGACCTCCATCTTTAGCAGGAATGGAAACTTCTACTTCGCTGTCGTCATTAACCTCATCTTCATCGTCCAAAAACTTTATTGAAACTGTTACTTTCTTTGGATCTTTACTTACGATGTCTCCAGAACCCTTTTTGGCTTTTTTAAGGAAACCGTCTAACTTGCCACTTGATTCCCATATCTCCAATAACTTGCTGGCTTCTCTTTTTCTAACATTGAATTGAGTCACTTTTTCAAGGACATCATCAACGTCTTCTCCTGCTTTTTGAGCAGCCTGTAATACAGCGATAAACTCTTCATCATCATTGATTACCCATTTGGCCTTTTGATTTCTAGCAGAGATATTACAAGATCCAGGAAACTTAACACTCTTTTCCTTATTCTTCTCAAGAGTCGAAACCATAACGGATTTGTAAAACGTCACTTTGTTCTCAAGAACTTTAACTTCATCAGCGATATCTTGAGCTTTTTTCTTTTTGTAACCTTTGTAAAACTCTTTTTGCTTCTCTAAACCCTTAATAGTTAAAGCTACATCTTCTAACAGATATAGATCTTCAAGAGGTTTTACCTCTCCTGCTGCATATATATCATGCAGTTCTTTACGCCTAAATACACTTTCAAATTCTGACATTGTAACACCTCATAAAATTAATTCTTCTGTTTTAACTAATCAATCATCAATAGTCACTACTTCTAAAACAATACCTGTCTTTTCTTCACTGTTAAAACTAACAGTTGTAAAACTAGGACTGATCGCTAATTTATTACCACTTTTTTGTGCTTCACCTTTTGCAATAATAAAAGACTTAATTGCATTATTAAGTGAAGCTGCTCCTACACATCTCATATTTACTGTTGAATGCTTAGTAAATACTTGAAGAATAGCATTAGAAAGTTTTTTAACATAGTCTTTATCACTACCCTTACTTCCTTTACTACCACTAACTAGAAGCAAACTTTCATCCTTTACATTTGCATTTCCATTAACATCTTCTGTCATAGCTACTTTCTCCTATAAATAAATAAAATTCTAATTACTACTAATATGTAATCGTAATTTTATTCAAAAAACTTTATAATAATGATTTATAGAATTCTTTTCTGTTGCTATCTAGTGTAGGGCTGTCCCATACTTTTGACTTATGGCACAAACTTTTAAAATCACAATAAGAACAAGAAAAATTCTTTTTTGAATCATATTTTGGAGGAGGTAGCTTTTTCTCTTTAGCCATATCCATCATAGTTAAAGCTTGACTTTGTATAATTTCCCACCATATATCATTTCTTGGAACGTGGAACCATGCCATCTTAGAATTATCCTTATTCTCATAAGCAATGATTCCGTAATCACAGCCTAAAACGTGAATATATATCGTAAGCTGTATCAGGTAGTCCTTATGAGCACCTTTAGACATGATCTGATTCTTCCACGGATTGCTACCGATACTCTTCATATCAATAACAACCTTACTCTTACCAACTGGCAAATATTTTGGATTGTAAGATGTCCTAACTCCTTTGAATCTTTCTTCTTTAAGATTCCTACAGTTAAGAACTATGTCAGCATTACCTTTAATATTAAACTGTGGTGCCCTAACATGTGTTTCAAGGTATTCGAAGTCAGAGCAACCGCATTTACATTTCTCTGGTTTAAAGATAGGGCCGTTCTTACCTTCAGCAATCCTAGTCTTTTTCTTCTTATACATGTCTTCTAAAGAATAGTCTTTCTTAACCTGACCATCATCATCGAACATGAAACAAAGTGTATTCTTACACTTCCATCTTCCAAGTAAAATATTTCCGATTTGATCAAAATAATTAGACCAACGATCATGCATATTATGGCCTTTGTCAAAAAGTCGATGCTTTTGACTTTCAGGTTCAGGATACTTGACATCTATCAAACCCTTCCACGCATAGTGCTTATACTGCTGCATTCTAAGGCACTTGCCCATTTCAGACGGATGAAAATGATCATAACTTCTATCCCCTCTTGTATCAACGGTTCTCCATCTTATATAAGTGTCTATAAGATTCATCATACTCGTTACTTCTTGAGGTGTATATACACTTTTTGTTGCCATGATTTTCCTTAAATATTAAATCCACAATCTTCTTTGGCAGTTCTTAATTTGTCCACCATGTTTCTTTTTCCATGAGCTATCAATAAATTATTAGGGTCGGTACCATTAGGTAAGTAAGTGGGAATGAAATTTAACCCATAAGCTTTTAAATTATATTTTTCATAATCCTTCAATGCTTTTGCTGTCGAATCTCTTCCTGCCTGATCTCCATCAAATAAAAGATAGAAATTAGTACAATACTTAGAAAGTAAGGCTATTTGAAAAAGAGTAAAGGCACTACCACAGCACCCGATCGTCATCTCAAATCCAGACGTATGCATAGAAGCAACGTCACACTCACCTTCGACAATGATAACCTTATTAGTTCTTCTGATAGCTTCTTTTGCAAGATAAAGGCCATAAAGATAAGAACCCTTATCAAAAGACTCATGTAAAAATCTTTGATAATGATCCTTATCCAAATGTCGAGTTGATAATGCTACAAGCTCTCCATACGTACTATAGATAGGAGTAACAATTCTGCCTCTTACTTCATGATTTACATCAGAAGGGCAGTAGCCCATATCAAATCTATCAATCACTTCTTCCGAAAATTTTCTTTCGTTGATTAAATAATCCAAAGCGATTTTTCCCTCAGGTTTTGAAAGAGTTATCTTAGCTGCTTTAACTATTTTGTATCTTTCAGTCTCAGGAAATCCATCTTGCCACTTGTTATTAGTCAGTCCCATATAGAACGATCTCAGGAGGTAGAATCATTTCATTTTCATTAGCTTTTGCCTTAATGTCTTCTATAAGCTTGTCAGTGAGCTTCTCTGTTACGATATGCTCAATAAACTGCTTCCTACCTTCGATCTTTAAGCCATCCCAATTATAGATGCCTTTTCTAACTGAAATAAGTTTTATCTGTCTTCCAGTATCAAATGCAATCTCATAAATTTCAGGAAAATATGCTTCGTAATAAATAGGAACATCTAGAGAATCTCTATAAGGTTTAGCAAACCTATTTTTAACAATAGAGACCTTAGAATGCCTGCCTATCAACATGTCATCTCCTGTCTCAGGATCAGGCACATAAATATCAGCTTCTTTAGTATTTCTTTTATCTATTCTCAAACGAAGTGAAGCATTATGATGTAAAGAGTGACCGCCAGGACTAGTTCTTGGATCTCCCCAAGCGTTCCCGATTTTTTCTCTTAGCTGATTGATAAAAACAAGCAGTGTGCCATGTTCTTCTGCCTTTGAAACTAATTTGCCTAAAGACTTACTTAACAATCTTGGAAGTAATCCCATAAATTCTTTTTCAGTTTTAGCTTCCATTAAAGCTTTCGGAACCATGTTTGCCACAGAGTCTAAAATGATTACTTTAACTCCGCTTTCCATCGCTACAAACATATTGTCTATTATGTCCTCTCCAAAATCAAATTTATCATACAAAAAAAGCGTATCAATATCACAACCATTTATGTAAGCTAAACTCTCTTGAAAAGAACGCTCAATATCTATCCACATAACTTCATGACCTAATTTTTGAGCATATCCTGCGATACGATATGCTAAGGATGATTTTCCACCGCCTTCTTCACCGAATATCTCTACTAACTTACCTAGAGGAATACCGACTGTTCTAGCAGGGTCATATCCTTCGACCTGATTCAAATCAACTTTTGTAGGATCTACTCCATATTGGATAATAAAATCCAAATGAAAATGACCAGTAGGGATATTGCCAGGGCTTTCAGCCCTGGCCCCAAGCTGGCAAAAACCTTTTAGATTTTTAAAGATGTCATCATCTTTTTTATTTTTTGCCATAACTATTATCCCTATTAAAAGTTGTTTTCCCAGTCACCATTGTCATCAGCAATCTCAGTAACCTGAGTAAGTGCTGGTGCTGGTGCTGCGGCTTGTACTGGTGCTGCCGCAGGTGCTGGTGCTGCCTGTGCTACTGGTGCTGCTTCTCCGAAACCAGAATCATCTGAACCAGAATCTTCAGGATTTCCGAACAACTTTGCTTCGATCTGTGCTGGAGTATCGACTTTATAAAGCTTTTGTAGCTTCGCCTTATCTCCATCCAAAGCTTCCTTGAGAGATGCTCTCTCATCCGCTGTAAGAGGAGACTGGCCTGCCCATGCTACATCATACTTAGTGCCTAGACCTACACCAGTGACTTTAATTTGGAAGTCACTTCCATCCTTGCCACTACCAGGGTTCTTACCTGTTGACTCAAATGTGCTTCCGATTGGACGGAACACAGATTGAGGAGCTTCAAGAATCTTAATCTTGTCATCAGCTCTGTCGATGACATAAGCTGCATAACGCATTGAAGGCTTCTTAAGCTCAGGATGTCTATCCCTTACTGGGCAAACATCAGGCTTGTCACAAATTGCTGTTTTCAATTTGCCTTCATGTTTGTGAAAATATTTAAAGAATTTCACAGGATCGAAAACTGGACGAATCTTATAAGTGTTACCTGTCTTCAACTTAAGAAATTCTGACATCTCTCCACCACCATTGTTATCTTCGGGAACCGATCCCCACTGCACATACTCTGTCATAATTTGACTCCTATCTAAAAAAAATACTTTACTCTCTAATTTATAATCATTTTACAATCACTTTATAAGTGAATTCTTTTTTAAAAATTTTTAAAGACTATCCCAACCAGTAGGCCCACTTTTTTTCTCTTCAGGACCAGCCTCAGCGCCCATAGGAAGATCATCAAAATCACTCAACTCTCCTGATGGTGCTTGAGCTACAGGCTTTTCTTCATATTGAAATTTTGCAACTTTATCTTGACGATCAGGCCTAGTATATCTTTCAACAGGAGGAAGCTCCATACAGATAGTAACTTTTCTACTAAGCATTTCATAAGCAGCTGCCAGATTCTTTTCAGCATCAGCAACAGACTTATGCAAACTTCTTAATCTCTCAAAATAAAATTCTATATCCCCCATATGTTCAAGAACTAGTCCGTCCTGTTTAAGAGCTGGCTTAATATATTGAACTCTTGCTAGGTAGCCTCTCAACAATGGAGCAAATCTGTCAAACAAGAAATACTGATTATTAACTCTAACACCAATATACTTAACTCTATTCCTAAACTGTTGCACATCTTCCATCTGCTTGATAATAATTTTTTGGTCGAATACTTCTGTAACAACATCGACCTGAGCATCTTCAAGTTCCCTTGCCCATAAAGAGAATTCGATTTGGCCTCCAAAAATACAACTATCTAAAACTACTTTCTTTTTTCTATAAAAATTATCATACATTTCAGAAGGACTTTTCATCGACCAATTAACCTTATCACCATCCATCATAGAATAGTCTTCAGTTCCAACATGATCAATAGCAGGAGATGGAGCCGCAGAAATAGTCTTAATCTCTTTCTCTTTTATATCGCTATGAAACTCTGACATATCAGCCACAACTTCCTTAACCTCTTCCTTAGGTTCTTCAGGAGGTTCTTCTTTAGGCTTTTCTATTATATCCATTTCTGGAAGAGTATCAAAATCATCACAAGCTATCTCTGTATTAATCTCTGGCTCAGGAGTAGGCTCTGGTTCAGGCTTAATTATTTCAGGAAGTATTTCTGTATGTTTTTCACTCTTTGCCATGATCTCTTTAACAACATCATGAGGATTCTCTAATGCCGTTCCAGTATCGGTAGTCTCTTTAATCTCACTACTAACCTCTTCTACTAACTCTGAAAAAGGCTCAGTCGAATCCTTGCTATTACCATACTCTTCTGCCTGACCTTCATCCTCATCTTTAGATGGCACAAGATCAAACATCTCTTCAAATTCTTTTAGATTATCATCTGTCATATTTACACCTATTAACTAAAGTCCCATTCTTCATCATTATCGACAGAAGTAGCAACTTCTTCCTTGCCTTGAACAGGAATATCTCCACCAGTAATAACTCTTCCGATACATCTTCCATCTTCACCTATTCTCTTAGCAACTCGATCATAGATTGTAACAAAATCTTCTGCCATCTTATCAGTATAAGACTTCATCTTTTTTGCTCTGTCCTTCTCATCGGTCCATGTAAAACTTTCCTCTACATCAACAATTACTTTGATTGGTTCAAACTGTTTAGGTTGAATAGTTTTATCTATTTCCAATCGAATTGTAGTCTTGTGTTCATTTGCCATTTTTACTCCTATCTTATTCAATTTCTACTTTTAATAATTCAGCTTTTACTGAGAAAACATGATTACAAATCAGACATTCTGTTTCTTCAATCACCCTACCGTCCTCAATACATCCTTTTTTGTCGTAAACATGTAAATCTGTGCTATCACATTCAGGACATTTTATTATAATCATGAACAACTACCTTTTTAATATAAACACAATCGCTTTTCAATTATTAAGCGAACATGTCAATAGATTCTACGCCTTTTTTAGCTGTCTTTTTCATATCTTCTCTAGTCATAACAAAATCCTTCACAACAACAGACGGATCATCAATATGTTTCTTACCTAGATATCCACCTCTTGCTAAAGCATCTATAACTCTTGTATCAACTAAAGATGAATCTGTTTTACTTATTAAATCCCTTATGTCATCATAAGGAGCATTTTCTTCAATATTCCTAGCAGATTTAGTCAGAAGCCCTTTGCATAAAAGACTTGGACGTATCTCTGTCTTTTTAACTCCCTCTTTAAGATCTTTTCTTTTCTCAATCGTATAATTAACTTTACATTTATTTATATCTCTTGGAAGAAACTTGATTCCCATCTTCCTTTTAAACTCTCTTTCAAAAGCAGCTACTTTGTCATGTCTTTCTCCACTGGTGCTAGTTATCGTAACATCCAGCAACGAGCATATAAACTCATCAGGATAGTTAGCTTTCAAATAAGCTGTAGAGTAAGAGTTATAACCATAACAAGCACTATGAGCTAAATTGAAGCCATATGAAGAGAATGGTGTGATAAACTTGTCCCAATACTGTTTTGCTACATCGTTAGGAACTCCGTTTGCAACACAACCTGATATAAATTGTGTTTCAAACTTTTCCATCAAATAAGTTTTCTTCTTTCCGATAGCTTTAATCATAATATAACCATCAGTAATGGTAAATCCTGCAAGACTATTACAGATCTGCATAACTTGCTCTTGGAAACAGAGAACTCCATAAGTCTTCTTTAAGTATTTTTTTACAAATGGTTCAATAGTAGGATGGAAATAACTTACGTCATGTTCTCCATGCTTTCTTGCACAATACTCAGGAATGCTATCCATAGGCCCAGGCCTATATAGTGCTAGTCCTGCTATCACATCTTCAAATCTATCTACCTTTATATCTCTCATGGTTTTCTGCATACCAAAATTTTCACATTGGAATACTCCACCCAAGTTACCTTTACTATATAGTTCAAAGGTGGGAGCGTCTTCCATAGGTAGATTTTCTACATCTATTTCTATTCCCCAAAATTCTTTTACTGCTTTCACAGTCTTTTTAATAACTGTCAATGTAGCTATAGCAAGAACATCAAATTTAATAAGACCTAGAGCTTCCAAGTCCTCATTAGGATATTGAGTTGCTAACATACCCTTTCTCGCTTTTCTTAAAGGAGCAATTTCATCAAGAGGTATATCTGAAACAACAACACCTGCCGCGTGAGAATTATGGACAACTATATTATTAGCTATATAATTATGCTCATCTTTAAAAAACTTTGGACCTTTATCTATGGAAATATCATAAACATCTTCAAAATCCAATTCTTCGATAGACTCTATATCTAACAATTTCACCTTGCCCATATTTACCTACAATCTCTCTTAAAATCTTCATATTCTTTTTTTAATTTCGACATAGGGTGATCAGAACAATTCTCTATATGCTCCTTCAAAACATCTGCCATAGAAGAAGGTGCTTCATCTTTCGGACCATACCTATGACCACAATAAACACAATTTATATACATCCTAGATTGCAAATCATTAATCCATTGTTGCTGTTTATCGGTTTCTTTTATTAAATTATTTATTAATTTTTCTGTTTCTTCATTTGCGGAATCAATCAAATCATAAACTGTTAAATCATACCATTTGCCATCTGCAGCTTGATAGCTTATTTTTCTTTCCATAATTTTATCCTATATCAAATTTTCTATTTTATAAAAAGCTTCCTTATCACTCATTCCTATAAAATCTGCTTCCCACAGCACTATTGTTTTATATCCACTATCTTTCCCTAACTTCATTTTTTTAGCATCATATTCCCAAATGCCTTTCGCTTTTCTACTACTCTTATGTATAACTATCTCATCATCTTTATTATAAAATTTAGGGTTAGCATGAAAATAATTACCATTCATTTCTATCAACAATTTTCCCTCAACGAGAAAATCAAATAACCTCCATTTTGTCTTTCCATTTTCATAATAACTCAAAGAAAAATTTCTAATATAGTATATATTATTTTGATCTAAAATTTTCGCCATTCTTTTTTCTGTGGACTTTGGATTTCTATTATTATTAAAACTTTTCCAAGCTTTTTTTAATATTTCCAAATTTCTTTTTTTTCTTTCTTCAAAATTAGGAGCAGTATAATAAGGATTATTCATACCCTCTCTTTGTTTTGCATACGACATAATAGAAGGATGGTCATATTTTGTAAGCCCTTTATTCCACAATCCATCTCTTTCAATCTGATTGACTGACGCTTCAGAAACACTCCTCATTTTAATTCCATAATAATGCATGGTGTCCAAAAGAGTTTTCTTATTAACTTGCAATTCTTCTTTTATCATAGGTGTAGATTTTTTCTCTTTTACATACATCTTAATCAAATTCTTTTTAGAAAATCTATTATCTTTCTCATACTTCCACTTATAAACTAAAATAGGACAATGCTTCTTTTTCTTTTCCTTGCCATAAGAGCTAGTTACATGCCTCTCCAAAGAAACTCTTTTCTTAAATTCTTTCCCGCAAATTTTACATTTATTCATTACTATACCTCCTGTAAGAAATCACACTGCTGGTATAGTAATTCTAACATTCTTCGAAAAAATCCTTTTTTATTCCATAAATCTTATAATTTTCTTTATTTTTTCTAATTTCTTCAAACCTAATACACCCCTGATCTGTAAAAATAAGATGCTCATCAGTTACATCTATAAATCCACCATCCTTAAGTTTCAGCCTATATACCTTTTTCCTGCCTGTCTTGAATGCCCTATATCTATCAGTATAAGATACTTCTCCGTCCTTGTTGATGTAGGCTATAGAAAATTTAGTGGACAGTTGATCGATCCTCTTCCACCCTCCATCAGTCAAAATAGGAGTATCTTTTGCAAGACAGCCAAAATTAGCGAAAGTTCCTTCAAGCTGCTCTAAATACTTCTTAAAATTACTACTCTTATATTTATCTACATAGTGTCTAAAGTCAGGACAATGATCATAAGCATCTTCAAAAGTTTTGATAAGATAAGTCTCTCCATCATCATCAGTAACTTTCATTAAACCTTTTTTGGGAAATGGAGAAAGAATTTCTGATACTTTCGCTGCGTTCTCACTTACATAAACCTCTTTATCTTTATGATAAGCATTAGCAAGATCCAAAACTTTTGTAACTCTTGTAACACACGACTTAAATTTTAATAGCCCATGTGTGCCAATATTTCCAACATTTTCTCTTCCATACTTATTAATAATGTAAGAATAAACATCGTCTCTATTTTCATAATCAAAGTCTGTATCAATATCAGGAAAACCAGCTCTTGCAAATGCACGCCTAGTAGGAAGAAATTCTCCATCAGGCTTAACCTCTGTAATCCCTAAAAGAAATGCTGTCCAACTATTAATTTCATTTTTATGACCTATTCTACCCTTATGATTCTTCCAAGTACTATGAAAAACTTCTAAATTATTCTTAGATTCTAATCCATCTGTACTACCTAAAATCTCAAGCTCTTCTTGCACTTTTGCAAGCATTTTAGGTAGGCTCTCATTCTTGGAATGACGTTTACTGATATGCTCTACTATTTCTTTTTTAATTTCTTCGTATGCCATAATACAACTATATTTAAATCACTTTCACTTTTCAACTACAAATCTAAAATCTTAAATCTATCATCTTCCTGAATTCTAATATCCAACTCAGTTTGCAACTCTTGATTTTTAACTGTTAATTCCTCTATCTGACTATCGCTAGTCTTTATCCTATCTTCTAGCTGTTTTTCAAGAATTTTTTTTCTACTTTCTAAACTCCTTACTTTACTTCTTAAACCAGTTAACTCTGGGCCTATATCAGAATATTCTGATTTTTCTTTCTGTAATCTATTTATAGTTCTCTCCATTCCCTCCATCAACGAAAGCATTCCGCTATCATCGTTTTCGGTAATAAGTTTTAACCTATCAATATCAGCTTGCAAACAAGCTTTCTCTTTGATAGAAATGGCCACTTTCCTTCTCAGATCTTGATTTATTTCTTTATATTCTTCTACCCTGTCTTCATCTGTCGGTACATTATCGCCAATCTTAATCACAGTTTTAGATTTAGCAACTTTTTGAAGAACCTTAAATTCTTCCTCAGTTAAAATAACTTCATTTTTTTCTTTGCCATAACTTTCCTTATAAGTCTAAAATATCAAATCTATCTTCTACCATCTCTATCCCATCAAAAATTGGACCTTCATATTTCTTAAAAAATTTATGAAAATCATTAATAACATCAAAACTATCATAGTTTAACCTACTGATATCAATAATTATTAACATCTCATAATTATCTCTCTCTCCAACTTTAGGATGATTTATTTGTGTAATTGTGCAACAACAAGGTTTCTTGTTAATATAAAAATATGCATCTCCTAGGGACATATTAAAAATTTCATCTTTTTTTAATCTTCCAACGATCCTATATTTTATGTCTGGTTCAAAACCGTTCCAGTACCAATACACATCGTCCCTATCAAACTCAAAAGAATTCTTGTAGTCATCTTTATAGACTGTCACTTCTTTTATCTCTTTAAGAACTTCTAAGATTAAATCTTCTTTTTTCATAAGTCTAAAATCTCGAATCTTTCTCTTGCGTCTGAATATATATCATTATATTTTTTAACAACGAATATTTCTTCACCTAGTACTGTAAGGTCAGAGGTATGTAAAGTAGGAGTTTGCATAAGAGGTATATACGGAGCATATACAAATCCAGCAGATGCAATATCCTGAGAAGAGAATGGCACAAGCTCAGGCAGGGCTTGAACCTCTGCCATCTGCTCAACTAGACCATCATGATACTCCATACTTATTCCATTATGAGTGATTATGTTACTACTGCTCTCTTGAATAGGCTGCTCCAAAGAAGCCTGAGCTTCTTGCAACTGCTGGACAGTTAATGGCTCTATCGGAACATTTGTATTAGTCATCAAGTCTAATATTTCTTGATGCCACGGAAAAAGTTTAATATCATCAAATGTCGGCATCTATAAGTCCAATATATCAAAACGACTATTAATAGGTTCTGAAATTTCAAAAGGAGCAGGATTAGTAGGAGTTAAATAACCATGAGAATCAATCATGGGATTCATATGTGCAGGGAAACAATATAAAAATTCCTTTCTAGATATCTCATCGTTATTATATAACTCTCTAAGAGCTTCAAACTGGGCGAAAGTCATTTGCCCGTATTTAATATCTATCAACGCCACCTAAGTCATCCTCTAATTCTCGATCTTCTTCAAGATCCCTATCTGCTGCTGCTTGAACTAAATCTTCCTCAAATCCAAAATCTGATTCTTTAATAAATCTCTTACTATCGAATCCAAGGAATCTTTCCCAGAGTAGTCCGTACTTTAAAGGATCTACTCCATAGGTGATTTCAATACACCTTAACAATACACTTGCATAACCTGAACCACGACCGCAACCTACCAAAATACCTTTGTCTTTAGCATCTTTGATATAATCACGAACAATTAAAAAATACGTTGAGAAATCGTAGTTATTATTTTCATAAGCTATCTTAACATCATTTAATTCCATCTTGAGAGCTTCTACATGATCAGGACTTTTATCCCATCCTATCTTCTTCATACCCTCCCATGATAAATCACTTAAATAGTCATAAGGATTCTTATATTTTTCGGGGATTTCAAATTCTGGTAGTCTCATACCACCAAAAAGATTTTCTTCAATATCTTTAGTATTTATTCTCTCAGCAAGAGTAACCGAATTCGTTAAAGCATGAGGGATATGACCAAACATCTTACCCATCTCCTCAGCACTCTTAAGGTAAAATTCCATATGATTAAACTTTAATCTTTTAGGATCTTTCATACATCTTGCTTGAGACATACATAATAATACTTCTTGGGACTCTCCCTGATTACTATTTATGTAGTGACTATCATTTGTACAAACAACTGGTATATCTAATTCTGTTGATAACTTCAGGATCAAAGGAATAATTTCTTTTTCTTCTCTAATGCCATGATACATTATTTCCAAGAAGAAATTCTCTTTGAATATATCTTTAAATGTGCTACAGACCTCTCTAGCTTGGTTATAACGACCATACATAAGATTGGCATTAATAACACTGGACAAACAAGCAGAGCCACACATAACCCCCTCAGAGTGTTTAGAAAGCAAATCTATATCAATCCTACCATCGTAATAGAAACCTTCTGTGTAGGATCTTTGAGACATACGAGTGATATTCTTATATCCCTTAAAGTTCATAGCATAAAGATTTAGATGACGGTTTCCTCTTCTCCCATCAGGCTGATTTAGCTTTATTACCGCAGTATCTCTTTTTTCTACATTTTGACCTATATCCATTCTCCTAGCTAAATAAAACTCACAGCCAAGAATAGGTTTAATTGGAGCATAAGGAATTTCTTTTCCTTTTCTATCTTTCGTAGCTCTGCAAGCTTTCATCCATTTAATCCATCCCATAACATTCCCATGGTCAGTAATCGCACAGGCAGGAAATCCCATCTTTCTGGCTTGCATAGCAAGATCATTAGGACTACACAGACCGTCAAATTTCGACATATGAGTGTGACAATGCAGCGGAACATAATTTTTATTTTCGAATTTCATAATTTCTTTCTATTAGCCAATCTTCAAATTGATATTGATCATATTTATCACTTTTAGAAATATTCTCTCTGCATTCAAGAGGTTGCAAATTTTCCAAACAATTTATTAATTTTACATCATTTATTCCGTAATCAAGAAAAGCTCCAATCGGATAGATGTGATCAAGATGCCATTTTAAATTCTTGACTTCTTCCCAATTAGAATGATTACATATATAATCTTGTAATTCTTCTGCCGTATACCCTAACATTTTATAAGTCCTATTTTCCTTCTTTTGATAGGTTTCTTTAAGTGTCTTTCTTAACATACTATAACATTTTTGCCTAAATTTTTTCCTTTCTTTATATTTCTTCCTATCTTTTATCCATCGATAATGATTCTCACCGAAACACGCCTTTTCTCCACATTCTTTGCACCTTATAAAATTATAGCAATGTTTAAAAGCTATTTTACTAATATTCCCACAAGAACATTGATATCTCATTTTTGTTCTTGAATTTATATATTTATTTTCCAGCAATTCGCAACCATTTTTTTCAAAATAAGATTTTATATACTTAAATGATAATCTTTTTTTCTCACCCTTATTTCTGTGCCCGCATTCGAAACATCGTTGCCCATGTTTAAAATTTCCAAATTGTATTTTGCTAATATTCCCACAATTACATCTGTAACTCATTTTTGTTTTATTATTTTTATATCGCTTTTCTAACAACTTACATCCCTGCTCCTCAAAAAATCCCTTAACATATTCTAACGTTAATTTTTTACTCATTTCTTTACTCCAATAAAAAAGAGCAAAATCTTAATCCTGAATGCGACTAAAGGAAAAAGAAATTACTCTTATAATATATAACTAAATTTTGTATTGAAAACTTAGAAGTCGCATTCAAGCATCTCAATAATTATATATTATAAGAATAAGTCAAAAGTCCTTTATTTATTTTCCTCTTCATACTTTACTATAAAATCAGGACGATCCACCATCATATATTTATAATCTGGAGGGGGAGGAACAACCTGCCTTAATCGTCTTGCCGCCTCATTAGCATTTCCTGCTTCGGCAGCTTTAAGAGCAGATACTATAAGACTACGATTTACATAATCGTTAGTGTTCTCGCCTTGAGTTATCCATTCATCTATGAAAAATTTTATTTCTTCTTCTGTCATATTTCTTTTTCTTTCTTATTTCTTTTAGGAGATTGCCTGTTTCCACAAACAGGACATCTCTGCCCATCATAAACCATACATGCATCACAACCTCTACACCAACCACTATGCTTCCTTGGCTTTCTCTTCATTGACCTGTTGGTATCGTACACTTCTCTTTTCTTGTGCATATCCACCTCTATAAATCTAAAATATCAAACCTGTCTATGTTTGAATCTACATCTAGTATTTTATGCTTTTTAGTTATCGCTTCTATTGAGACGAGATGATCAATGCTAACATTTTTCATCGTAGTCTTAATACCCTTTTTAAATGCTAACAAATCAACAGTCTCATTATCATTTATTTTTTTGACTCTCACCCTCTCAAAACTCATATCAAAAAATTCCTGCTGATGAGGCATATATTTTTTCATAGTTAAAGAAAAATCTATCTTTTCGTGAAACAAATTCTTAAGGACTATCTTAATCTCGTCCTTTTCTATTAACTCTTTGTCAAAAATCGTTGTTGTTATAAACTCTTTACGAATAAACTTCATTTCTATATTATGAGCTTTCCACTTTCACTTTTCAACAATGTTTTTAACAATGTCTTGTAGGATCATATCTTTCAACCAATTTTCAAATTCTTTTTTATCATATTTGCAATATTTTGATAAATTATCTTTTTTTGACAAGGGTTGCAAATTATCCAAACAACTAATTAATTGAGGATCTTTGATATCGTAGTCTAAAAAAGCTTTTATAGGAAATATATGATCTATATGAAAATCTTGATCATTTTTTATGTTTTTCCAATTAGAGTGGCCGTAAATATGATCTTTTAATTCCTCTGCTGTATATCCTAATATATTATATGTTTTATCTGTTTTTTTCTGATTAATTTTGCTCAAAGTTTTTGTTAATAAATTGCGACACTTTTTTCTAAACTTATAATTTTCTTTAAATATCTTTCTATCTTTTATCCATAGGTAATGGTTATCTCCAGATAGCTTAACGATGCCGCATGATCTACATCTCTTTCCCTGTTTAAAGTTTGCTAAACTTATTTTATCTATATTTCCGCAGATGCATTTATATTTCATTAGCTCATGGCGATTTATATACTTCTTTTCTAGTAATTCGCATCCTTCATCCTTAAAGCAATTATAAACATATTCTAAAGTAAAATTTTCGTTTCCTCCACATTTCATGCATCTATGTCCTTTTTTAAAATTATCAAAAGATATTTGACTAATACTCCCACAACTACAAATATATTTCATTTTTGTCCTATTGTTTTTATACTCTTCCTCCAACATCTCGCATCCCTGTTCTTCAAAATAACCCCTTATATATTCCACTGTTAATCTTCTTCCCATTTCTCTACTCTCCCATAAAAAAAGAGCAAAATCTATTCTCCTCAACGCGAATAAAGGAAAAAGAAATTGCTCTTATAATCTAATTTCATATCGAAACACTTTAATTTCGCGTTGAAATGTTCCAATAATTATATATTATAAAAGTAAATGAAAATTCCTTTATTTTTATGATATATAATTATAAAAAATGTCGTCAACAATGCTTCGTAGGGTCATAACGTTCAATATGCCCATCTTGAAACCTAATATTTTTGGGATTTAATTTTTTGACATATTGCGGGTCCGCCTCAAAAACTTCTCTTTGGCCGTCTTTATACATTCTTATAACTCCTAGAGGCTTATGCTCTTTTACAGGAGGGACGTAATCTCTCATCAGATCGCACACAACTCCCTTATGGATAAAGGGCTTATCTTCAAAACCTTCCATTCTTTGATCCGAAAACATTTCCCCCGTTTTTGGATGCTTGTACCAAAAAAACTTAACTTGCCCCATGATAACTCCTATAAATCTAAAATATCAAACCTATTATCTATCGGATCTTCAGGTTCTTCTACTTTAGGAATCTCTATAGGAGGATCTGGCTCATGAGAAATACTTACAGGAGAATCTGAGTTTACAGTTAGAGTTCCATTAATAATTACATTACCATTGAAAACCGTATCATTGGGAAAATTGCTAGTGGCAACAGTAGTATAATAACCATTTCCAGAATCTTCACCTGTAGCAAAACCTATAGGAGTTCCTGCTGAGATACTTGAAGAACCGCTATGGATAAAACCAAAACTAGAATCCACACCTGCGCTTACGTCCACACCTCCAACATACTGAACTGGTTCGATACTTTCTACTACACAAGTGTCTCCGTTATACCTCTCCTGTTGTATAAACGGTAAAAAATCTAGTGCTACTACCAACGGCTCGCAATAATTTAAATAATCTAATCTACAATTTAAATAACTTTTTTCATCTTCAAATTTTACTGTTTGATTACCTATGTCTTTATTATAACTCATAAATCCAAAATGTCCATACGAGTAAGTTTTTCTTCTACGTCCATTTTTTTTATTTTAACCATAAAATCCTCATACCCGCTTAATGAGGCATTCATCTGTTCTACCATTTCATCAAAAATGAGATTTGGATTAGAAGCAATAACTATCGCATCTTCTATATCCATGGCATAAAATCTAGCAAAAGATCTTAAGCCCAACTCTATCCATATATCAGCATCTTGTTTAATAGCCTTTTTTTGTTTTTTGTTCATAAATCTAAAATATCAAAACGATCTATGTCTACTTCTTCATCAGTAAGCCCTGTGCCTACTTCTATTTTTTTAGAATAAAGATCTATAAGTTTAAATCCTCTTTCCATAGCTATCTCTTTTGCCTTCTTAAATATTCTACCAAAATAAGTTCTATTAAATTCTTTTCTCTGATATTTAGTATGATTGTTATATTCGTAAGTACTTACTCCATTTTGAACCATTATAACTTTTGTTGCAGGGTCAAAAGAAAGACCTATAAGATATGGTAAAAAATTATACTTAATAATCTTCTCATCAGTATAACCCTTCTGTCTTAAATATCCTACCGACCATCCATAAGCAAACTCTTCTCTCATCTCACTACTTACAGATCTCATTCCCTCATCATAATAACAGTAATGACATAGCTCATGGACTATAACTTCATCTCTCTCAATCTTAGCCTCTACTCTATATCTCTTATCAGAGCATGGCTCTTTTGGACGAGCGCCACAAATCACTATAATTTTAGAAATGGTATCGTAAAAACCTTCTGCTCCTCCATATCCCATTTTAGCCAAGTCTTTAGCAGCAACTTTATAAATGGAAATATTTTTTACCTTGACCTTAGGAAATAATTTATCTACATAGTCAAACGCCTCTTCATATTTAGGATACTCAATTTTACTTAAATATATGTTTTTTATTTTAGCAACATTTTTCTGAGTTGACGTATACATATCCTTTGCGTCATTACGAAGCTTATGATCTTTTAAATAGGCCTCTGATAAATTCATCGTATGAAACATTATGGCATATACCCTTCACATTGAATTACAAATCTAGGAGAAGTTCCTCTATTGTAAACTTTCACCTTTTTAACTACACCAAGAATACTAACATCTGTTTTTTCAATAGGATTGCTACAATCTTGACTATTACATCTTTCGCAGAGAGGAGTTAAAAACCCTCTAGAGCTAACAACCATTCGTGACATATTTATTGTTTGACATTTATATTCCATTGCTATGCTCTTTTGAAATTCTTTTTAACTTCTTTACCTGCGCCTCTAATAGCATCAGCTTCTTTCTCTGCACTTTGAGGATCATCTCCGCTGATCCTTGTCCTAATAACGGTTCTCTTAGGAATATCACTCTCAGTCTCAGAAGTAACAACAGTCTCTCCAACCTTAACAGCCGAAATCTCAGGAATCTCTGTAATCCCTATGCTTTCAATGACTTCATCATTTACTACAGGTTTCGCAATAACAGATGCTTCACTAGTTATATCAAATGATGACAATGCATCCATAGGAGGGCCGCTGCTAATAGGAATAGCATGCTCAGTATGACCTTCACTGATAGGAATAGCTACTGGATCTAAAGCTCCCTCTATCTTAGGAGGCAGGAGAGATGCGGCAACTGGGCCAAAGCCTGGAGTTGATACCGTTCTACCTCTTGTGAGAATGTTAGGTTTAATAATATTTTTGCTTTGTAAAAAAGCCGTAACATCTCCAAACAACTCAACAGGGCATTTAAAGCTCTGTCCATTGCCTGATACGTAAAGTGGAAATTCTACATTATTAGGATCGTACTTAATATTCCATAAAACATCTGGCATTGAATCTAATTTACAATCAAACTCCAACAATTGTGGTTTCTCTTCTATAGGCATTACTTTTCTCCCTTTATATTTTTTCTAAGCTTGTCTCTCATCTCTTCTCTCAATATTTCCATTTTATCGTCCCTCTTCTTATCAGAAAATGGCTTCTTAAATGGTTTAATAGTATGCCAACAATTAGGACAAGTTGTTCCGAATACATTTTTATATTCTTCAACTAATTCCCCATCAACATATTTATCTTTATCAATAACCCACTCACATTTATCACATATAATTTTCATAAATCTAAAATATCAATCCTACTTTCAATAGGACCGTCCTTTTTCTCTGGCTCTACATATGTTCCATCACGCCTTTGTATATGCTCTTCAAAAGACATAAATAAATCACAGCCACAACTACACATTTCAATCTCTGCTCCAAGGCAACTTGCTTTTTCTTCCCAATAGCTTGGGGTTTTTTTATAAGCTTTAGTGCATTGTATACAAAAACATTTATATCCTTCTTTAATAGCTTCTTCAGCAGTCATTATTTACTCCCATCTATTTGTGGTCGTCCACCATATAACTTATCGAGATAATCTGAGTCTATGATTAACGTATCATAAAAATATTTCCAAAATTCTTTATTTGTCTTTATTAATTCAGGATTAGGTTGAGGAATTTTCCAACCACTCTCCTGAGCCCACATCGAGATAGCTTGTATGTCAGGATTATAATATAAATCTCCGATTGATGGATCATAATCTAAAATATAAATATTACCATCTCCATGACATTGTATCTCCATAGTGCCATCACCACCATCACTTATAATAGTTACATTACTTCTTAAAACCCATTTATCACTAAACGGAGGCTCTTTTAACATTATCTCATTTGTCTCTGCAAAGACACCATCTGCTTCATTTAAAGTTATATCTGTAAAATTAATTATAAATTCATTGCTCATATTATATTTTCCAATTCAACGATCCAGCTTCCTCTTCCTCTTTTCTTTTCTTGTAAGCTAAAAATCTTTTAGTAACACCCTTATCTAATAAATCATAAATTCCTTCTAATAATTTTACATCATTAGCTCTAGCAATGCTCTCAACTCTTTCTAAAAAATGATCAAAAAAAGCAATCTCTTCTTCATCACCGAAACAATCTTCTGAAGTAAATCTGCGACACATCGCATTGATTAGTAATAAATAAAACTCCACTTCGTTATTTTCTTCGATACCTAATTTATTTTTCTTAGCATCTGATATGATCGAGTCTACGGCATCTTGAGTATCTATCTTAACATCTTTAAGAAAATATCTAATACACTCTCTTTTAGTCACACTTTCAAGATCACATTTTAAATTGATAAGAGTTATGCCTGAATGACAACCAAAACAATAATATGTTTCATATTCTCTACCCTTATACCCAACAGGATAAACGACAAACGAAGGATCGTTATCTCCTGAGTGAATAGGACAGCAATACATTGTCTTATCTCCCGATTTTTTCTGCGGAGAAATACCCTTCTCTTCGAGATAAGAAATAATAGTTTTTTCTTTTAAAATTTGACCAATATGATAATTCATTAATAGTTTTCATCCCAATCATCGCCTAACTCATCATTAGAACCATCATCGATAGCATCTTCTATGTCTCCTAAGTCAGTGACTCCGTGATTATACATATCATCATCTTCTTCAAATGATTTATTTATAACAAGGCCATCTGCTTCGACCTTATCTGCCAGATTAAGAGTATTGATATTCACAGTATCGTTGGCTTCATCGTTCTCTGGGTCTTGAGAAATCTGCTCTCCATATGTAGAGCTTGTTATTAACCCAAACTCGGGATGAACTTCTAAAGTAGCTCTTATCTTACCATTCTCAAAAATAGTAGGGCCATTTCTTGATTTCACACAGAATATATCTAACAAATTCGGATCTTGATCATGTTTTAGTTGTGCAAAAATATTATCTGCATCGGCTGAGTATTCGTGAGAACCTCTAATATCTTCAGAGTTGATAGAAGTTTTATCTCTATCTCCACCTGTCTTTCTAACTCTTTTAAGAGCCTCTCTACCAAGCTGAGCAGCAGACAAAACAGCAAAATTATTTTCCTTACCCATCTGCCTCATCGTCTTTAACATATCACCAATTTCAAGGTCATTCCTTCCATATCTATTCTTATGGGCCTCAAGGTTAGCGATATAATCAATAACAACAAGTTTTGGTTTAATAAGCTCTATGTTTCTTTCGATCTGTCTCTGAATTTTTAGAACTGTTGTGTTCCCAGGCTCTTCCATCATAAAGAATTTAGCAGGATTTTTTTCCCACTCTTTCTTAGTTTCCCTCATTTGCTCCATCTGCTCATCGGTAATACTTTTAATATCTCTCGTGATGGTCTCCATCTTAATTCTTGCTTCTCTAGCACATACTCTCCTCCACATTTGATTCTTATGCATTTCAAGAGGAACAAACAAAACATCAAATCCGTTATTCCAAACATTAAGACCTATGTTAAGCATCATCGAGCTTTTGAATCCACCGACATCAGCACAAATTAAAGTTAAAGTTCCCTTTTCAAAACCTGTGACCATAGTATGATCTATTTCTCTTATTCCACTAAGAATCAAAGGATCTTCTTTTATCTTGCCGCTGCGGACATCTTCAAAATACTGGAACTGGGTTTCAGATAGAGACCTAATATCATCATAATATGATTTTTCCTTAGATACTCTTGCCCCCTTCAAAATATCTTCGCAATCATCGATCAGATTTTTTATT
>Ga0233437_1000621_pt1 | contig 78067 bp, 73 predicted proteins | sample SI_122_August201_FD_182714 | JGI IMG/M metagenome (GOLD analysis project Ga0233437, IMG submission 182714) | Seawater microbial communities from Saanich Inlet, British Columbia, Canada - SI_122_August2016_200_MG | ecosystem: Environmental > Aquatic > Marine > Inlet | place: Canada: British... | reverse complement strand
AGACCGCAGAGATTTGAGCATCTTTCAAATCGGCTTACGCTTTATTGAAAGGAGAATAACCAATGAGCTCTTTGCTCCTGTTTCGCTTTGTTCCTATCGCTGACGATAAACTGTCAGGTGACTAGATAAAAACCTTTTTAGCTAATATTCCACTTAATCAATCACTAAAATCAGTATAGTTTGGTTTAGTTGCCAAATAATATTTCTTGGTAGACTAAATAAATTTTAATTCCTCTGCAGTAGCCGATGTTTTTTGTATACATCTATCTCAATAACGTCAAAGAAATTTGACTTTTTGATGATAGCGAAAATTCTCTTTTGCAGTAATGAAAAAAGGAGGTGGTTTGCAAAGAAACTCTAGTGTATTGAACGCTCAGTTAGTATTCACATTCAACGTATATAAGGAGTAAAAGAGTATGTTAAAGAAATCTGGACTATGGATTATCACTTTGATGATTCTTGCGTCAATGATATTGAGTGCTTGTGGTGGTGCCCCTGCAGAAGAACCCGCAGCCCCCGCAGAAGAAGCCCCCGCAGAAGAAGCCCCTGCAGAAGAAGCTCCTGCAGAGGAACCTGCTGAAGATGGAAGTTGTGCTGGCACTATCCTTGCCGATGGTGAGAATCGTGTCTATGAACTGGCCGATTATGAAGCTATGGCTGGTTGTACCATGACTTTCTCTGGGAACCCGGACATGGCAGACCTCAATGCTCAAATCACCAATAACCCTGAGTTGCCCGCTGTAGAAGAACGTGTCCCGGCTGAACCAATGGTTGTTGCGCCTTACGAAGCAATCGGTCAATATGGCGGTACATTCCATGCCCTTTCAAACGCAACTGAGTCTGGTACATCCGACTTTTTGGCAGTTCGCCACGTCAACCTTGTTCGTTTCGGTGATGATTACGTTTCCTTTGAACCCAACGTAGCCAAAAGCTGGGAGTGGAATGATGATTTTACAGAGATTACATTCTCCCTGCGTGCAGGGCATAAGTGGTCTGATGGTGCTCCATTTACTACAGCAGACGTTGAGTTCTGGTTGAATGATATTGTGCTGAACCCTGAAGTTTACGAAAACACACCTGGCTGGGTTACTTTTGGTGAAGCACAGATGGGTATTGAAGTAATTGATGAAACAACCTTCAAATTTACCTTTGATGCGCCAACCCCGGGTATTTTGAGCTTCTTTGCTACCAGCTATATCCAACCCTTCCAGCCCAAACACTTCTTTGATGCAAAAATTGCGGGTGGGATGACGATAGCAGAAGTAGCCGATGGTTACTACGGTAACAGCGACTGGACAGACACTCCCTCTCTATTGCTAGGCGGCAGCGCGGACGATGTGATCCCCACGCTTGAGTCTCATATCTTGGTTGAAGAAACCACCGAAGGACGTCGCTTGGTTGCAAACCCCTACTATTTCGCGGTTGACACAGCAGGAAATCAATTGCCCTATATTAACGAACAAAGCGAGTTGTACGTCCCCGAAGCAGAAGTTCGCAATTTGAAAATCACCAATGGTGAAGTCAGCTACAAAGTTCAGGCGATCGGTATCGAAGATTTCACGCTCTACAAAGAGCATGAAGCAGACGGTAACTACACCGTTGACCTAGGCGCAGGTGTTGGTCTTACCATTTTTTATGGTTTCAACTTGACTCACCCAGACGAAGGCTTGCGTGAAATTTTTAATGACCTTCGCTTCCGACAGGCTATGTCTTTAGCCATAAATCGGGATGAGATCGTCGAATTGATTTATCTTGGTCAGGCTAGCCCAGTCCAAGCCACCCCCGCAGATCCAAATACCGTTAATTTCGTCACAGAGGCGCAAAAAACAGCTTTCATCGACTATGATGTTGATGCTGCCAACGTTCTCCTCGACGAGATGGGCTTGGTTGATGTTGACGGCGACGGCTTCCGTGATCGTTTGGATGGATCAAATCTTACCCTTGATCTTCAATTCTCCAATCAAGGTGGTCCCGCTGCTATGCACGAGTTGGTCAATAGTTATTGGGCTGCTGTTGGCGTTGCCAGCAATGTTAAAGAAGTCTCCTCTGACGAATATCGTGAGCGAGCCAATGCAAATCTGGCTGATGTTCTCACCTGGAAATTTGATGGCACATCTGGTGTAACCATCATAGCTAACGACGAGATGCTGGTGCCGCCCTTTGGCGAACCATTTAATCCTGGTGTGGCTTACCTGTGGGCAGAATGGGTAGAATCGGACGGCGCTTCAGGCGTTGAGCCGCCAGCCGATGCCCTCGAACTCTATGATCTTTCTGCAAAATTCCAGCAACACCCCCTCGGTTCAGCGGAAAACAGTGCCGTAGGTGCACAGATTGTTGATATTCATGTTGATAATATGTGGAAGATCGGGATTGCCGGTGATATTAAGGCACCGATTATCCATCACAATACTTTGGGCAATTGGGGCCCTTATACGATAGTGAGCTATGATTACTATCGTCCTTACCCCATGATCCCCGCTCAGTGGTACTTTACTGAGTAATAGATTTAGATTAAACCTGACAGGTCTCAAAGACCTGTCAGGTTTTTTGGATATTTAGGGATGCTTCTCTTGGATTTTGGACACCCGCGTCGTCCACGTTTTGGGCTGGGGTGCTGAATTCCAAACAGATTCGCGACGTGAAGGGAAAAATATCTACGTTAAGAAAATATTGACATACGGCAAGCAAGCTAAAACCACGCACGACTCGGCTTTTCATCCCATAACAAATTTAGCGTTTTTCACACCCCCACGTTCGTAGTAAGGGAGAAGAAAATATGATCAAATTTCTAGTTCAACGTACCATTGGCATGGCTGTAACCATGTTTTTCGTATCGATCATGGTATTTATTATCATGGAGCTTCCTCCTGGCGACTATGCTGAGCGATGGGCTTTCCGTAAATTTTCGGGGACAGGAACCCAGATCACCGAAGCAGACATCGATAATATTCGTGCAGACTTCGGGCTTGATCGTCCAGCTCCGGAACGCTATTTTAAATGGATTAGCGATATTGTCCTGCACGGCGATTTTGGTGAAGCCTTTGCCTTTCAAACCTCGGTCAACGTTGTCATTGGGCAAAAAATCTGGCTAACTCTCGCAATTCTTTTTTCCACATTGATTATTACTTATCTGGTTGCTATACCGGTTGGTATTTACGCCGCCGTCAGGCGAAATTCGGTTGAAGATTATGCGTTGACTGTGTTTAGCTATTTGGGCTTTGCTCTGCCCAACTTTTTGCTGGCTCTGATTTTATTATATGTTTCAATTACTTTTTTCGACTCCACTGTTGGCGGTCTTTTTTCACCTGAATATGCTGATGCCCCTTGGAGTGTTGAGAAAGCGTTAGACCTTCTCAGCCATCTTGTCATTCCGGCGATTGTCCTGGCTTGGTCTGCTACCGCCTTTCAACTACAAACAGTACGAGCCACCATGCTTGATGAGCTTAATACCCTCTCTGTCACTGCGGCTCGTGCCCGCGGTGTCCCCGAGTGGAAACTGCTGCTCAAATACCCGGCTCGTCTGGCAGTCAATCCTGTGGTTAGTACGATGAGCTTTGACGCAAATCGTATCTTCTCGGAACTACCGATTGTAGCTCTTGTTTTAGGGCTACCAGAACTGGGAGAACTCTTGCTTAAATCATATCTTGATCTGGATATGTTTGTAGCAGGTGCAATTTTGCTCATTTTGACCTTTATGATTGTCTTTATGAATTTTCTTGCCGATATTGCACTCTCGATTCTTGACCCACGCGTCAAGCTAATAGAAGGTTAGGGAAATGACAACTACTAAATTATCCCCAATTGAAACTCAGTCCCCTGCTGTTACTAAAGAATCAGAAGAGGTACTGCGTTATTACTCAGCCACCCAATTTCAACTCATTTGGTGGCGTTTTCAAAAACACACTGTCGCTAAAATAGGTGCTCTTATTCTGATTACGATGGCATTGATGGGACTTTTTGCCGAATTTTTTGGACCCTATACCGGGATAACCCGAGACTCCGAAGCTGTCTTGGTAAGTCCGCAAGCCCCTCGTTTTTGTAATGATGATGGCTGTAGCTTACGCCCTTTCCTGCCCGGTGTTACATCAGAACGTAACCCAGAGACCTTGCGAATGGAAATTAAGATTGATCCATCCATTCGGCGGGATATTCTCTTTTTTGTTGAAGGTGAACCCTATAAGTTACTGGGAATTTTTGAGATGAACACACATCTCTTTGGTGTAGAAGAAGGCTCTGTTCATCTCTTTGGAACGGATAGTCTGGGAAGAGATGTTTTTACTCGTGTTCTTCTCGCTACTCGAACATCCTTATCTATTGGTGTGATTGGCGTTATCATCGCCTTTTTCTTGGCTTTGATTATCGGTGGCGCGGCAGGTTATTTTGGCGGTGCGCTTGACTATGGCATTCAACGTCTGACCGAAATTGTACGTGTTATTCCTGTAATTCCACTGTACATGGGTTTGGCGGCAGCCTTCCCCGTCGAATGGTCATCTTCTCAAGTCTATTTTGCGATGACGTTGATTTTAGCACTCGTCGGCTGGCCCACCCTGGCCCGCCGTATTCGCGGAAAATTATTAAGCCTACGTGGCGAAGATTATGTTGTTGCCGCGAGTTTGTCTGGGGCTAGTCCCAGCCGAATTATTGGGCGACATCTTCTCCCTGCTTTCACCAGCTATATCATCGTAGATCTGGTTATATCCTTCCCCTATATGCTTTTGAGCGAAACTGCGCTAAGTTTTGTAGGCTTGGGATTGCGCCCACCAAGCATTAGCTGGGGTGTTCTTTTACAAGATGCACAAACAGTTCGCGCTATAGAGCAAGCTCCTTGGCTCTTTATTCCAGCGGCCTTTGTTGTTGTTGCTGTTTTATCCTTTACCGTCCTTGGCGATGGTTTGCGCGATGCCGCAGATCCTTACCAAGTGAGTGGATAACGATGCTTTGTGAAGAATGAGGCAAAATCTTCCCCTATAGGGCGAAGATTAAAGAGGGGGGCGGACGCGAATAATTGCATTTGGAGATAATTTCATGGAAAAAAGAAAAGAAGGCTCTCAAGATAATCTCTTAGAAGTAAAAAACCTTAAGATCTCTTTTAAAACAGATGAAGGGATTGTCACCGCCGTTGACGGGATTGATTTCTCTGTCAAACATGGGCAAACATTAGGCATTGTAGGTGAAAGCGGATCGGGCAAAAGCGTAAGTACTTGGTCTATTATGCGCCTTTTACCAAAAAATTCGATTATAGATAAAGGTTCTTCCATTCGATTCCAACGCAAAAGTGGGAAGACTGTTGAAATTACCAAACTCAAGGCAAATAGCCGTGAATTGCGTAAAATTCGGGGTGGAGAAGTTGCACTCATTTTCCAGGAACCGATGAGCTCTTTCTCCCCTGTCTATACCATCGGCAACCAAATTATGGAGGCAGTTCTTCATCATCGAGATGTAACAAAAGAAGAAGCCGAAGAAATTGCCGTTGATATGCTAGACCGTGTGGGTATCTCAAATCCACGCCAGCGTTTTAAGCAATATCCATTTGAACTCTCCGGCGGGATGCGGCAACGAGCGATGATTGCGGTAGCTTTATCCATGAATCCCTCTCTGCTGATAGCCGATGAGCCAACCACATCGCTGGATGTGACCATTCAGGCGCAAATTTTGGAGTTGATGAATGAACTCCAGGAAGATTTGGGAATGTCAATCATCTTCATCACCCATAACTTAGGCGTAATTGCCCAAGTAGCTGATGAAATCGAAGTAATGTATTTAGGGAAAATTTTGGAACGTGGTACAACCAAAGATATTATTAAACAGCCAGAGCATCCCTATACTCAAGCTTTATTAAAAGCCATTCCGCGTCTTGACCATCTAGGTGAGCGATTAACCGCAATTCAGGGCGATATTCCTAGCCCTCTCTCTCGACCCGTTGGCTGCCCCTTCTATACCCGTTGCGATGATGTGATCTCTGGCGTATGTGATGTAAAAATGCCAGAACCTACTCAGCTCAGCGATACCCATACCGTATATTGCTTCTTACACGAGGAAAAAGATGACTGATACCTTATTAGAAATTAAGGACTTAAAAGTCCATTTCCCTATTCGTAGCAACCAGTTATTTGGCGGGGTTACAAAATATGTAAAAGCTGTTGATGGTGTCAGCTTCCATATTGAAAAAGGTGAAACTTTAGGTCTTGTTGGTGAAAGTGGCTCAGGAAAAACCACAGTGGGGCGTTCTATTCTGCGCGCCATTGAACCGACAGATGGAAAAGTTACCTTTAATGTAGACGATGAAAGTTTCGATTTATCTCAACTTACCGATAAAGAGATGCGGGTATTTCGTAAACATATGCAACTCATTTTTCAAGACCCCTACTCTTCGCTAAACCCACGCATGACGGTGCGCGATATTATCGCCGAACCCCTCGTTGCCCAAAACTTAGCTACAGGTAAAGAAGTTGACGAACGTGTTCGTGAAGCCGCCGGTCTTTGCAAGCTCAACCTTGAATACCTGCGCCGTTTTCCGCACGCTTTTAGTGGTGGGCAACGACAGCGTATTGGCATTGCTCGCGCGCTTGTTTCTAACCCGCAGTTTATCGTTTGCGATGAATCTGTCTCTGCTCTTGATGTGTCCATTCAGGCAGAAATTCTTAACCTGTTGATGGATTTGCAAGAAAAACTTGGCTTCACCTATCTTTTTATTGCTCACGATTTAAGCGTTGTGGCACATATTTCAAAGCGTGTAGCCGTTATGTATTTGGGGCAATTTGTTGAATTAGCACCTACCGAAACTCTTTTTTACGCACCAAAGCACCCCTATACGGAAGCCCTGATGTCTGCCATCCCAGAAGTAGACCCAGATATAGAAATGGCACCTGTGCATTTGGCAGGTGAAATCCCAAGCCCCATTAATCCCCCCTCTGGTTGCCGCTTCCACACCCGTTGCCCTTATGTTAAAGATGTTTGCAAGACCGATGTGCCAAAATGGGAAGAAATTGAAGACAATCATTTTGTTGCCTGTCATTTTGCAGATACGCTCACGCTAAAGGGCGCAGAGATGCCAAATTCGGTTGATGCTGATTAAACGGTCAGCAAGCCAAAAAGGAGAGCGTCCCGATGACAAAAAAAATTCTAATCCCTCTAACAAAGTCGCTATTCAGCCATAAAATACTGACAGAAATCGAGAAGTTTTGTCAGCCCGAAAAGAGCAAGCTAATTCTGTATTATATAACCAGACCGCCGAAAGGCTCGGGGTTTGCCGCAACCGATTATCGCTCTGGCTATGCACTTGAAGCTGATGGTGAACCAATGGGGCCAAAGGCGCATCCTGTTTTTGCCAGTCAGGAAGAAGATAGCATTCAATCTGAAGTTGAGGTTGCTCTGCTTTCGGTGACGAATAGCTTGAAAGAAAAAGGATTTGATGTATCCATCCAGATTTGCTTTGTGAACGAGATTGTCAGTGAGATGGTACGCATTGTTAAACGTGACAAAATTAACCTGATTGCCATGTCCACACGAGCGCGCACAGGAGTACAACATTTCTTTTTCTCGAATATTGCGGAGAAAGTTCTCGAGCGGGTGGATATTCCTGTGTTGCTGATTCACCCCAAAGATAAATAGGATTAGGAGACACGCCCCCAAATTTTGGCTTGCTTCCGTTTAGTTACGATAGTTGGGAGATGTGCATTGCGTGTGTTTCACATTGAGTTTAGCACTCCCCATGAACATGACCAACCTGTCATATGCACTCTAGTCTGTCGGACCAATTTTCACTGCTTTTGAACATCAATTTACCAAAAACCGATGGCATAGTTTTTGATGCAGTAAATGCACGCAAATTATGTGATCGTATTGATGGTATTCGGTTGCATGCTCATACTTATTCATTTATCCACAATCTGACGCATGGTTCGTTCAAACCAGCAGATGCGCTTGAGTTTGCATATCAGCATGAATTGCATGGTCTCAATATCCATGTGGACGATGGGGGAGAACATAGTCTTGCCAATAAGACACCAAAAGAATTAACCCAGTTTAAATCTTATGCCCAGGAGCTTAAGGTAGCCGTTCATTTGGAAACAAGTAGCACCCAGAAAAGGGAAATTGACAAGGTTATTCATATAGCACGAGCTCTAGAAGTGAAAAATATTCGGGTCTATTCACGCTATGAGGGGACTTTGGTTAGTGTCATGGCACAGACAGTTGCCGACTTGGTTTATATGGCGGAACAGGCAGATATGTACGATTTGTTCTTTGATTTTGAACAGCACGAAGAGTTCAAATCTATCGAAATCGTAGAGATGCTAAAAGAAGTTAATCATCTCCGTATCAATGCTTTGTTCGATTTCACGAATATGCTCAACGCTTATGAAAAACCCTTGCCCGCCTTGAAATCAATGGCTCCCTTTATCCGTCAGGTGCATCTAAAAGGTGCGAGAATAATCCAAGAAGACAAAGGTTACGGGCAAAGGGGGGTTGTGCAGGGTGCACCTGAAGACGAAATGCCCTATGCACGTATGCTATATGAATTGCTGATGTTGGGGGAGGTAGAACCGCAAGTGATTTCTTTCGCGTTGGAGCAAGAGGTAAGTTACTACGCACCAGCTTATCGTCATGCAGATGAGGGCGACAATCCCTTTATCCCGTTTAAAGACCCAAGCGAAACCCCTTTTGATAAAGCGGGTGCTGATAGGATATTGCTGGATGAAAGACGTTGGGCGAGCAACCAAGTATATTTTATCAGGAGCTTGCTAGCGAAAATGCGCTGGCTAGCAGTTTCGTATTTAGAAAACTGAAAACAGAGAATAAAAGGCTAAATAATGAACAAAGTTATTTTAGTGTTATCTGATGGTTTGCGATATGACACCGCAATTGAACAGATGGGTTTCTTGGGGCATCTTGTCGAACAGAAACTTGCCAGCCTTTATAAAGTAATTGGCGAGTTACCTACCATGTCGCGCCCGATGTACGAAACGGTGCATACAGGAGTGCCTGTTATAGAACATGGCATAGTCTCCAATCGGGTCGTCCGCCGCTCCAAAATGCCGAATATCTTTCAATCTGCGGTAGATGCGGGAAAAATTACTGCCGCATCAGCCGCTTTTTGGTTTTCAGAACTTTATAATCGTGTGCCTTACGATATGCTAGATGACCGAGAAGTGGACGATGATTCCCTGTCCATTCAGCACGGGCGTTTTTATTATAACGATGCCATCCCCGACGTTGAAGTCTTCACTGCTGCCGGGATGCTGGTACATAAATTCAGCCCCGATTATTTGCTCATTCACCCAATGGGTATGGATGATATCGGGCATAAATACGGGTCTGATTCTGCTGAATATCGCGGCCATGCCATTCACCAAGATGTGATACTCGCAAATCTAATTCCCGAATGGATGGAACGCGGTTATAGCATCCTTGTTACCGGTGATCATGGTATGAATGTGGATAAGAATCACGGAGGTACTACACCGGAAGTGCGTGAAGTCCCGCTATTTTTCATTCGACCTGGAGTGTCGGGGGAAGGAGATGCAGGAGAAGTACTTTCTCAACTTCAAATTGCGCCTACCGTGTGTAAGCTATTAGATATCCCCATTCCCAAAACAATGAAATCCCCCTCTGTTATTTAAAAAAACAAGGCAAAAATTGTTTATCTGCAAACTTATCATTTAAGGAGAATACTATGTCAAAAGGATCAGCTTTTGGAAAATCTATTTTAATCGGTGACCAATTCGTGCTTGAAGAAGTCCCCGCAATTGTCTCGGCAATCCCCTTCGAAACTGAAGTAGAGGTGGAGAGAATTGAAGGTGAAGGCTGGGTCTTGGAAGATAATCGCACCGAAGTCCCGGGCTATAAAAACAAGAAAAAAGACCAACAGGTTGTTTCTATCAACAGAATTCTTGAAGTCATGGGAGTTGATGCCAAGAAAACGCCGCTCAAAATCATTTATGGTGGTGACTTATTGGCAGGGAGCGGAGTTGGTGCCAGCGCGGCGAGTTGTGTTTCCCTAGCCAGAGCATTGAGCGATGAATTTGACTTGGGCTACTCCATCGAGCAAATCAACCATGTCGGCTGGGAGGGCGAATTTGCCTATCACGGCATCCCCAGCGGCGTAGATAATACCGCTTCGACCTACGGCGGGCTGATCCGTTATTGGATTAAAGATGGCGAAAAGCATTTCGAGCAAATTGATGTTAAAAAACCGCTTCATATTGTTTTAGGTAATAGTGGCATCACCGCAAATACGGCGTTGCTGGATGACTATATAGATGAATTAAAAGCAGAAGGCCCTGCCCTTTTCAAATCTCGCATGAATGCCATCACGGCCCAAGTAGAAGAGATGAAACCCGCCCTTGAAACTGGCGACCTTGAAAAAGTAGGTGCCATCATGACTGCTAATCACAAAATACTCATCGATATGAAACTTTCCCATGAGATTTTGATTGAATTATGTGATATGGCAATTGAGATGGGCGCACTCGGCGCAAAAGTTACCGGTGGTGGTAGAGGTGGCTATATGAATGCCCTAACTCCCAGCAAAGAAGTGCAGAAAGAAATTGCAGAGGCTATGGAAGCTAAGGGATACAAAGTGATTACGACCACAATAGGCAAAAAATAAATAAAAAGTGATGCGTAAGTTTTTTTTCACGCATCACTTTTTACGCTTTACGGAGAAATAATGAGCAAAGAAAACTTCCTTAAAGAAATTCGCAAAGGTATCGATCGCATCCGTGCCGCTGGTTCAGAAATTACCCTTGTTCATCACAACGATGCCGATGGGTTGACCTCTGCGGCTGTACTAGAAACTGCCCTCACACGAGCAAATTTTTCTGTTCAGCGAATTTGCATCGAGCGCGTGCATCCGCCTACGATTACCCGAATCCATGATGACTTTACCACCCCCATCCTTTATGTAGATTTGGGCGCGCAGGCGGCGCCTGAAATTTCGGTAGCCAATCAGGGTAGGCGCACCACGCTCATTCTCGACCATCATCATCCGAACGAGCCTACTGACCCGAAAGTGCTTAATATCGCCACAGAAAACTTTGGCTTATCTGGCGATATGGATATCTCCGCTTCCACCGCCGCCTATTTCTTTGCTCTTGAATTGGATGCTAAAAATCAAGATTTGGCGTATATCGGCGTGCTTGGCGCGGTAGGCGATGAGCATGATAGAGAAGGCGCGCTTATCAAAGAAAACCGCGATGCCCTCATGGATGCTGTAGAGCAGGGGCATGTGAAAATTGAAGTAAATGCAGATGGAAAAGAAGAATATTCACTGACACGTTTTGGCGATCCAATCCCGATGGCACCTTTGGCAATCTCTATCACAACGCTGGGTGGCGTCGGCTATTATTCTGATGGTCCCGATTTAGGCGTGCGTGTTTGCCTCGAAGGGCTTTTCCCCGAAGCGCAAAAAAGACTAGAAGAACTTCGCAAAATTCAGCAAAAAGCCTATGAAGAAACGACCGAGCGACTGAAACGAGATGGATTCTACGAGACAAAACATATTCAATGGTTCACAGTCGGAGAAGATTTCTCTCCGATGGGGGTCAAAATTATCGGCGAATATTGTTGGGATATCCGCAACGAAGATTTTATTGACCCCGAAAAATATATCGTTGGCTTCCAAAATATGTCTCCGAAAATTCCGAACTTGGGCACCTTCGATTGGTCGCAAACCAAAGTTTCCATGCGCCTTCCCACGCCCTTGGAGCAGAAAATTCTCGTTGATAAAACCATGCCGGGCTTGTCCTATCTCGTCCCCGAAGCCGCGCGGCAGGTGGGCGGATCTATTGATGCCTGCCATGATTACACCGCCGCCACCATTGTGGATATTGGAAAGGAAGAAGCATTGATTTCGGCAATGGATAAGTTGATCCAAGAGGAATTAGAGAAAAAATAATAGCTCTTGGATGTGATACCGCGACGTGCGTGCCCTAAATTTGCGTGCCGTAAATCAACATCTTCTCGGCATGAACATTTTCTGCTTAGGTCGCGAATCTGCTTGGGTACGGTACCCAAACCCAAATCACGTGCGTCGCGGCGCGAAGCGTGTCCCGCAATCGCCCTCACAGATGCATCTATCTGAGATGAAATCCCTGGTTTTATCTGGGAGAAGGTAAAAAAAATGACTATAGTAGATTTCAAAAAAGACTATTCCAGCTTTCAGGAAGGTGCGAAACGATTGGATGAGGCCATGAAAGGCGTTCCTGACCGAGTGCCAGTTTATGCCCAAATGCACGAATTTGCGATGGGCGAACTGGGCTTTCAGGCAAATACCTTCTATACTATGCCCAAAATCCTTGTCCCCGCCATCCTGGAGATCGCAAAACGATATGGGATTGATGTTGGTCTTGTAGATTATGATGTTTATAATATCGAGGTGGAAGCACTGGGGCAAAAAGTGATCTATTTCGAGAATGATATTCCTGATGTTGACCGCAGCGTTCCCTTGATCACAGGCCCCGCTGATCTGAAAAAAATACGCACGCCAGACTTTGAGACTGCCGGGCGTTTTACAAAAATTATAGAGATGCACTCCATCTTTGAAAAAATGACCGGTGTAACACCCTCGCTTCAATTTTGTGCGCCATTTAGTTTGGCTGCTAATATTCGGGGAATTGAGAATTTGATTCGAGATATTCTTCTGGCACCAGACTTTGCCCGAGGTCTTTTTGATGCGATCGTTGAAGAAGTACTCGCACCCTGGATTTTGTATCAGAAAAAGTATTTCCCGCATGTAAAGAGTATTGGAGGTTCTGATGCATTTGCTTCACTACCGATCATAAATATGAAAATTTTTGAAGAATGGGTACTTCCTTATATCCTGCGTTTGCGAGAAATCTGTGGCCCAGAAGTATATGTGCCTAATTGGGTGGGAGAAAAACGCCTCAAGAAACCAGAGGATATGTTGGCTCTCAAATTACAAGTTTCCCCAAGTTTTCTGGAGGGACAAGACCCCGATGTCGCTGCTCTTGGACCAGAGTTCTACAAAGCTTATGCTGAAAAAAATGATATCCCATTGGTCTTGGGTGTGGGTGCCAGCTTTATGGACACCAGTACAGCAGAAGAAGTTTATCAGCGGGTGAAGCATTATGTTGAAGTTGGAAAAAAGAAGGGACGTTTTGCACTTTATCTTTGCAATCTGAGTGCTGAAACCCCACCAGAAAATGTCAGAGCGGCTATTAAAGCTATTCACAAATATGGACAATACGAATGAGTAAAAATAATTATTATCGTGGCTATATCTTCGATCTGGATGGTACCATTTATCTGGGAGAAGAGGCTATTCCCGGTGCGCCGAAAACAATTGCCAAGTTAAGAGAAGAGGGTTGCGGTGTGATTTTCCTTTCCAATAAACCCTTAGAGCCGCGTGAAAACTATGCAAAAAAACTAACAAAACTGGGCATCCTGACGCCTACAGAAGATGTAATTAATTCATCTCAGGTCATGATCCAATACCTTCTCAAAGAGATGCCTACTGCCACAGTTTTTCCAATTGGAGAAAAACCCTTATGGGATGAATTCTCCGCTGCGGGTGTGTCCTTAAGCGAGAACCCGGCAGAAATAGATGTCGTTATCGCTAGTTTCGACCGCACCTTTGAATATCGAAAACTGGATATAGGTTATCAGTCACTTCGCTTGGGCGCGCGCTTTTTCGCAACCAACGCTGACCGCACTTGTCCTGTAGCTGGGGGAGAAATTCCAGATGCTGCCGCTGTGATTGGCGCATTGGAAGGGTGTAGCGGGCGAAAGCTGGAGTTGGTCGCGGGGAAACCCTCGCCTTTGATGGTAGAAACGGTTCTCGAAGGTCTCGGTCTAAAAGCGGAAGATTGTCTGATGGTCGGAGATCGCCTTGAGACCGATATGCTGATGGGGGTAGAAGCAGGCATGGCAACTGCGCTGGTGCTCACTGGAGTTACCAAGCGAGAAGATATTCCCCAGTCAAGTGTTCAACCAGACTTTATCTTGGAAAGTGTTGTGGATATACTGAATCTGTAAAAAAAACAGAGATACTAGAACAGCTCCTGCGATATTCAGCAGGAGCTGTTTTTTTGTTCTTATTTCAAGCAAAAGACTAATGTGCAAATCGATCTACATCAAACGCGGCTAAATCAAGCATTGGCTTTTCTTCGCTCACAATCTGAGCAACCAACTTACCGGTAACTGGTCCCATAGAAAGCCCTAGGGTCGCGTGACCAGTCGCTACAATTACATTGTTGATTGTGCGAGAGCGACCGATATAAGGCAAGCTATCCGCTGAGGTAGGTCGCAGCCCACTCCATATTTCGGGGGCATCGTTAGCTGTAAATTCACTTAAATAGTTTCCCCCCGCTCGCAAGATGGCATTGACGCGCCGCTGATTAACGGACAAATCTAGCCCGGTCAATTCCAATGTTCCCGCAATACGCAAATCTGAACCCATTGGTGTTACTGCTACTTTGGCTTCACCGAGATAAAGATACCTTTTTGGCATCTTGGCATGTTTTTTCATCGTGATGCTATATCCCTTTGCTGGCTGCATCAGGAATTTAATCCCTAATTCTTGGGCGATAGGCGATGACCATGCTCCAGCAGCCAAAACTATTTCTTTAGGATGGAAAGTACCGCGCGTGGTGTGGACAGTTGCTACGTGTGCCCCAACAGTTTCGAGTCCTAAAACTTCTGTTTGCGTAAATAGTTCAGCACCGTATGTTTGCGCTGCTTCTGCCAAACCATCAACAAATAAAGCTGGATTAATATGAGCATCTTCCTGATAATAGATTCCCCCAATAATATCTGGATGGACAAGTGGTTCCAATTCTCGGACAGCATCCCCATTCAGAAGCTCCATCTCCAAGCCAAAATCTTGCATCTCCTCGACTTCATCTTGCCCATGAGCGAAGCCGCGCTCCGTTCTGAATAAAGCCAGACCACCCGCTTGCTCAAAATCGCAAGATATTTTCTCCTGCTCAATTAAATCACGAAATAATTGCAAGCTACTTCGCTGCATGTCGCGCAGTATAGGAGTTGCTCGCTGAACAAATGCTTTGTTGCTATGCGCCTGAAAATGCCATAGCCAGCGAAGCAAATCTGGGTCTAGACGAGGTTTGATATAGAATGGGCTTTCCGGGTTGAGCAACCATTTTAATCCTTGCGTTAGGACACCGGGTGCAGGCATGGGCGTTGAGAGACAAGGGCATATCAACCCGGCGTTCCCATAGGAACTACCCGCACAAATATCTCCTTTTTCTATTAGCGTTACTTTTACTCCCTGTTGGGATAAAAAATAGGCTGCGGAGACCCCGATAATACCGCCACCAATAATCAGAACATCATTGTCGTTATTCATCTCTAATGCCATTTTCCTTATCGCTTGAGATTTTTCGAAGCATACCGCCTCTGGCTTGATGTCCTTGGCCAATAACAATAAAGGCATCTGCATCAATATCAGAAATGATGCTTTTTAATGTATTTGCATCGGAGCGGATGACTGTACAAAATAAAATTGAGCGCTCATCTTTAGTGAACATTCCTTGTGCAGACCAGGACGTAACACCCACGCCGAGACGGGTGAACAGTCCTTGGGAAATAGCCTCCGGCGAATTTGTAACGATGAAAACTGTCCGAATTACACTGGGACCTTCGAGAACATAATCTGTTGCCAAGCCAAAGATGAATAATGACAAGAGAGAATAGAGTGCTCTGTCCCAGCCGAAAATTTGACCAAAGAGTAGCAAGACCGCGCCATCTGTGAGAATATAAACTTGGCTAATGGGAATGCCTGTTTTTAATTGCAAAACACGCGAAGCAACGCCTAGCCCTGCCGTTGTACTGCGCCCCCGAAAAATCAGCCCTGTGCCTACCCCGCCAAGAATGCCGCCATATAAAGCGTTGAGCAGTAAATCATCGGTGATGCCTGTGGGGAGGATGCTGGCAAAAAAATCTACGCCCAGATTGTAGATTAGCACAGTATAGAGTGTCCGAACAAGAAAGTTGAAACGTCCTAAAGAATAAAATCCTAGAATAAGCATGGGAATATTCAAAATAAGCATGAGCAAGCCAATCGACCACCCCGTAAACTCATTGATGATGATCGCCGAGCCTGTCACCCCGCCGCCTGGCGAGATTTTCGAGGGCACGAAAAAGACGTCAATGCTGACGATCAATGCAAGCGCGCCGATGGTGATAATCAGATATTCTTTGAGAATCTTTTTCCAATCGGCCCCCGTGATGCGTGTTTTTATTTTTTCTACCATTTCATAGCCTTTCATATTCTAGCCTGTTAGCCGAGCATTATATCACTCATAAAATGGAATCCCTATATTTTTAAAATTTATGGGAGTGCACGAAAATAATAGTGTCTTTGGTTTTTTTAACGTGAATGACACGAATAAAATCTTTTTAATCATTCGCGAAATTTGCTCATTAGCTTTTATCGTAGCGGCATTCGCGTTGAGAAAGAATCTGACGACTACACCAAATCAAGCAAGGCTTTGAGACTGGTTATCGTCAGGACTGTCGTTTCCATTGAATGCCAATTACGGGATATCGAATGGTGCTTGAGCCATACAGGTTTTATCCCTACCGCTTTTGCACCGAGAATGTCGTTTTTAAAATCGTCCCCAACGTAAACGGCTTCGGATGCTTTGATTTCTAGATTTTCTAAACAGGTGAGGAAAGGCTTTGGGTCTGGTTTAGGAGGGATGTCATTCTCCCCAGCTACGATGATGACTTCAAAAAGACTTTCAAGGTCTGGAAAGCGACTAATGCGATATCTCCCCGATTTTTTTTGCCTATGATTATTGGTAATGAGAGCCAGCCGATATTTAAGAGATAGTTGCGCCAAAACTTCCTTAGTTTCCGGGAAAATTTTGGTATTGGCAATAATCGTTTCCCAATAATTATTTTCTTCGCTTGAGATGAGGTTTTCGTTCGGCTCTTGCTTATAATTCTGATAGATTGCTTCCCAAAGAGCCTTTCTGGAAAAATTAGCTTTTGCGTGAAAATCTTTACGCAGTCGGCGGTAATCTGTCATGAAATCTGACCAGGGTTTCAGCCCTAGATCATTGAAAATTTTGGTCTCAGCTTGTTTTTCTGCCAAGCGAAAACCCTCAGCCGAATCGACGAGGGTTTGGCTAAAATCGAAGAGGATTGCTTTTATCATTGTACTTTTTGCTCCGCGTACTCCAGATCCGGTTAACGCTGAGTTGAGAGGAAATGCTTTTGAGGCATATCTAATTATCTATCTTCACTCCAGCAGCAAGCCCATTAGATGCACATCCACATAATCAGCATCATTTTTCCTTTTCATGTACTTTTGAAGCGTCCCTTCTGCTTCAAACCCCAACTTCTTGTAAAAGTGAATCGCCCTCTGATTATCTGCTTCAACTCTCAACTCAATTCTTCTCACTCCGTCTGCTCGCAAATCTCTTATCAATTCCTGCATGATTTTTGTACCAATGCCCCTACCTTGATATTGTCGCTTTATGCCGAACGCTCCAATATATGCAAGATGTTTCAGGCGATGCTGAAAACGGCTTAGAACCAGCGCTGAAATTACTTCTCCTTCTAATTCATAAACCTGTAAACCACCGTATTCGATCATCTCATTGTAGATTGGACGGAACGCTTCCTCGCTAATGATTTCAAAGTTGACGTATGGATTTACCGTTTCATCCATGTAAATCTCATAGACTTGATCGAAATCTTCCTTTCTTATCTCTCGGTGCATTCCTTTTCCTTTTAAATCACTTTGCTTCTATTCTTCGGTGTCATCAGTTTATGTTTGTTTGGTTTTGGCCCAAAATCGAAGAGGATTGCTTTTATCATTTTTCTGTCCATGCCAGCATTTCTTTCTCTTGCGGGATTCTCGGAGGTGGTGAGGGTTTAGGCAACCAAATTTTACCAGAAAGAAATTAAGCAAACATTGTTTTGCATACCAAACCCGAAGGCAGGGCGGCTTATCGTGAGGCAGGAGGCTTGACATATTTATCTTCCGTACGAAGTCATTATTCTTCTAGCTCTCAATATCCAGTACAAAAAACAATTAAATACCTCCTTGACAAATATATTTTCCTGCGATAATATCGCTTCTGGATGTGAGTGAGTACTCACACCCACACGGAGAAAAAATAATGTCACCTACAACCAAAGAACAAACACGACAACATATCCTCGAAAAAGCCGCCTATCTTTTTAAGACGCAAGGTTATGCCCGAACGACCACGTACGAAATCGCAACGCAAGCTGGTGTCGCTGAAATGACACTTTTTCGGCATTTTGGGAATAAAGAAAAACTTTTTCAGACTGTGGCGCAAGGACTTGGCGGCTCAGATATGCTGACAAGTATCGAAACTCAATTAAGCGGTGACTATCACGCAGATTTACTGCTCATTGGTCAACACGTTTTATCGGGATTAATTGCACAGCGCGAGACAATTCGCTTATTGATGTTTGAAGCCTCCCATTTCCCCGAAGTGCAAGAAGCGGTCACGAAAAGCCCGCGTGAGTTGCGCCAGACATTGAGCGAATACTTTCAAAAGCAGATAGAAGAAGGGAAAGTGCAAAATCTCAATCCCAAAGTGATGGCACGCGCTTTTTTTGCGATGCTCTTTGGCTACGCAATTGGGCTAGATACGCTCACCGAACCACTTTCTACAGAAATATCGCTCGATGAAATCGTAGAACAATTTATTCACATTTTTGTAAAAGGAACGGTTAAATTATAAGAATAAATGGAAATACTGTCTCTATCTAATGACTAAAATTAGACTGGCACTTGCCCCCTCTATCCCTTCCCCCCTCGGGAGAAGGTTAGAATGGGGGCTGGAGTGCAAGACGTAAAATTTCTGTATTGGTCAAAATTCACCACTACAAAAATCCCAACCCTATAAAAGAGGAAAACATGAATACTAAAAAAACACTTTATATCCTAATCATCATTTTCACCTTTGCGCTTAGTGCTTGTGGCGCAGAGGAAAAACCCACCCCTGAACCTGTCGAAACTGTGAGTACGAGTGCTGTTATCGCCGAGGGGCATATTTTCCCTGCACAAAATGTACAGCTCAACTTTACTGTACGCGGCAGAGTTGCCGAGATTTTGGTAGCCGAAGGCGAGATGGTTGCCAAAGACACGGTCATCATTCGTCTTGCCGATTTTCAGCAAGCCGAAGCATCCCTCCGTGCCGCCGAGCTTGAGCTAATCACCGCCCAAGATAGCTACGATGAATTTCTACGCACAGGTGAGTTATCGCAAGCAAATGCGCGGAAAGCCTACCAAAACGCGCAAATTATTCGCGCTGAAGCCGAACGTGAATGGGAAAAAATTGACGAAGATAACCTCAAAGACGATATAGATGATGCCGAGTCTGAACTTCGTGATAAGCAGGAAGATTTGGACGACGCACAAGAAGAATTCGACAAATATGCCGATCTAGACGAAGATAATTCAAAACGTGAAGATGCCGAAAACGATCTCGAAGATGCCCAAGAAGATTTTAATGAAGCAAAACGCGATTTGGAAGAAACCATTCGTGAGTTGGATGATGCCCGCATTGAACTGGATGCCGCGCTTGGAACAGAGGCAGAAGCGAAATACTTCTACGAAACACGCGTGGATGGTGGACTTGCTACTGACCAAAAAGCATTCTTTGAAAGTAGACTTTCCACTGCCAAAGCGCATCTTGCCGCGGCACAGAATGCTCTCGATGGCTACGAACTAAAAGCCCCCTTTGAAGGCACAGTAACTGATATTAATGTAGAAGTTGGTCAATTAGTAGGTGCTGAAAAATGGGTCGTTCAACTGGCCGATTTAAGCAAATTCCACGTTGAAACCAGCGACCTGACTGAGTTAGAAGTAGTCAAAATCAGTGAAGGTCAAATAGTAGAAATTGTCCCAGACGCATTACTCGATTTACTCTTGCTGGGGCGCGTTACAAATATTTCCCAATCCTTCCAGACCCAAGCAGGAGATGTTGTTTATGCCGTAACCATTGATTTGGTAGAGACTGATCCCAACTTAATGTGGGGCATGACGGTAGAAGCTATGTTCTTGGGTGAGTAGGGTAAAAAACAGTCAATCAGGAATCAGGTGATTAGGAAAAGAGGGAGTAGAGAGTAGTGAATTAGGGCGGAGCTACTCTCCTACTCCCTTACTCCCTACTCCATAAAAAAAAATGAATACAACTAAAAATATCATCCATCTACAAGATATTACAAAAACCTTTAACACAGGCGAAGTTCCCTTTACTGCGCTTAAAAATATCACTCTGGATATTCAAAAAGGCGAGTTTCTTGGCATCACGGGCAAATCGGGCGCGGGGAAGACGACTTTGCTGAATATGATCGCGGGGGTGGACAACGCGACTTCTGGGGAGATTCTCTTTCAATCATCAGAATCTTCTCTCCCCATTCATGCGCTCAGCGAAGATCAGCTTGCACAATGGCGAGGCGAAAATATCGGCATTATCTATCAATCCTTTGAATTGATGCCGACTCTTAATCTGGTCAAAAATGTGATGTTGCCCCCCGACTTCTTAGGCACCTATCGTCCCACCACCAGCAAAAAACACGCGCTCGAATTATTGGATTTGGTCGAGATTGCAGACCATGCGTATAAAATCCCCGCGCATATTTCTGGCGGGCAGAAGCAACGCGTGGCGATAGCGCGTGCGCTGGTTAACGACCCTCAGATTATTATCGCCGATGAGCCAACGGGTAATTTAGATAGCGTCACCGCTGAAACCATTTTCCAGATTTTCGAGAAGTTGGTAGCGCAGGGGAAAACAGTCGTTATGGTTACGCACGATGAAAGTTTTGCGCCACGATTTTCTCGCCATTTAAGAATTACAGACGGCGTTGTCAGTGAAGCAAAAGGCACAAAAATAACAAAAGTGACCGATGAAGTATTGGGGACGGAGAAAAAAGGAAGAAAAGCCAAAGAAGGCGAAACACCGGCTGTTATTCTGCGCGGCGTGGATAAAGTTTACGAAACGCCAGCGGGGGATTTTGTGGCGTTGGAATCGGTTGATTTGCAATTGGATTATGGACAGTTCATCTCCATCGTGGGTAAATCGGGATGTGGAAAATCTACCTTGCTGAATATGATTACAGGCATTGACCATCCCACCGGCGGAGAGGTGCTTGTAGATAATAAAGATATTTACAGCATGAAAAAAAGCGAGCGCGCTCTTTGGCGAGGAAATAACTTGGGCGTTGTTTTTCAGTTTTTTCAATTATTACCAACCCTGACTTTGCTGGAAAATATCATGCTCCCGATGGATTATTGTAATCTTTATTCTTCTAAGGAGCGACCCAAGCGAGCGATGGAATTGCTCACAATGGTTGGTCTGGAAGAACAAGCGGATAAATTCCCGACTGCTGTTTCTAGCGGTCAACAACAGGGAGCCGCAATTGCACGAGCTTTGGCAACAGACCCTTCTATTATTGTGGCAGATGAGCCGACTGGCAATTTGGATTCTAAATCGGCAAATAATATCCTTAATTTATTCGAGCGTTTGGCAGAGGAAGGCAAGACAGTTATTATCGTTACGCATGATTCATCCATAACGCGGCGAACAGATCAGACAATTATTCTCTCTGATGGGGAGATTATAAACCAAGCTATAGCACGCGCGCTCCCGCTCCTGTCCCACACACAAATGATGATTGCCACGCACCAAGCCGAACACAAGAGCGTCTCGGCGGATTCCGTCATCCTAGAAAAAGGCAAAGAAGTGGAACATTTCTTTATGATTAAGTCGGGTGCGGTGGATATCATCGTCAAAGAAAAGCGAGGTAAAGAGGTGCCATTGGCACAGTTGGGCGCGGGGCAGTTTTTTGGTGAAACAGAACTAACGCTAGGCGGGGGGGCAATTGCGGAGGTGCGGGGTGCGAGCGAGGGGGCTGAGTTGGCGTTGTTGCCCAAGAAGATTTTTAATGAGTTGATTAATGACTCTTCGCTGACCAGAAGCTCTCTTGAAGAAGTTGCAAATAGCCGTAAATCTGAAAATAAAAAAAGGAAAACTGACCGATGAGTACTAAAGCCGATAAACTAAAACCACGCTTGAGTAAGATTTTTTCTGATTTATGGGATGATAAGATGCGTACCACTTTGGTGGTGGCTTCGATTTCGGTGGGCGTTTTTGCTCTGGGGATGGTGATTAGCGCGTATTCCATCTTGGACACAGATGTTGGCCATAGCTACGCTTCGATAAACCCACCAAATATCGAAATTTGGACAGACCCCTTTGACGATAATCTTGTGCATAGTTTGGAGAAAACAGAGGGGGTGGAAGATGTGGTTGCGCATCGCTTAATGATTGTGCGTGCCAGCATTGGTGATGAAGCTCCACAAAGTCTACAGCTTTTAGGCATGTCTGAATTTAATAGTGATGTCAATCTTTTGAGACCTATCGAAGGGACGCAATATGCCAAAGAGGGTGAGGTTGTTCTCAGTGAAGATAGGATGCACAGCAGTGGCTATCATCCTGGCGATATAATCAAGGTTGAATTTCCGGATAAAAAAATACGGGAATTGAAAGTGGTTGGGCTTGTTACCGACCAAATCACCTCACAGCCTACACCGGGGCAGTTGGTTTATGCTTATGTGTCAATGAAGACCCTCGATTCTTTTGGCATAGATTATAGTTATAACCATTTTTATATTACTGTTACTGGTGATGGCACAGATGTTGATTTTATTACCGAAGTTGCTGATGCTGTGGAAGAACAAGTAGAACGTAGTGGTCGCTATGTCCGCAAAATAAATGAGGGGATGCTTTCTAACGAACATCCTATGAACGATAATATCTTGGCTATTATTGGCCTACTCGGTATATTAGGTGTTTTGCTTGCTGTCTTGAGTTCTTCGCTGATTATTAATACGCTTAACGCGCTTATGGCGCAACAATTACGCCAAATTGGGATCATGAAATTAATCGGTGGGCGCAGTAAACAGATTTTAGGCATGTATTTGAAATTAATTGTCTTTTATAGTGTGATTGCGCTAATTTTTGCAGTGCCTTTGGGCGCGGCGGCGGGATATGGGTTGTCTTTGGTTATCTCAACAATCTTGGGTGCGGTTTTGCAAGGATTTCGCTTTGTGCCAGCGGCGATTATTACACAGGTTGTGATTGCATTTGCAATTCCTTTGGTGTCTGGATATTTGCCCGTCAATAGTGGTGCGAAAACCAGCGTAGTACGCGCGATCAGCGATTTAACACCCGGGGCTACTCCTAAAAAGAAATCATTTTTGAGTGCCAATGCCAAGTGGATGAGAAATTTTTCACGCCCCGTTCTGCTCTCCATTCGTAATACTTTCCGTAAAAAGGGGCGTTTGCTTTTGACAATTTTCACGCTCACTATGGCGGGGGCGGTCTTCATTGGCGTTTTCAATGTGCGTGCGTCAATGGATAGTCTAATGGATAATCTTCTGGCTCACTTTTTAAGCGATGTAACGGTTAATTTCACCCACCCTTATCGAGTTAACGAAGTAGAACAAGCTCTGCTGGAAATTCCCGGTGTAGAAGCACTGGAAGCCTGGGGTGGGGCGGCAGGCGAGATTGTGGATGAAAATGGCGAAGTGGTTTCTGACCTTGGACTTTCTGCGCCACCCTACGATACCCAATTGCTTTCTCCCGAATTCTTGGCAGGGCGTTGGCTTTTGCCTGGTGAAGAAAAGAAGCTGGTCGTTGCAGACACGATTTATAACTTTTATCCTGATATTGAGCCGGGCGATACCCTTAGGCTCGAACTCAATGGAGGGCGTGCCGAAGAATGGGAGGTTGTGGGTATCTTCCGTTTTGTGGATATGCTCGGCGACCCAATAGGCTATGCCAACTTTGATTTTATTGCTCAAAAAACCCATTTGCCCGCGCAGGCAAGTTCATTTCGCATTGTCACGACTGAGCATGATATAGAATCGCAAGCTAAAATAGCCGAACGCGTAGACAAAGCATTAAATGAGCTTAATTTTGATGTGCTGAGCATTCAAACGGGAGCTGAATTACGGGAAAGTGCTTCTATAGGTGTGAATGTGATCATCATGTTTTTACTTGTGATGGCAATCCTAACCGCAATTGTAGGAAGCATCGGACTGATGGGCACGATGAGTATGAATGTTTTGGAACGCACGCGTGAAATCGGCGTGATGCGCACCATCGGCGCGGTAGATAACGTTGTCATGCTCTCGGTCATCATCGAGGGGCAGGTTATCGCGCTAATTACTTGGGTGCTGGCAATCGTCTTATCCTTCCCCATTAGCACCGTTCTACTCAAAATCATCGGTGAAACAATGATGGGCTCAGAAATGACGGCAGAATTCACTCCCTTCGGTATCTTTCTCTGGCTGGGTATCGTGATTATTCTCTCGATTATCGCCAGCATCATGCCCGCTAGAAACGCGGCGAAGTTGACGATTAATGAGGTCTTGGCTTATGAATAGATGATAATGAGCAGCGCGAGTAGAAAGGAAGATGTCTACGCCAGCGACAATGTTGACCGAAGGCACGCAAGCCAAAATCACGCGCTACGCGGCACTTCATCCCATTAAATATAAATACCTGACAGGTCTTAAAGACCTGTCAGGTATTTTCTCAAATTCTATTCTTTGCCCCATTTGGCGAAATAATCGCCAAAGAGGTCTTCATCGGTGGGGACGTATTCGGGGAAGGGTAATGAGAGCCAAGTGTAGTTCATAAAGTGTTTGTAGTTGACGTTTTCGCTGGTCATATTGCCTGCCCAACTGCCGCCACCGAGGGTGTCGGTGAAGGGGTTGGCGTTGAACCAAGAGCCGCTATTTGCCATGGCGTGGGGCATATTGCAATTGACCCTGCCGACATTGGCTTTGATGGCGAGTTCGATTTTGCGGTCATCACGCTCGGAGTGGATGGAGGCAGAGTGACCTTCGCCGGAGAAGCGGTGCATTTCTTTCATGCGTTCGACCATCTCGCTGAAATCATCCCATTTCCAGACGGTGAGTACGGGGGAGATTTTCTCGCCAGAGAAGCGATCTTCGGAACCGGCTTTTGTGCCCAATACCATCAGGAAGCGGGTATCTTCGGGGACATCTAGGCCTGCCAGTTCTGCGATATGGGTAGCGGTGCGGGCAACGATTTTTCGATTTAGCATTTCACCATCGGGCCACATGAGTGTGCGTAGTTTTTCGCGCTCTTCTGTATTGCACATATAGCCGCCTTCGGATTTTAGGGCATCGAGCATTTCATCGAAGATGCTGGCTTCGAGCGCGACTGCGTTTTCGGATGAACAGGATGCAGAGTTATTCGCCACTTTTGAGCGGACAATTTTATCGGCGACAGCTTTGAAATCGGCTGTTTCGTCAATGATGGAAATTACATTTCCTGAACTGACGGTGTGGGCTGGTTTTCCGGCAGCATAAACGACCTGCACCAATGCCGCACCACCTGTTGCGACTACAAAGTCGCATTTGGACATTAATTCGCGGGCTTTGAGACGGCTGGTATTTTTCATGCAGAGCATTAAATCTTCTGGTGCACCAATTTTACGCAGTGCTTTGCGACCATATTCGACCGTCAGCGCAGAGCTGCCCTGCGTGCTGGGATGGGGTGAAACGATCATGGAGTTGCGAGTTTTCAGGAGACTCAAGCCGATACAAGAAACCGTAGACTCAGGATTTGTGGAGGGCACCACGTTGGCGACTACGCCCATTGGCTTGGCGTAGATTCGCAGACCGCGTTCTTTATCTTCTTCAACCAGACCGCAGGTGGCGACATCTTTCATATCCCAGAGTGTGCCTTTGGTTTTACTTTGAATTTTGGCAACTTTATCTTCATATATGCCAATCCCTGATTCGTCTACAGCGAGACGAGCGAGTTCACGAGCGACTTCTGGTTTTTGCCACTCCCAACCTACAGCGGCGACCATCTCGTCTACTTTTTCTTGGGGCCAGAATTCGATTTCTTCAAAAGCTTTTCGTGAACGTTGATAGAGTTCTTCTACTTCTTGCATTTCTGCGGGGGTTAGTTCTTTTGATTTTGACATTTTTTTCCTTTATATTAGTTTTTTACCACTAAGGAGCACGAAGGAGTTGTATTGAATAACTCGTCCATTTCAAAGCTAGGCGATAGCGGAGGTTGAGTAGAATGACAGCACTACCGTCATTCGTATCGAAACTGGAGCGGGTTAGCAAAAGAGTATTCTTCCCATAAATCCGCTATGGTTTCGATACGCTACGCACGGAAATGCTGCGCCTTCGCCACTCAACCGCCGCTATCATAATGAATAAATGTACAAATTTTTCCTTTGTGTCTCTTTGTGTTCTTCGTGGTGAATGAATTTTTTTATGACCAAACCTAGGTTAAGTTTTCTCGCTGGGGTCATCAACTTCTTCGGCAATAGCAAAGCCACTGCCATGCAATTTCATTCGTTCTTCAAACGCCTTTTTCCACTCAGCGATATTGAAAGTCTGCGCGGTCTTGGCATTTTTATCTCTATCTGCCAAGGAGGGAACGGCGCGGTCTTCGGGTCCATCGTAGAAATCTTTGGATGTGAGTTCTTGACTCATCGCTGTCATTTCTTCGCGTTCGACTTCTTCGATATAGTGTGCGCCAGCCCCAAAGGAACGTGTGATTGCCAAAATCGCCCAAGTTGCTTCGGGCGTAAATCCGAGATCCATCATGGTGGCACCGATTGCGCCAAGCATATCCAAATCTACGGGTTCATCGCTGAGTTTTTGTGCCGCTTTGACGATTTCTTTCATAAAAGCAATATGCTTCCCAGATACACCAAGTTTCTCGGCGCGCGCCAACATGCGTTTGGCGGCAGGGTCTTTGAGCATCAAACCAGAAACGCCCAGCGCGGGATCGCCGAGATATTCTTTGGCGTATTCCATCGCTACTTTTTCCATGGGCACGCCATCTTGCTCAACTTCGTCCAGTGCATCAATCAGCATATTCCCAAAGGCTGAATACGCACCATATGCATGACCGAAAGCCAAAATGGATGCGCCGCACGCTTGCGTCAAAAAGGTCTTCGAGCGAGCAACGGTTCGGGATAAGATAGCGGGCAGGGATAATCCATCTTCCAGAGAGAGAATCATGATGTAATTCAACATCTTTTCTTCTTCGATCAATGGGATTCTGGATTGAAAATCAATGAAAAGCAAATCTACGAGTCCGTAGCCTTCTTCCATTAATTCGGTTGTGTCGTATCCACGCGCTACAATACGATGTTTGTTTTTATAAGCCACTTCCGATAGCCATTGAAAACCCGGGCGGCTTGTATCTTTGGGCACGGTGCCGTAGGGTCTGTTCATATAATCGTAAGGCAATTTGGGATCGCCTAAATTGCCAATCACCTTCTTCTTTAGATCACCCATTTTTTATATTCTCCTTCGTCTTTTTGTGCCTGTGCATATTCCTGACGTTCTTCTTGGCTAGGAACTTCTCTATCATCGGGTCCGATATATTTAATCATCGAAAGGTCTAACATCTGTACCATCGGCTCGTTTTTGGATGCCGCCCAGGCACGTCCCTTTTTCATATTATAAAGAGCATGTGCGGCACAACTATAGCCGCGGCTAACGCTCCCGATGCACCATCCCGCATTGGGTGAAAAACCGATGTCCATCAGCGCGGTATTCCCTGCTCCAACGACATTCACGCCCACATAACGCCGCCCATCCTTTGCGCGTCTCTCATGGAAGTGTTTTTCGACTGAACGCTGAAGTTTAAGATAAACACCGTCAATCTCTAGCTCCTCCTGTTTGAGATGCGTAGGTTCTGCGCGAGGGTCGCCATCGGTGTGCTGTGGTTGCCCCATCCCCATCACTTTCTCGCCAGCGTCCATATAATCGTCTACTAGCTTTTTGCCCATTTCTTCGGGGGTTTTGTCCTCTTCTAGCCCTTGCTCCAGATATTTATTCATCATATATCCGTGCGCCGCGCCGGGTCCATGCACGCCACCAAAAGTCATGATAGATGCTGCCACAGCAACGGGTAAATTCGGTCTGCCCGCAATCACAGAAATAGCCGAAGCCGCAGACGGAGACATGGAATGTTCCATAAATTCACCCATCTCATACTTCAACATTTTCTCTTCTGGTGGAGAAGGAATTCTCCCCTGAAATAAAATGAACATTGCATCAAAGAAGGAATATCCCTCCTCGGCGAGTTCACTTAAATCGTAGCCTCGCAAAACGGTCTTTTCTTCTGTTTTATATGCGATAGCTGTTTTTCGTTCAAATAGTGGTTTTCTTTGCATAATCAAAATCTCCTTTTTTTAGAACTGAATTCAGCAAGATAAATCTTGCGTTACAACCGTGGCGCGACATTTGTGTCGCTTTTTAATGGGATGAAGAGCCGCGTCGCTCTCAGCCTCAACTTGCTACTATTTGTCAATATTTTCTTGGCGTGGGCAGAATACCGTTTACGCCGCGAATCTGCTAGGGTGTGGTACTCAAGCCCAAATCAAGAGCGATGCGAATCTACAACTCAACTTCCATCTCAACCAGCACCTCCCGAATAGCCGCCAACAAAGCCATCATATCCGCCGGAAGAATACGCCCGATACTGCCAATCCGAAAACAATCCGCTTCGCTAACTTTGCCCGGGTAGATGACATAATCCCGCTCATTTAACGCCCGATAGAATTCTTCAAAATCAAAGTTCGGATGTTTGGGGTAGGGGAAGGAAGTGATAATGAAGCCCTGATCTTCGGCGGCGAGATATTCTTTGAAGCCCATCTCGCGCATACCAGCGACGAGCGTATCGTAATTGGCTTTATAACGAGCGGCTCTGCCTTCAACACCGCCTTCCATCTCCAACTCGACGAGAGCTTGATGATAGGCGAGCAGGGAATGGGTTGGCGGCGTAAAGCGGAATTGACCGTCTATATCGAAGCGTTGTAATTGAGCGAGCAAATCTAGGCTAAAGGTGCGGGCGTAAGCTTCGGTTTTCAGGAGTGTTTCGCGTTTTGCCAAAATAATGCCAAAGCCTGGAATGCCTTCGATACATTTATTGGCTGAAGAGACCATATAGTCGATTTCACATTCGGCCAGATTGAAGGGAACACCGCCAAAACTGCTCATGGCATCCACAAAATAATCTTTGCCAAAACGCTTGACGATGGCTCCAATTTCTTTGATGGGATTCATGATTCCTGTTGTGGTTTCGCAGTGGATCACTGCCACGCTGGTGATGGCATCATCAGCTTCGAGCGCGGCTTCAATCTCTGCTAAATCGGGTTTGCTATTTTCGGGATAAATCAGCGGCACAACAGCTATATGATGCGCTTCTGCGATTTGGGCAACGCGCCGCCCATAAGCCCCGTTGATGATTACTAAGAACTTCCCATCAGCCGGGATCGTGGACGAGATGACAGATTCCATGCTGAAAGTGCCACTGCCTTGCATGATGATCGCTTCGTATCCGCTATCCGCGACTCCGCCGGCATCCAATAATCGCTTACGGATATCGGTCACGAGACTGTTGAATTCATAATCACGCGAACCCAAGTCGCGTAGCAGGGATTGCTTGACTGTTCTGCTGGTGGTCAATGGTCCCGGGGTGAAGAGAATTTTGTCTTTCCAGTTTGGTAATGCTGAATTAATTGCCATATTTCTCCTTATACTTGTACAAAAAAAGAAAATTTAAACACTATGGTCACGAAGCAAGCACAAAGGGATTTTTTTTGTTTTTCTTAGAGAACCTTTGTGTGCTTTGTGTTTAAAATGTTTTAAGTCTTATGATTCAACGTATCTTGCACTTCTGTCAAACTTTCTTCAAGAATATCTAAGGCTTTATTCATCTCAGCGCGTGTGATTGTCAGCGGCGGCGTGAGCGTTAGGATATTACCCATGGTTGTCTTGAAGCTTAAACCTTTGCTCAACGCGCTGTACATAACCGCTTCGGCTTCATCTGTGGCGCGTTCGCGGGTAGTTCGATCTTGAACAAGCTCCATACCCATCAATAAACCTAATCCTCGTACATCACCGATGAGGGAATGATTCTCCATCATCGCTTTCATCCGTTCCTTTGCATAGAGACCCAATTCTTTGGCATGTTCTGCGAGCTTATTTTCTTCAATATAGGCAATCGTTGCCAATGCGGCTGCACAGGCGGCGGGGCTTTTCTCGTGAGTGTAATGCCCCAGAGCAATATCGGGGGCTATGTCCAGACTTTCACGGGCAATGACTGCTGCTAAAGGAAATACTCCGCCGCCCAGCCCCTTGCCGATGACTAGAATATCAGGAACCACCCCAAAATTCTCGCAGGTGAACATTTCGCCAGTCCGACCTAGCGCATGGGGAATTTCATCGAAAATCAACAGCGCACCATGACGGTCACAAGCCTCCCGAACTTTTTTCCAATATGCAGGCTGCGGAACATAAGGGGTACTACGAACTGGCTCCGCAATCACAGCGGCAACATCACCTTCTTTCTCAAGCACATATTCGATATAGTCAGCGCAGATCTGATCGCAACCCTCACATTTATCCCTGCCCCACATGCAGCGGTACTCATCTGGTGGCGGGACGTGTTCTGTACCGGGGAGCAAAGGTCCAATCCCCTGCCGAAAGAGAGATTCTCCCCCAACAGAAATCGCATCTAATGAAGCCCCATGGAAAGAATCCCACATTGAGATCGTTTTATGCCGTCCGGTCGCTAATCGTGCCAACTTGAGCGCGATTCCTATCGCCTCAGTGCCGCCGGGGCAGAAAAGCACTTTGTTCAAGTCATCGGGAGCTAGTTCTGCCAACTTCTTCGCCAAATCTACAGCCACGCGATTGGTATAACGCCGAGGACTAAAAGATAACTCGTCGAGTTGTGCTTTAATGGCATCAATGACCGCCGGATTTGAAAAGCCAACCTGATGTACATTATTCCCATGAAAGTCCATATATCGGCGACCTTGCAAGTCTTCGATATAAATTCCTTCACAGGCTTGCAGAGCGTTGAGACAAGGTGTAGAGAGCGACTGATGCAAAAAGTAGCGTGCATCTTCATCGAGTAGGGCGCGGGTTTCAGCGTTAATATTGGCGGCTTGCCACTCATCTCGACGAGGCGAGAGATTAACATCACCTTCAGATTGTGGTCGAGATTCTTTCTGTGTATCTTGTTTCATGCTTAATTTACCTCGTTATCTGCAATGACTAATGCTTCATCTATCGCGTCCACTAGAAAATCTATCTCTTCTTGAGTGACGATTAATGGGGGCACAACCCAGATTCCAAATTTATCTGCGGGGATATATATATTCTTTTCCCGCAATAGATATTCGGCTATTTTGCTCACAACTGTATAACTATATTTCTCAGTAGCTCGGCGCAAAGGTTCTTTTGTGCCCTTGTCCTTTATGAGTTCAATCGTCCAGAAAAGTCCAATTCCGCGAACGTCTCCGACAGAAGAATGTTTTTCAGCGAGAGCGGCCAACTTATGACCTAAATACTCTCCCATCTCTCTAGCATGATCTACAATCCCATCTTCTTGCAAGATTTTTATGCCAGCCAAAGCGGCGGCACATGCCAGCGCATGCCCTGAATAACTCTGCCCATGGCCGAATAAATTCTCATCAAAGGATTTCGCAACCTTATGACTAAATATCGCAGCCGTAAGGGGAACATACACGCCCAAGGCTTTGCCCACCACCATGATGTCGGGGACGATGTCGTAGTGTTCGGTTGCAAAGAATTTCCCCGTTCGCCCGAAGCCGGTCATCGTTTCGTCAATAATTAACAAAATATCCCACTTATCACAAATCTCTCGCAATCTGGGGAGATAGCCTGGTGGCGGTGGGATGATGCCGTTGGATCCCACGATAGGTTCGATAATTACAGCGGCAACTTTTGCCGAGCCGCCTTCCAACTCGATCATCTGGTCAATATAGTCCGCACAGGCAAGGTCGCAATCAGGAAATGTGTGATTGAATGGGCAGCGATAACAATATGCGTCTGGTGCGTGAACAACTCCGGGTACAACAAATGGTTCTTGTAACCAACGCCGCGGATCACCGCTGACACTCATCGCACCTGCAGTAGCTCCGTGATATGACCTGTAGCGGGAAATGATTTTGTATGGATAGGGGTATAGGTGGGGCTCAGATGTAGTCGATAATCCTTTTTTAACCATCTGATTATATTTATAAAAACGGGCTGCTTTAATCGCGGCTTCGACCGCCGCCGCGCCACTTTGCGCAAACCAAACGCGTTTATTTGGGTCGCCGGGCGTAATTTCTGCTAGGGTTTTGGCTAATTTGGCTGTTGGCTCGGTTGCAAAATCATCTGTAACGTAAACCACCTTTTCCATTTGCTCGCGCATGGCTTGCAAAACCTTCGGGTGGTTAAATCCCAAGTTGATACATTCATGCGCGCTGCGAAGGTCGAAAATTTTTCTCCCCTCAGCGGTGTGAATCCAGCATCCCTCAGTTTTTTCTACCGCAATTGGCTCATAACTCCCCTGAGCACTCCAACACTGCATCAGGTGTTTCTGTTGTGATTTACTGAAATCTTCAGGATTGTTTTCTGCTGTATTCATGTTTTTTCTCTATATATAGGATGAAAAGCCGAGAGCGCACTTGTTTTCAACTTGGGTGAGATTAATCACCATTTTCTTGGCGTGAGCGTTCTCCTGCTCACGCCAAGAATCTGCTGGGGTGCGACACCCAAGTCAAAATCAAGCGCGGAGCGGAATCTCCTTATCCACGCAGACGTGCGCTTGTGGGGTCATATAAAGCATCTTCAGCAACATCTGCTTGGAAATACTCACCAAATATCTCTATTTCTACCGAAGTTCCTTGAACTGCCAAATCGAGCGGCAGATAAGATATTGCTATATTTTTGCCAACCGTGTATCCAAAGCCACCGCTAGTCACACGCCCTACGAGTTTATCTTTGCAATAAACCGCTTCTCCGCCGTAAATGACACAACTCTTGTCATCCAGCGTCAGGGTGCATAATCGCCGTTGGATACCTTCTTCTTTGACTTTTAGTAGAGCCTGACGACCGATAAAATCACCACCCGATTTCATCCGCACAACAAAACCCATCCCAGCTTCGTAAGAATTTTCACTTGGGGTGATATCAGCACTCCAGTAGCGGTAGCCCTTTTCCAAACGCAATGAATCCAATGCTTTGTAGCCGACAGGCTGAATGCCGAATTCCTGACCAGCTTCCATCAGCGTATCCCAAGCACTCACGGCTTGCTCTGGGGCTATATACATTTCCCAGCCCAACTCACCAGCGTAACTGACTCGTTGCGCCCACACATCTACATCACCTATCTTAATTGCCTGAGCAGTCATATAGGGGAAGGCTTCATTTGAAACATTATTTTCAGTGACAGTTTGCAACACATCACGAGCGCGTGGTCCCCACATGCTCAGAACAACCCAATCGTTACTGACATCTTTTATCTCAACCGATCCATCTTCGGGCATATGTAATCTGATCCATCCAAAATCACTGGTTGCAAAAGAAGTACCAGTAACTACTCGAAAATGCTCTTTGCCCAGCCGAGCGATGGTCAAATCGCTCTCAATACCACCGCGCTCATTGAGGAATTGAGTATAAGTTAGGCTGCCCACTGGCTTATCGATGTTATTGCAAGCCAATCGCTGGAGTAAATCCAATGCGCCAGAACCGCGTACTTCAATTTTTCCAAAGGAGGTCATATCCAGCAAACCGACTCGCTCGCGCACAGCCTTATGTTCCTCTCCTATTAGATCGAAATGGGGAGGGTGTCCCCAACCCCATTTTCGCTGTTCAGCACCTGCGCTTCGCCAAGATTTATCTAATTCGAAATAATTAGCTCGCTCCCAACCATTTTTCACACCAAAGACCGCACCTAATTCCTGTAAGCGGGGATAGAGCGCACCAAGACGCTTGGGTCGCCCCCACTCACCTTCATCATTTGGATAATGCAAATAGTAATAATGTTTGTAAACTTCACGAGCGCGTTCAGCAGTGTAGCGAAGGTCTGAATAATAAGAGCCAAAACGCCGAACATTCATCTCGTGAACATCAATTGAGGGATAGCCATCAATAATCCACTCAGCCATGATTTTGCCCACGCCCCCCGCGCCAGCAATCCCGTTAAGGGACATGCCGGCTGCCACATAAAAGCCTCGTATGTCGGGCAGTGGTCCCAAACAGTATTGCCCATCTGGGGTGACAGCATCTGGTCCGTTGATTAATCCGATAACTTCTGATTTCTCAAGAATAGGAACTCGGCGCATCGCACCTTCCATCAATGAGTCAAATAAATCCCATTCTGGGGCTAAGAGACTCTGAGTAAACTCCCAGGGAACGCCATCAACTTCCCAAGCTTTGGGATTAAGCTCAAAACCACCAACAAGAAATCCGCGTACTTCTTCACGAATATAGACTAAATTATCTGGATCACGCACAACGGGGGTTTCTAAAGGTAACTCATACCCCGGAATGGGTTTAGTTGTCAGGAATTGGTGCATAATCGCAGTCATGGGAATAGTTGCCCCAACCATCTCACCGATACGTGGAGCCCATTCTCCAGCAGCGTTCACGATAATCTGCGTCTTGATAGACCCATACGTGGTGTTCACTTGGCTAACTTCACCTTTTGGAGATAAATCAATTCCCGTTACACGTACTCCCGTGTGAATCTGCACCCCCATCTTTTTTGCCCGCCGAGCAAACTCGTAAGTAATCCCATTTGGGTCGAGATAGCCATCATCTGGAATATAGACAGCCCCGTAGAGGCTTTTATCGGTCATTGGCGGGAAGATACGGAGTGCCTCAGCCGGGGAAATGATGCCCGCATCCAAACCAAGTGCTTTAGTTTGACTAACATTACGTTGTAATGCCTTGAGTTGGTCTGGGCTGGAAGCCAAGCGCAAACTTCCCACTTGGTGCCATCCTAATGTTTTTCCAACCTCTGCTTTAAACTGATTATATAGTTGAATACTGTAATTCATCAGCAGCATTTGCGCTGGCGATGTCCGAAACTGGCTCACCAAGCCAACAGAGTGAAAGGTAGTGCCGCTGGTTAATTCCCCTTTGTCCAAGAGCACTACATCTGTCCAGCCCATTTCAGCCAGATGATAGGCAATACTGCACCCTGTGATGCCGCCACCGATGACAACAACTTGCGCTTGATTCTTCACAATAAATTCTCCTTTGGAGCAATTTCCGTGATGAAACGAAAACGATCTCCCCTATATAAGTCTTGTCCATATTCTATAGGGTGACTATCTAAGTCAAAAGCTTGGCGACGCTCTAACATTAGAGGCGCGCCCAAAAGAACTTTTAACAACTCTGCTTCAAATTCTGTAGCCGATACAGCTTCTAAGCTTTGTTGCGCTTGATATATTCGGATGCCATATTCATTTTCCGCTATTTCGTAAAATGAACGTATCTCTAAATCGTATCTTTCAAGATTAGGAAAACGATAAATAGGCACAATGAATTCCTCTAGCATTACGGGGTCTTTTTTGATAAAACGTAAACGTTGAATATGATAAACAGGTGTTGAAATGGCGATTTTTAACTGGCTCGCAGCTGACTTCTTAGCCTCCCGTTCTTCAAATGCAATGATTTTTGCGCCCGTTTGGTAACCGCGAAGGTGCATGCCTTCTGTGAAGGGAACTAGTTTTCCCGCCTGTCGTTCGATCTTGGGTTGAGCAATATAGGTTCCATCCCCTGGGCGTCGAATCAGCAGACCTTTATTATCAAGTACGCGCAAAGCTGCCCGCAATGTCATTCTACTGACCTTTAGTGTTTTGCTTAACTCTCGTTCGGAAGGCAAACGTTCGTTGGGTGATAAATCACCTGTTGTAATCCTCTCGAGCAAATTCTCTGCGATTTGGATATAAGCGGGAATAGTCATTTTGGGCTCTTAGAGTTGCTTTGTCGCTAACAAAAAACGGTCTAGACCGAATTGGTCTAGACCAAGATAACATAGAGATATAGGCTTGTCAAGCGATTGTGTTAGCGTGAGTTTTAGCCCCCTATTTCACATGAAATAGGGGGATGAGGACCCCCAATCCATTCATTTGGCGGAGGCGTTACACAGTCTATGTGGGTAGAAGGGGTGATGTTTTAACGGTAAAGAATTTGGGGAGAAATGATGCTGGAAAATGGCAGGCAAGCCCAAATCACGGGTGATTCACAATTCCGATTAATCTAAAATTAGTGCTTACTGTTAAGGGCAGGGTATACTAAACTTCTAATAATGAGTTTCTTTTCATGTTTTCTGTGTGGTAATTAGAATTGGAGAAAATATTATGAACTTTGACAAATATATTGACCGAAACGAATACCCAACCATGAAGTGGAGCAAGGATTTCTTGACAGAACATTTTGGTAATGCAGATGCGATCCCTATGTCGGTGGCGGATATGGATTTCAAGGCACCTGCGACTGTGATAGAAAGCCTGAAAAAGCGCGTTGAGCATGGCATTTACGGTTACGAAGGGAAACCAGAGAGTTATTTCACCGCCTTAGAAGAATGGTATCAAAATCGGCACGGATGGAGAATTGCTCGAGAGCATATTGAACCGTGCCCGTCTATTTTGAATGCTGTTTCGATTTTGATCAATCAACATTCAGAGGAAGGTGATGGTGTTATTTTACAATCTCCAGTTTTCTTTGAATTCCGTATGGTGGTCAAAAGTAACGATAGGGTAGTGGCGAAGAATCCTCTTAAGTTAGTTGATGGAAAATATCAAATTGATTTTGATGATTTAGAAGCCAAAGCTACCGACCCCAAGAATAAAGTGCTGATTTTATGTAACCCGCATAATCCTGTTGGCAGAGTTTGGACAAAAGCTGAACTGGAAGAAATCGCAGAAATTTGCAAATGCCATAATGTTTTTGTGATAGCCGATGAAATCCATGGTGATTTTGCTCTGCCTCCTTATCGCTATACGCCCTATCTGACTATTTCTGAAAACGCAGCCCAGAATTCTGCTGCTTGTCTTTCACCAGCAAAGACATTCAATATCGCTGGGGCGGTGGATGCAATCACGATTATCCCTAATGAAACACATCGCCATAATTTCCACAATTTTGCACATCGTTACCAGATTAACAAAGTTAATGTATTTGCTTCGGCTGCAATCGAGTCGGCCTATATAGAAGGAGGCGATTGGTTGGACGCCTTGTTGGTTTACCTACAAGGAAATATTGATTTGATTCAAAACTTTTTAGAAAGCAACGATATTGATATCTCGTTGATCAAGCCTGAAGGATCATTTTTAGTCTGGCTGGATTTCAGAGAGCTAGGTTTGGATGTCAAAGAACTGCAGAAATTCCTTGCCCAAGAAGCCCAAATTGCCCTTTCCCCGGGATACTGGTTTGGACGAGAAGGAGCAGGCTTTGCGCGCATGACAATTGCTTGCCCACGAGAAATACTTCAGCGTGCGCTTGATAATTTGGCAGAGGCTGTCAAAAAGCTTTCTTAAACTCCTTCATGAAGCAAAAAACACTTCCTGTTTTGCAGGAAGTGTTTTTTTGTATTTATATATGATGCTTTAGGCTACTACTGATACACGTGGTCTAAATTTATACCCGTATATTTGATTTATACCGCGCTAGGCAGGTAACTGTGATGGTGTAAGGAAAAAAACCGCGCCCCAATCTTTCATATTGGCGATGTAATCACAAGGGAACCCTTTCTTAGCTTTGCCTCGACAAGTGTATGTTCGCAATTCAGGCGTCTTGCCATAAAATGGCCAACATTAATTCGACTTATCTGTCCCAGATCAAAGATCGCACTCCGAGTGGGCAAAGGATTCTCTTCATAATGACACCTCTATCCTAGCCTTCAGTATTACGCCATTTCCACGCAATCCCGATGATGAGCAGCAGGCATAGAACTTCTATAGTCGCGATGAAAATATAGTGCGGATATGGTGAGCCGCCGCCTACAACAAATAAAATAGTCATTATGCCTACGATGATATTAGCCCAGCGATTTGCTTTATATTTCAATATTCCTGATAGGAAAATCATAATAATCGAAATTTCCATCATAATTGCACCGCCCAACATAAGTTGAGTGATGGGTGTCTCTCCTGCAAATTTCGCCAATTCATCTAAGGTGCCGGGGATATATAGTGAAAGAATATCTGCCTTCAGCATATTGATCATCACAACAATCCATAATGTGGAAAGTAAAGTTTTTGTGTCTTTCATGGTCTTCATTTTGTTTCGCCTTTTTTGAATAATATAGTAAGTTTTATTGAACAGTCTCTAGAGCATAGATGGGGACAACTGTGATTACTCCGAAACCTTGTTATAGATGACAGGCATTTGTCCCTTCCACTTTTGCCAAATACTATCCTCGGTGATCAAGTCTGCCATAAAGTGACCAACATTAATTCGACTGGTCTGTCCTGGGTCAAAGACAGCGCTGCGAATAGGTGAGGGGTGTACGTCATATGCAGTGACTTCGGTCTCATCAATCAAACCATCAGGGCGAACAGCAACCCACTCAACCAAATGATCTTTTGAACCAATTTGGGTTCTCAGGTAGTCCGCAGCCTGCTCATTGTCTACATGAGGGGGCAATAGAAGGCGTATCAGTCCAATAACACATTTTTGAGCAAAGGAAACTGGTTCATTGAGATCACGGTTGCTGTTCGCCGTGGTATTCATAAGCACAAATTTAATCGACTCGTGAGGAGTATTTGCCTTGATAGCGCCACATAATCGGCGAGCCACATCGGTTACAAGTTTTCGTGGGTGACCAAACATTCCCTTAAAGTCTATGTTATGCCCTAGACATGACGCCACCGCATTACATCCCTGAACGTGCTGGGCTAATTCAGCATCACTTAGATCCAGGATACTGGCATGAATCACAGACAAGTTCTCATGATTCCTGATGGCTGCGGGCAACTTTTTAGGTGATCGCACGATCACCTTCACACTTTGTCCGCGATTAAGAAGTTCTTCTGTAAGCAAGCGGCCAGTTGCTCCACTTGCTCCAACGATAAGTATATTCATTTTTTTCCTCTATTTGATTTAATTAGTTTAGGCAGATTCAAGCGTACGTTTATTCCGCGCTTCGACATTTACACCCATAATCAAAAGCCACAAAGTAAGTCCAAATTCTGCAATAAATCCAAGCGGATAGCTCACGTAGGTTATTGCGTTGAAGCCCGGGAAAAGGAAGAACTGAAGAGAAGTCATCAGCCAGGTAACGCAATGAACCATCAGTACGATGCCCAAAACTTTGGGAAGGAAGCCCGACTTGAAAACCAAATAACCAAGCGGAAAGAGCCAGGCTCCATAAAATATCTGGGCGATCATGAACCCATTTTTGTATAAATTTAGAAATAACATTGCCAGGGCTTGCAGTTGATCAGTCTGGAACACTTTCAAGTAATCAGTGCCATTCAAAAGCAGTTGGCTGGCAAAGAGAAAAAGATCACTGAAAGATTGGATAGCAACACCACCCAGATTTAATAACAAGAAGAGCAAAGCAAGGTCTTTATTAACCGGTTTTAACAACCCATATAAAGCCCAAGCCGTCAAAAAAAACAGCACAGCCGCGAGCAGATCGCTCATAATACCGATACGAAATTGCCACTCAGAAGCCATAATATTTTGGGCTGTTGCTGCGGCATCTCCGAATATAATAATTTTAGAACGACCAAATACATCTGCGAAGATGTGAATTACGAAGTAAATAAGATACAGGAATCCAGCCGTTCTTGCAGTTTTTTTAATTTCTTTGGTTTTCAAGGTGTTTTCTCCTTTTTCTTGTGGGTTGACCGAAATGATGGTCAATCCCAGATTGCGAATCTTTTGAAACACACCATGCAACGCTGCCTGATCTACAATGACACCACTCAAAATGGTGTTGCTATCATCAGTCTGAGTGATGGTTAAACCATCAAACCAATCTTGCCAGCGGTTATCTAAATGCCCCTTGATCTTGATGTGGTAGTGAGTGCCTTCGTTCGTCATGCCTATAATATAGACGAATAGGCGCGACAAAACCCCACATGAAATTGTGGTTAAAGGGATAAAAAGATGTAGTTTAGGAGGGGGAATTGCAGGAATTCTAAATCAGATTGATTTCTTTTGCTTTGGCGATAGCCAGCGTGCGTTTATTAACCTCTAGTTTTCTGTAAATATTTTTAGTGTGGTATAGCGCAGTGTTAAGACTAATAACTAACTGCTCGGCAATCTCTTTATTTTTCAAGCCAGCAGCGATGAGAGTCAAAACTTCTAGTTCGCGCTTGCTGAGGGGATCAACTAATTCTTGTGATGGGGGTGGCTCAGAAATCTCAAATGCAGCCAGCAACTTTCTTGCATAGTCAGGCATAATCCCCTGAGCAGCTACTTCGGATAATAATTGCACCATCGGTAATCCTTCATCAACAAAAACACGGATGAAACCGTTCGGTTCTGCCAATTCCATTGCTTTTTCTAGGAGTTGGATTGCCTCATCTGTTTTGCCACACTCATGATGGGCGACCGCCTGTAGAATTATAACCTTGAGATATTTATCCGCTTCGCTCTTGATTTCAACTTGCTTGCCCAGTGGACGCAACACTGCCAGAGCAGCAGACGCCTCTCCTCGTGCCAAATATACCTGTGCTTGGCTGACAGGAAGTTCGTGCTTCTCAGCCAGATCAGCAGCTTCCGGTAGATTACCCTGCTTAAGCAAGGTAATCACTTGAGTGGTAATAACCTCAGACATCTGGTACACAAAATTATGCTGCCGCACAGACTGATAGGCTTTGGCTAAAATCGCAGTCGCACTGGCGACATCTCCTTGACTAAGTTTCAGGCGAGCAAGAAATACCTCAATGGCAACGGCTCTGTCGATATTTTCTAATTGCTGCGCCAGTTGGAGACCCTTGTGTGCATATTTTTGTGCGGCATCTGTATCGTTCCATTCGTAGAATATACGGGCTAAGCCAAGATGCGCTTCGCAGGCAGAGGGTTGCAGCTGATCACCTACCAGCTGTAGCACGCGACGGTAGGTCTGGGATGCCAAGTGGAGCTGATTTTCTGTTTCCTGTACTTGCCCCAAGCCAATTGAAGCTGATATGTTGACGATGGTATTCCCTGATGCTTGGCTGATAGAAATGGCTTCGGTATAGGCACGGCTGGCTGCAGCACGATCTCCCTGAAGCTGATAGGCAAGCCCCAGTTTCCAGATAGTAGCAGTGCGGACAGGCAGGTTGTCGGGGTGTAGATACTCCAGAGCGCGCTGTGACTGTGTAATAATGGTTTCTATCTGACGTTGGGCAGCAGCCAACAAGGCTCGTATGGCTGCAATATGACCTATCGTATTTCGGGCTATATCGTCTTGCTCGGCACTTTGTAGGGCTATTTCAGCAGCTTGCAATTTCTCTTCGACGCCGGACATTTGGCCTGTCATGGACAGTGCCGAGGCATACATCACCCATAACGATGGCTTGGCATCCAGTACCCTTGTTGGTAGTGACTCCAGCCAGCTCAATACAGGGGTGACTGCGCCACGAAAGTGCAGAGGCATTCCGCCTCCTTCCATTAAGCGTGTGGCGTGCTTAATATCATTGGAGGCAACAGCATGGTGAAAAGCTTCAATCTCCAGACCATTCTCTTCATACCATGCGCTGGCACGTAAGTGCAATTCGTCCACACTCGTCCCGTCACCCCCCGTAGGCGGGGAGGCACTCTGGTGCAGGCGTTGACGCAGCAAATCAGCAAAAAGATGATGATAACGATACCAACGCCGCTCGTTGTCTAGAGGAATAATGAAGAGATTTGTCCGTTCAAGATACGCCAGGGTTTCTTGTCCTGAAATCTCGGAATCAAGCAAAAGTGCATCGCAAAGCGGAGCGCATAAGCGGTCGAGAATAGATGTGCGTAATAGAAAGTCCTGTATATATTCAGGCTGTTGTTGCAGAACTTCTTCAATCAGATAGTCCAGCACAAAACGGTGACTGCCTGTAAAAGATTGAATGAAGTTGGTGGCATCTTGCCCCTGCATGGATATTGCTGCCAACTGCAAACCGGCAATCCAACCCTCGGTGCGGGTTTCCAAGGCGATAATATCTTCTTCTGAGAGATTTAATCCCATTTCCTCGAGAAATGCGGCAGCTTCGGGAGGGGTAAAACGTAAGTCGGTAGTGCGTAATTCGGTCAATTCGCCTCGGACACGGTACCGAGCTAAAGGTAGAGGGGGATCTTCGCGGGTGATGATGACGAGGTGCATCTGCTTGGGTAGGTGCTCAAGTAGAAAGGCGAGCGCATCGTCCACTGCTTTGGCATCAACAACATGATAATCATCAAGGACAAGGGTGAAATTGTCCGAGACAGTGGCTATTTCATTGAGCAGGGTCGTCAGAATTGATTCTGTTGATGATGGTTGAGGGGATTGAAGCATACCCAGTGCCCCTTCTCCAATACTCGGTGCAAGCGTCTGCAAAGCAGCGACGAGGTAAGTTAGAAAACGCGTGGGGTCGCTATCCCCCTTGTCTAGCGAAAACCAGGCGGCTGGTCGCTCACAGGCAGCAATCCATTCGCTGACCAGCGTGGTTTTACCAAAGCCTGCCGAGGCGGAGATAAGAGTCAACTTGCGTGCCAACCCAACATTTACTTTTTCAATCAGACGCGGGCGGGTAACAATACCTGAGCGAGGCAGAGGGATGTAAAGTTTGGTGGCGAGGAGAGGGGTGGGCATGCGGATATTATAGTGCAATTGCTTATTATCGTTCCAATACCGATACCCGTCTCACTCGCTCAACACAGCTTTACGAATATCTGTTTGGGAACACACTTCTGTTTGTCTTTCAAAGGAGATATATATACAGAATTTAATCCTCAAACTGGGTCATCCTATTTTAGGAGTTAGCATGCCCCTTCAAAAAATATTCGATGGAATCAAAGGGCTCTACTCGGTAAAAATAGTTGACAGAAAATTTGTAATAGTATAGTATTAGACCGCTCAGTCGAACCATTCGGTCTAATGCTGTAATAAAACAAGGAAAAAGTTATGCCGCGACCACGATTTAAGAAATTATCTCCTGAAAAGCGCGAACAGATACTGGAAACGGCTGCTAAAGAATTTGCCGCTCACGGTTACAAAGAGGCTTCCCTCAACAATATTCTGGCAAAAGCGGGAATCAGTAAAGGTGCAGCTTACTATTATTTTGATAATAAAACAGACTTGTACGTGACAACCGTCACCCGTTACGCCACCGAGCTAATAGAGAGCTTGAATGTTGATTTTGAAGGGTTAACAGCCCTTACCTTCTGGCCAGCTCTGCAAACTCTATACGAACAACAATTCACCCAGTTCGCAGAACGCCCGTGGGTCTTTGGCGTTGTCAAATCCGATAGACCGATAGACAGGGATGCTCTCTCTAATACGCAACTAGGCGACTATTCGCAAGACGCGGAAGGTATGCTTGAAAGTATTTTGCATCAAGGCATGGCATTGGGCGTTGTACGTACCGATTTACCAGATGAACTACTATTCAGTTTGGTAGTGGCACTGGATGATGCCCATGATAAATGGTTGCTCAACCAGATGCCAACCATGACAGAAAAAGCACTGCAAGCGGCCGCAGGGCAAATGATCAACCTGTTACAAAGCCTATTATCCCCTTAATTCATCATACAAACAGAAGATCGCTGAAGGGGAACCTTCTGTCAGTTTTTTTTGTTTCTACATCGAAGTGAAAATCTAATGATTACCGTCGAAAATTTGCAGTACACCTACACGCGGGCAACCATTCCCGCCGTCAAAAATCTAAACTTCACCATAGAACAGGGCGAGATATTTGGCTTCCTTGGTCCTAGCGGCGCAGGTAAATCCACCACGCAAAAGCTCCTCATCCGCATGTTGACAGGGTACGAAGGTAAAGCCTCTGTTTTTGGCAAGGATTTAGACCGCTGGGGAAGCGATTATTATGAGCGAATCGGCGTTTCGTTTGAATTGCCCAATCATTTTTTGAAATTAACGGCCATTGAAAACCTCGCCTACTTTGGCAGCTTGTACAAGCGTGCTTCTCATTCGCCTCAAGAACTATTAAAAATGGTTGGTTTGAGCAATGATGGTGATTTACTGGTTTCGCAATACTCCAAAGGCATGAAAAATCGTCTCACCGTTGCCCGCGCGTTGACCCACAGCCCGGAACTGCTCTTTCTCGATGAGCCAACAGCCGGTCTTGATCCCATGAATGCACGACGCATTAAAGAGTTAATCAAAGCGCAGCAAAACGCTGGCAAAACCATCTTCCTCACCACCCACGATATGACTGTAGCCGATGCGCTCTGTGACCGCGTCGCCTTCATCGTTGATGGTGAAATCAAACTTATCGACGCGCCCAAGCGACTGAAACTGCAACACGGCTCTCCCACTGTTCGGGTGGAATATCTACACAATGGCGATTCTCGCCCCGTAGAACAGGAGTTTGCGCTGCCCGATTTAGGGCAGAATGGTTTCGTTAATCTGATACGGCTGCATCCAGTACAAACTATCCATACGCAAGAAGCCACACTGGAAGATGTTTTTATCCAAATCACGGGTAGGAGCTTGTCATGACTCGACTTATATCAACCATGCGATGGGATATGCGCCTGCAATGGCGCAATGGTTTTTACTACGCCGCCATCGCCATCGTGGTAATGTACTTGCTCATTTTTAGCCAAATCCCTAAAGATAATCTAACTTGGCTGTTGCCGCTCATGCTCATAGGCAATATGATTATTGGTACATTTTATTTCATAGGCGGGTTGGTTTTATTGGAAAGAGGCGAAGGTTCTCTGGAAGCCCGCGTCATTACTCCGTTGCGACCAATCGAATATATTATTTCTAAAGTAGCGACGCTTTCTGGGCTGGCCCTTCTGGAAAGCGGTCTGATTATTATCATTTCATACGGGTTGGATGTGAACTGGCTCGCTTTGTTGGCTGGTGTGGTGGAAATAGCCGTTTTCTTTTGTCTAGTCGGCTTCATCATTGTGGTACGGTACGATTCCATTAACGAATATCTGCTGCCGTCTATTCTTTACACCATGCTCATTTGCCTACCTCTGGTGTCGTATCTGGCTGGATGGGAGCATTGGCTGCTCTATCTACATCCCACGCAAGCAACGTTAATGCTACTCAAAGGCGCGTGGCAACCCCTGCTCTGGTGGAAAACAGCTTACGCTCTCATCTATCCTGGCCTCTGGATAGCGTGGCTTATCCGCCTTAGCCTACGCGCTTTTCATCGCTTTGTTATCACGAAGTAAGGCATCAGTTGATTGGTTATTTTGGAGTAAACGAATATGAGTATTCTAACGATTTTGCAAACACTTGCCCCGATTGATGCCAAGAATATTCGCCGCGACAATCTGCTACGCTGGATTATCGTAGCACCAGTAGCGATGGCATTGGCAATTCGCTGGCTTATCTCCTTGTTATTAGGCCGTTTAGAAGAAATCCTGCGTATAGATTTGATGGAGCATTACGATCCTTTTAGCTCTTTTATGCTCATTCTGTTGGTACCCTACCTGGCAGGAATGGTTATTGGGTTTTTGTTGCTGGATCAACGCGACGACGGCACGCTGATCGCACTGCAAGTCACGCCACTGTCGCTAAATGGGTATTTAATCTATCGTTTGACGATACCGATGCTGGTGAGCATTGTGATGACATTGGTGGCTTCTTCATTGTCAGGGGTGGTCAATATAGGGATTGTGCAATTGCTGATAACGGCTGTTTGCGCGGCCCCTCTTGCCCCCATCTTTGCCCTTCTACTAGCTAGTCTGGCTCAGAATAAAGTACAGGGACTTGTCATTACTAAAGTGTCGGGCATAATGCTCATTCCTCCTATAATCGCCTACTTTGTCGATGCTCCCTGGCAAATTCTGTTTGGTATCTTCCCCACTTTTTGGCCAGCGATGGCTCTTTGGAATGCCCAAGCTGGTAACGCCGGTCTCTGGTTTTATGGGGGTATTGGTCTTGTCTTTGAGCTGTTTATATTGGCTTTGCTTACACGCCGCTTCAACCACATCATGCAGCGATGAGCCAAAATTTGACAGGAGAATCCCTCACATCGTGGTCGCCGATAAGCTGAGCAGAAATCTCGACTTGCAAACCATCGACGACATTTTGATACTTTTCCAGCAACTTTCTACTAATGGGAAAACTGTGGCAATGATTACACTCGAACGAGATATTATGGGGGAGTCGTCTCGGCTATGAGTACGCAAATATTAATACCACAATTCCCCCTTCATAGAGTCCGATACAATGACGGCAGTTTTAATCCTTGTAGCAATATTTTGAGGAAGAAAGCGGTTTGGAACAGATCTGCTTCCTTGCTTTCACAGGGGAACTAACCTAGATTTTTACTTGGTTCTACATGTCAAAATAGCTTAACCTAAAAAGTCTTGCTGAAAAGCAAGACTTTTTAGGTTTTATGAAGAGATTGCCTTGGAAACGATTCCAATCTCTATCTCTACATATTAATTCATCAGCGATTTTCTCAAGAAGAACAGACTAGACTAAAATTAACGCTTCTTATTAGGCACAACTCGATTGAAAATCCCTATCAAAATATTTCTTTTTTGCCGCCTACGTTGCCGCCTACGCTTGAGGACGAAATTTATACCCGTATATTTGATTTATACCGCGCTAAGCAGGTAACTGTGATGGTGTAGATGAATTCGAGGAGTCTCGCGAGACCTTCCCCAGTCTTTTATATTGGCGATGTAATCACAAGGGAACACAATGTATGGTGAAAGTAAGGCTGGTTGTTCCTATAAATGGGTGAAGAATCAATGATTTACACAAAAGAGCGTGCTGGTCAGTGACCAGCACGCTCTTTTGTTATAGCACAACAATGTTTATGCTGGTACAAAAACCGTAGCTTTTCATTTCAATTTTGGTTATGATTTTGTTGAATTTGCACCTCGCTGGTCAAGTTCTAATTTCTCTGTAGATGCTGAGAGGTTCGGGACACATTTTATAAGTAAAACTTTACGCCAACAAACTACTCCGCCGCAGGAATTGTGCGTTGACCGCCACAACCACTGTACTCAACGACATCAGTACCGCGCCAACCGCTGGTGAGAGCAGTATCCCCCAAGGCGTCAGGACGCCCGCTGCAAGCGGCAACGCGACGATATTATATCCCGCCGCCCACCACAGATTTTGGATCATCTTGCTATAACTGGCACGGCTGAGGGCAAAAATCTTGACCACGTCCAGCGGGTTGCTCCTGACAAGAATGATTCCCGCCGACTCAATTGCCACGTCCGTGCCGCCACCGATAGCAATGCCCACATCCGCGCGGGTCAGGGCGGGCGCGTCGTTCACGCCGTCGCCAACCATCGCAACCTTACGTCCCTGCGCTTGCAACTCAGCCACTTTCTGGTCTTTATCTTCTGGCAACACTTCTGCAAAAACCTGGTCAATGCCCAGTTCATCTGCAACAGTTTGCGCCACCGCTCGGCTATCACCCGTCAGCATGGCGACCTGAATATTCATCGCATGCAATTTAGCGACCGCCTCCTTACTCTCTGGGCGGATCACATCCGCCAAGGCAAAAGCGGCAATAGCTTTTTCATTTTGGAATAGATAGACACTACTCTGCCCTCGAGTGGAGGTGCGTTTTTCAAATTCATCCAGGCTAACAGGGAGTTCCGTGCGTAACATCTCCAGCAGACGCGGGCCTCCGATATGGACGCTTTCTCCACCGCTGAGAGCTTTTACGCCGCGCCCCTTGATAGCTTCAAAATCACTCACTTTCGGGAGTGTCAACCCGCGCACTTCGGCTGTGCGACGAATGCCGCGCGCGATGGTATGTTCCGAGTCTCCTTCGATGGCGGCGGCAAGGGCTAAGACATCGCTTTCGTTCCAACCATCCGCTGTAGCAATTTCGACTACGCCGAACTCGCCCAGTGTTAGTGTGCCGGTTTTGTCAAAGATAACGGTGTTAATCTCGCGGGCGGTTTCCAATGCCAGACGGTCGCGGACGAGAATCCCGTTTTCTGCGCCCATCGAGGTGGTAATTGCCACAACCAGCGGAACAGCCAATCCCAAGGCATGGGGGCATGCAATAACCAGCACTGTTGCCACTCGAGCAACCACTTCCACGCTAAAGCCCACACCAATCGTCCAGAGAACAGCCGTCAGAGCAGCGACGCCCAGCGCAACATAGAAGAGCCAGCCCGCGGCTTTGTCTGCCAAAATCTGCGTATCTGATTTGCTCTGCTGGGCTTGCTCAACGAGACGCATTATGCCCGCCAGCGCGGTCTCATCTCCAAGTGCGTTGACGCGCACCCGCAGACTGCCGTCTCCGTTGATCGTTCCGGCGATGACTTGGTCGCCTTGCCTCTTTGAAACGGGCAGCGACTCGCCGGTAATCATCGATTCGTTGACGTCAGATTGCCCCTCAACGACTTCGCCATCAGCGGGAGCACTGGCTCCGGGGCGGACGAGGAGCAAGTCATTTTTCCGCAGAGATGCTACGGGAACTTCGCGCACGCGTCCATCCGGTTCGATCCGTTCGGCAGTGTCTGGGAGCAGTTTGGCTAAAGCGTCCAACGCGCCAGAAGCCTGCCGCACGGAACGCATCTCTATCCAATGTCCCAAAAGCATAATGTCAATCAGTGTGACCAATTCCCAGAAAAATCCGCTTTCGGTGGGGAGAAAGAGCGCAACGATGCTGTAAATAAAGGCGACCCCAATTGCTAGTGAGATGAGGGTCATCATGCCCGGTTTGCGATTATTAATTTCAGGGACTGCCATTTTCAGGAAGGGCAGTCCGCCGTAGAAGAAAATGATGACGGCGAGAAGGGGCGTGATCAAATCGCTGCCGGGGAAGATGGGCATGGAGAAACCCAGCCAGTTTTGAATGGAAGGGCTGTATAGCAAAACCGGAATGGAAATCAGGGAACTGATCCAAAAACGCTGGCGGAACATCTGCTCGTGGCCGCCATGGTCGGTATGACCGGCATGTTCGTCTTGACCTTCTTTGTGGCTGCTTTGGTCAGCATGATTCTGATGGCCTTCATGCCCTCCGTGCACCTGATGGTCTTCGTGCTGATCGTGTTCCTGATGCGCAGCATACTCATTTGTCTCTTCTCGCGTATCGTGGTGTTTGTGTTTATCGTCCATAATTCTTTCCTTTAGGTAAGTTCTCAGGTTTTGCGATAAAGAGTATAGAGGCTATCTAGAGTTTGCAACAGCGTTATTCGGCGGGGCAAAAAATAGGCATTTTGGCTTATAAAAACCAGGGATAAATAGGATGAGCAGAGATGATTGGGGTATCTTCGTTCATCCCTAGTTCTTTTTGAGAAGATTGGCGGTAAACAAAGACACCGAGTGTTTCTAAAACACTCGGTGTCTTCTGAAAGAGGAGAAGAACTTATTTACTGCAAATCTTGTTTCATCGCGTCGTATTCTTCGCGGTCAAGTTCACCGCGTGCGTAGCGTTGATCAATTATCTCTTGGGCATTTGCCCCGCCTTGCACCAGCATTGGGAACTGGGCATTTGAGCCGCCTACAGTTCTGACTAACCAGACGATCCCAGCAATCACGGCGACCCAGAAGAGAATCATACCGATTATTCCGATGCCGCCAAATCCCATACCAAATCCTGTCATCATTTTGCTGCTCCTTTATCTAAAAACTTGGATATTATTTTTATGGACATCCTCACGATAGTTTTGCGTCATGTCCATACCTTTGTTTTCTTTACATACCAATAATAAAGGTGTCAATTTCTTTTGAATAGCGCATTCTTGCTCATTGTGATGTAGGCAGTTTTGCCTATATTTTGAAGATTTTTGGAAAAATAACCCCATACGTATGAAGAGTGTAGTAGATTTCTTATAATCTCGATTTTGTTTTATTACTTCTTTATTGACTTCTTGAAAACCCTTTCTAAATACTCAGAAATAGAGATAGAACGCGGATTTGCATCGACTTAGGTTGATTTTTGTCTCTATGAGAATCCTCCTAATTCGTTAAATCCGCGCTCCATCTTTCTACGCATCTACACGATAATTCCTCATCATGCCCATATCTTCATGTTCGAGATTGTGGCAGTGATAGAGATATAGCCCTGTGAAATCTTCAAATTTAAGCAGGATTTTCACTCGCTCACCGGGCATCACCAAAACCGTGTCATGCCAGCCTTCATCTATAAAGCCATCCTTGAGCGTCTCCCACGCATCGCGCCCAGATGAGTCAACTTTCCGTTCGATAACCTGATATTGCAAACCATGCACATGCATCGGATGCGGCAAGCCTTCGCTCATCATGCCCATGCCCATTCCGCCGAGTTTGTTTTCAAATTCCCAGACTTCCAAATCGCCCAGTTTTACAATCTCATCTTTATCAACAGACTCCATTTCAAAGGTGCGCCCGTTTAGCGTCCATTGCATCATCCCAGCCATTTGCATGACAATCGAACGCGGTGAACTCTGGTTGACCGCATCGTCTTCCCTATGCCATGTAATACTCGATAGCTTTTCAGGCAAAGGAGCAGAAACGCTCACTGCCTTCTCCACCTTCGCTGTAAAAATCGGATAAGTAATTACGCCACCATATGCAGCAAAAGGCAAGCTGACCAAGTTCTTTTCGCTGCCAACTTCGTCTTTGCTGAAATCGACCCATAGCTCAATCCGCTGTGCGGGGGCGAGTGTAATATAGTCCCGCGTGACAGGTTTTTCGAGCAGACCACCGTCTGTTCCCAGCACGGTGATCGGGGTACCGTCTTCCCACGCAAGTTTATAAATGCGAGAATTCGATCCGTTTAGCAGACGTAAACGATAAGGGCGCGTCTCTACAGGCAAAGAAAACTCCGCTTGCCCATTGATCAGAATCTGATTGCCCAGAAACCCCATCATCTGATCCATCATCCCATTACCGCCATAGACCAACTGGTTATTCTCATCAAAATTACGATCCTGAAGCACAATCGGCAGATCATAATCACCCGCAGGCAAACCCAGTCCCAGCTCATTTTCATCGTGGATGATAAAAAGCCCCGCCAGCCCCGCATAGGCCTGCACGCCCGTCCGCCCGTGCGGATGCGGATGATACCAAAATGTCCCGGCGCGGTCGGCAACCGTGAAATCGTAGACGTAGGTTTCGCCCGTCTCGATCACCAAACGCGGATGCCCGTCTGCCTCGACGGGGACATGCAATCCGTGCCAATGCACGATAGAGGGTTCAAGCAATTCGTTTGTGAAATGGACTCGGATTACTTGTCCCGTTTTGACATTGAAAATCGGACCCAAATAAGTATTCGGGATGGCGATCAACGCATCCTCGGGACCGCTCATGACCTCACCTTGATACCGCCAAACGCGCGTTGCCTCGCCCTGAAAGATTTGTACCTCTCCCTCGATAGCCCTCAGCGCAATCTCAACATCTGGCGTTGCCCCCGAACTAGACGCGGGAATCGCAGTCACCGCCGCTGGAGCAGAAGAGATACTTTCGGGGAAGCAAGCGTTCAAAGCAAGGGCGGCACTGCCGATACCCATTAAACGTAAAAAATCACGGCGGGAGATATTTTGTGAGGACATTTGTTGATTCCTGTATAAGATTAAGTCTTATGTGACTGTCACCTATCCGATGCCTTTTGGACTAAAGCTTGTCCCTATATCAGAGGCATGATAGACATAGATGATTTTGGAGGTGACAGTCACATTTAATTGAAATTCTTTTATCCCCTAGATAATAAGTCTTTCAATTCCCCTAGCCCAGCGCAATTTTGCTCTTTGTGGAGTAAGCAATATTGCCTATAACAGCATTTTTGCCACTAATCACACAGATTTCACAGAAAAAGCTTTTAAAATCCGTGTAAATCTGTGTAATCAGTGGCTGTTTTTAGCATGACAAATCACTCCCTCAAAGCATCCGCCGGTTTCAGCTGTGCTGCGCGGCGAGCGGAGAACCAACTCGCCAAGCCTCCGCTGATGATAGCGGAAGCAGATGCAATCAGCACCGCATTCAACGGTAATTGCGCAGGTAAGGTAGCGGGAGAAGTTTCTGGTCCCGCCCCGAAATCGGGGGTGGTGCCTGCTAGGAGGGTCATGTATATTGCCATTTGTCCCAGAATAAGCGTTGAGAGCCAGCCCAGTAAAATGCCAAGAAGTACGCCCAATAAGCTGAGAGCAATGCCTTCGGTGAGGAATAATTTGACCACATCTCGGGTTTGCCAGCCGATGGCTTTCATCACGCCGATTTCTCTGGCGCGCAATTGAATTCCGGCGTCAAGCGTAACGCCTGTTAAGAGTAGCCCGCCTAAAAGCGCAACCAACGCGGCGACTCCGGCAAAGCGGTCGGAGACTTGAGCGATTCCGCCCATGACCTGCACAATGCTTTGCTCGGTGAGCGCGGAGATTTCTCCCAAACGGGTTTCACTCTCGGTGACGACGTTTTCAACACTTGTGGCTTCGTCCACACGGAGGTAGATTTGGTTGATTTCGTCAGCCGGTAAATTCGCAAGGGATTGGGCATCTGCCAGGGGGAGGTAGAAATTGGCAGAAGATGCTGAGTTTCCACCGGGAACGTCCACAACGCCGACCAAGTTGAATTCACGTCCGCCAATGCTGATGGGGGCACCCGGTTTCAGCCCGTAAAATGCGGCGTAATGGCGATCCACAAGCGCAACGTCCCCTTCATCCGGCTCAAAAAAACGCCCTGAGACAATCCAATCTTTAACTTGCATAGGTCCAACGCCTTCCACCAAAAGATCGATGCCCAAGAGGGTCTGATAGCTGGCGGCGGCGAAATCCCAGAGCAGAAGACCGCCGCTGACCGCGCCCACACCATCCAGATTGCCGAGAGAATTTGCCTCGGCGAGGGTGAGGGTGGCAAGCCCAAAAGGTTGGCGCACGCCGCGCGTGGTTTGGGCGGTTGCGCCAGACTGCGTTGTGGGGCGGCTGATGAGAATGTCGGCTCCGATGCCCGCGAGGGGCGCACGAGCGGCTTCACGAAAAGCGTCTCCCGCCGCGATCAGGGCGATATAAAGTGCCACGCCGAGCGCAACGCCGGTGAGCGTGCCGAGCGCGCGCCCGATACGGTGGCGGAGTTCGGCGATGAGATGGGCAGTCAATTTGTCTCCTGATCTAGCACGGTGCGAAGGTCGTCCATTGTCCACGTGCCGCTGGCAACGATGCCCGTGCCGCCGTCTTGCGGGAAGCTGTAAAATTTTGTCGCGACCCCGTCAATCTCAAATTCATCTTCGCCGTTGATGTAAATGGCAATGGGCGTGTGACCGTCAATCCCGTATTTTTCAGCGAAGGCTACCCCCACGTCTGTGTCGAAATCGTAGCGCGTGTAGCCCACTTTTTCGCCGTATTCTGCCGCGAGAGCTTCCACTTCTTCGACCGCCGAGCGGATTGGCGCGTGGTTGAGCGCAATCACTTCGACTTGTACCGCCGCGTCTGGATATGTGGATGGCAAGGCTACGGGAGCACCGCCGCAGGCTGTGAGGGCGAGGGCGAGAAGGGTGAAGACGATAATTAATTTTGTGTTTTGCATGATTTTGTTCTCCTGAGTTTTTATTGGATGGAAGGCGGGACGTGCGTGGGGTGGGCTTGGTTCCGTTTGAGGGGCAAGATGTGCGCTGCATCCGCTTTTGGATGCGTTGCACATCGGGTCTGGTAGAAGCGCGTGTTGGTTAGACCCGAACTGCAACGCATCTGTCAGATGCAGTGCAGTTCTGACGTTTAGATAATCTTCCCATCCTTCATCCGAATAACGCGATCAGCGGTTTCAGCGACTTCATCATCGTGGGTGACGATGAGAAAGGCAACGCCCGCTTCGTCGCGTAGACGGTGAAAGAGAGCCAGAATTTCTTTGCCCGTTTCACTGTCAAGATTGCCGGTAGGCTCATCGGCGAGAATTAGATCGGGGTCATTGATTAAGGCACGCGCAATCGCAACGCGTTGTTGTTCCCCACCAGAAAGGCGTGAGGGGCGATGCGTGGCACGGTCTGCGAGACCGACCATCTCCAGCCGAGATTCGGCGCGCTTGGTGCGCTCCGTTACTGATATATCAGATGGATAGAGCGGAAAAGCGACATTTTCCAACGCGCTCAAGGTAGGGATCAGATGAAAAGATTGAAAAACCAGCCCGATATTTTCCCGTCGCCAAAGAGCGAGGGTATCTTCATCGAGACCAGAAAGTTCTTTGTCTTGATAGCGGACTTTACCAGATGTGGCTTGTTCTAATCCCGCCAAAAGGTGCATGGCGGTAGTTTTTCCGGAGCCGGAACGCCCCATCAGGGCAACGATCTCACCTGCGTTGATTTCAATATCCATGCCATCAACGGCAGTCACCGTTCCGAATGATTTGACCAAAGATTTGGCAGTTATGACTTTATTCACTTCGTAATACCTCCGCAGGTTTTATATTTGCAATTCGACCGGGTAGCCATAATCCGACTAATGCGGCGGCTACCGCAGAAAGTCCGAGGGCGGCAAGTGCCAGTTCGAGGGTGATTTTGGCATTTAAGGGGACGACGACCGCGACTTCTTCTGCGCCGCCCGGTAAAAAATGCGGACTTGGACTAAGTTCCCAGGGAACAGGCACGGTGACGGTGGCTTGGCTCATCATCAGAGTCACGCCCCACGAAAGGAGCAAACCGACCAAACCGCCAACCAACGCGATGACCAAAGTCTCGCCGAGGAGTTGACGGACGATATTCTTCTTCTCCCAGCCGACAGCGCGCATCATGCCGACCTCACGTCTGCGCTCCCACACGCCCGCGGCAACTGCGCGGACAAGAATCCCCGCCGCGAAGAGGAAGGCGACTAATCCGACCAAGACTCCAAAACGGTCGATTATGTCAAAGAGTGCGCCGAGTTGCTCACCAAAAGATTCGGCGGAGGAGACTAAAGCCTTCTTGCCCAGAATTGCTTCCGCACCGGCGACAACAGCTTCAGCTTGAGTCTGCTCGGATTTGATGAAAATCAGATTTGCATCGTCCGGGCGCATATCATGCACAGCCAGGACATTCGGCGCAATTGCCGACATTGCCTGAGCATCCGCGAGGGGCAGATAAAGATTGGCGTTCGCAATTTGCCCGGTGCGGGTGGTGTCTACGATGCCGACAATCTCAAAAGAATTGCCAATGATAATGACCATGTCTCCCAGAGAGAGCGCATTTTGGGTCGCGTAACTGGCATCGACGAGGGTTACGCCGCTATCGTCCACGTCGAGGAAGCGACCTTCGATCAGTCCAGCGCGTAATCGCCCATGACCAAAGTCGGCGGCGGGATCAAATCCCAGCCCAGCGACGAAGCTGTCTTCTTCAAAAGACCAGAAGAAGAGGCTCTCGGTGATTCCTTCCACGCCGGGAAGTTCGGCAATCGCTTCGATTTCATCTCTGTGCAGGGGAGCAACCGAGTGTGGGAAAAGAATCCCTGTAAAGCCTTCCGGTACATCGCCCTGACGTTGGGCGGTAATATCTGCGCCCACTTCAGAGAGGGGTGCGCGGGCGGCTTCACGGTATCCGCCCGCATAGGCTTGGAGGCTGACGAAGAGGGTGATGCCAATCGCGACACTGAAAATAGCAGAGAGGGTGCGTGAGGAGCGGCGGGTTAGTTCCCTAAACAAGTAAGATACATTCATAGCCAAAAGTATCCCATTTCTTGCTTGGGGAAAGGTCAAGGATTTCTAAAGATTTGCTAAAGGTTTTTAGTGGTGGAGATACTTAAAGAGGCAAACGGATAGTAAACTTGCTGCCCTTCCCCAGAATGCCGTCACTTTCAACATCTATTTCTCCCCCGTGTGCTCTGATAATGGCCTGGACAATGGCTAACCCCAGTCCTGACCCGCCCCGCTGGCGACTGCGGGCGTGGTCGGCGCGGTAGAAGCGTTCAAAAATATGAGGCTGGTGTTCTTGCGGAACCCCTTCACCAGTGTCCTTTACTGTGAGTAGTAAATAGTGATCGGTATTCAGTTTTGTAGCAAACTGATTAATGCTCACTGATGATTGAATACTGATCACACCTCCAGCAGGTGTATGACGCACAGCATTTTCGAGTAAATTGAAGAGTGTCTGTTCAATACGCTCGGGGTCTACATGGATTAGCGGCAAGTCGGGTGCACTGAGATTGCTCAGCGTAACATTTTTTGTCTTCGCCAGCGGAGCGACGCGGCTCAGAGCGTTTTCAGCTACCGACTCTATATTTACAGCACGACGTTCTAAAGGTAGCAGATCAGATTCCAATGCGGCAACCAGATTCAAATCATCTACAAGGCGTAACAGGCGTGCAGTCTCGCCGTGCATGGCGTCGAAAGCCATTTCAGCAGAACGCCGGTCAGCGATCTGCCCAGAGCGCAACCCTTCCAGATAGCCTCGAATGACGGTCAAGGGTGTGCGCAAATCGTGGGAGACATTGGCAAGCAAATCGCGCCGTAGTTGCTCAATATCATGGATGCCTGCCGCCATCTGATTAAAAGCCTGTGCCAAGGCGGTGACTTCATCACCCCCGCGCGGCGAGACACGCACAGCGTAGTTGCCGCTGGATATTTCTACTGCGGCGCGGCTCATTTCGTCCAATGGGCGGCTGATCGAACGTGCAAGCAAAGCACCTAATCCCATGGCAATCAATGCCACAAGCAGGCCGGCGGCAATCAGAGCGCGTGCCACGCTTGCCAGAAAAGTTTCATCTGCCCGCTGTTGTGCGAGGGTACGTCCGACGTAAACGGTGCCAATCGGTGTGCCTTTTTCACCCAAAACGGGGAAATCTTGTCCAAGATTCGGAATCTCTGTAGCTTGACGACCGATCAAATCAGCTTGGACGGCCGCAACAATGCGCCCATCTGCATTGGCAAATGTGACCGGCGCACCGATAATCGAGCTGGCTTCATCAATATCAGTTTGGACTCCATCCCAAGTGCCTTGGGCGGTGTAGTAGCCTGTCAACATGACCGGGAGCATCTCGCTATGAATGCCAGATTGATCACTTAAGTAGCGCGTAAATGTCTGCGTAGTTGCTAACTGGACAGCCAATGCGAGCAACGCCACGGTCACGATAATAAGTGCAAGATAACTGAACAGTAAACGTCGAGCCATCAGTCATTCTCCTGATAAGCATAGCCTACGCCGCGTTTCGTGCGAATTAACGTTGCGCTCGTCATTCCTAATTTTTGACGCAGGTTGCTGATATGGGCTGTGACGGTCTCTTCCCCAGCTTCATCGCTGTATCCCCAAACTTCTTCCAGCAAATGGCTGCGGGTAAATGCCCACCCCGGATTGCCCATCAAAATTTGCAAAAGATTAAACTCGGTGGGAGTTAGCTCCATGATTTGTCCATCAAACTTGACTTCCCGCCGGTTGGTGTCCATTTTCAGGCGAGGCCCTCCCAGCGTAGCGGGCACGAGCGGATCACTATAATGGTAGGCGCGGCGGAGGAGGGCTTTGACTCGGGCGATCAACTCTGTTGGGCTGAATGGCTTGGTCAAATAATCGTCGGCACCAATTCCCAACCCGATGACTTTATCGGTGTCTTCAGCACGGGCGGTGAGCATAATAATCGGTACCGTGGAATTCTGTCGGATACGGCGGCAGAGTTCCAATCCATCGAAAGCACCGGGCAACATGATGTCCAAAATAGCTATATCGGGCTGCTGCTGTAGAAAGGTTTTTTCTCCTGCAGAACCGTCAATGGCTGTAAAAAGGGTGAAGTTCTCCCGTTCGAGATAGAATCGCACCATTTCTGCCGTTTTGGTTTCATCTTCTACCAGTAGAATTTTAAATGTCATTATTTGGTCTCGTTCGCCCTGATGATCTTTACTCGACCGAAAACGCATTAGATTTATTTAGTAAAGATAAACTGGGATGAAATTTTAAACCGTGGCTTTATTGTACCTGTTTTGTTTTCTCCCACCATGAGGAGATTATAGAGAGAATGATAAGAAAAACACAGCGCGATTAGGCGTATCTTTTTCTAGGCAATTTGACGTATAAAAAAAGGGCATGGAATTCAAGTTCCATACCCTCTTCTTTGTTACAAAATTAGGGGAGTTATTTCACGCCCTCCAGATGCAATCCCGTTTGTTGCTAAGTATTCATCTTGATTGATTTATGATAGCGAATCGTTTTCGCAGTTGTCCCAGTGCGAGTAGCAAGCTCCTGGATTTGCTTCAGAATCATCCTTTCGTAAAGGTCAAAATAAGAATTATTCCTCCAGAAAAACACCTATCTTTTCTTGCATCGTTTCGCCTGGCTGTTCTCCCAAGCCTTGCCAAAGAACTTCGCCCTCTGGATTCAATAGTATAAAAGACGGATGCCCTTGAAGACCAAAATACTGAAAAACGGGTCTCCCTTCAGAGGAATTCGCATCAATCCGTCGAAATTCAATCTCATTGCCATATATTTCTTCAAGCCCGTTCACGACAGGCAGCATACGCACTCAAGGCACTCAACCATCGGTGTAGAAAAACAAAAATGTTGGACGATCTGGAGCCGGTGTAATCGGGAGAGCACCGCCTCCGCAGGCACTCAGCATAAATGCTGCAATGCCGAGAACTAAAATTAAAAACCGAGAACGCATAGAGAATTCTTTCACTTTATTTATCTATCAAGCAATCGTATCTAGATTGCATTGGAATCCTAAGAGAAATTAGGCGTGAATACTAGGGGCAGAATCGCCTATATCCCTAGATGTGTCCAGACATCAAATATCTATCAGTTTTATCTTTCCCTTAGAGGCAAAATCACCACCACTCTTGCCCCCTCCTCCGGTGCGGCGTGGATTTTCAGCCGCGCGCCAATCAACTCGGCACGCTCGTAGAGTCCCAGCAAGCCAAAATGTCCGCCAGGAGCAAATTCGGCGGGGCTTTCGGGCGGCTCGAAGCCGCGCCCGTTATCGGAGATGGTTAATGTAATCTGTTCTGGCGCAAATTCAATTTTTAGCGTGGCTTGCGTTGCTTGTGCGTGACGTTGGATATTGTTTAAGGCTTCTTGCGCCATACGGTAGAACGCTAATTCCACATCGGGGGGGAGACGATGCTCAGGTCCCAGACGCTGAAAATTAACAGAAATTGCGGCAGTGTCCTGTGCCTCGTGGGTAAGCATATCCAGCGCGGCGACCAAGCCTAAATCATCGAGGTAGAGCGGGCGCAAAGCGCGCGTCAGACGGCGCAAATCGTCAATCGTCTGTGTCGTCATCCGCTGGATTTCATCCAATTGCTCCACCGCGCGCCCTTCCTCCACATTCATTTGAGCAAGTTGGACACGTTGATTGAGCGCGATCAAGTCTTGAATGGTTTCATCGTGCAGTTCGCGCGCCAAACGACGGCGTTCATCTTCCTGCCCAGTCGTGATCGCGCCAATATAGCTGCGCAACCCTTTCTGGGAAGCTTTGACTTTTTCTGTGAGATAGATAAGCGTGTTTTGGAGATGGGTGATTTCTTCGATGCCCCCAACCGATTCTTGAATGGTATTGAAATCTCCCCAAGCCAGCTCACGGGCACGGGTTTCGAGATTTTGGAGCGGTTGTACGATTTGACGTGCGCCAAACCAGAGCGCAACTAACGCCAGCAAAAGCACGGGCGCGAGTGTGAGGGGGGTGATGAGAGTGGTGGTGAGCGTGCGGTTTGCGACGGCTGCCCAAGGTTCTTCGAGAATAAGCATCCAGCCGAGCGGGGCGACGGGGGCATAGGCGATGACGTGTTCGCCGTCATCGCTTTGGATATAGGTTGAGCCACTTTCTCCGCGCAGAGCGGCATCTAAATAGGTGGGCGGTGTTTTTTCAACACCCGCCTGTGATATGAATACAACTTGCCCATTTTGGTCGACAAGACTGATCGTAGCTTGCTCTTCTGCGCCAAAGGCTTCTTTTAGGGTATTGCTGGCTAAGTTGGACGGAGTAAATGCGCCAACGACAATCGGCGCATCAGGGCTAGTCGTAGCTGTGATGAAAATGATGCGCTCATCCGTTCTGGGGTTTATATATAACGAAGAGAAGGAGGGTTCTGCATTTGCTTGCTCTAAGGCTTCTTCAAGAACAGGATGAATAGATGTCGTAGTCCAATTGCTCTTTGCGAGTAATTTCCCTTCTGATGAAAAGACTGCCAAACCAGCATCAAAATCTGCGTTGAGTGCAGATGATGTTGCCAAAACATGTTTCGCTGGATGATCGTCCGATGTGCGCAAGGATAGTCCATAAATCGCAGATGCGCGGCTGTTGAGCTGCTCACTTAACGCACTGGCGGCGGTGCGGACGGCGCGCTCGTCCAGCACACCGACCATTACTTTCATTTCTTGTTGGTGTAATGCAAAGCTGCCGAAGGTCGCTATAAAGAGCAATAGAATGATGGGCAAAATTACCCACGCAAAAAGCTGCAAGGTTAATCCACGCCAACGGGAGCCGGGAATAGGAAGATGCGGAGGTTTTGTCATACTAAATCAGGCGACAACCAACCCAACGAGATCGCGTGCATCACCGCTTCGGTGCGGCTGGCGGCTTGGAGTTTGTTAAAAATATGCGCCAAATGCCCTTGCACCGTGCGGTCGCTGATACCAAGTTGCACGCCAATCGCCTTATTCGTAAAACCTTTTCCGACCAAGGTTAGCACTTCCATCTCGCGCTTGGTTAGTTTTTCGGCGGGCAGAGTCTCTTTATCCTGCGCAATCTGTGTCATCATTTTTGCAAGAAGATTGGCATCCAATGCAGAATTACCAGTATGGACATCTCGCACGGCACGAATAATTTCGCGCGGAGCGGCAGTTTTCAAGACATAGCCATTCGCCCCCGCCTGCAAAACCGCCGTCACATAAGGCGCGTCATCATAAGCAGTTAAAACGAGCACCCCAACCTCGCGTTGATTGGCGCGCACCCAGCGCGTGACCTCGATACCTGTTGCTTTTGGCATTTGGATATCCAAAATGGCGACATCCGGCTGATGCTCAGCAATCAGCGTTTTTGCCATTTCGCCGTCATCCGCTTCGGCGATGACCTGAATATTCTCGGCTTGCTCCAAAAACTGACGGATGCCAGCCCGCACAACGGCATGGTCATCTGCTAACAAAACTCGGATAGAAGAAGTTTGTGTTTTCATAAAGTGATTTTACTATACAGAAATGCTAAAGAAACAATGAAACTACTCAAAAAATATTTATCGCTGACTTTATAACTTTTGCCCGAATTTCAAAGACAGCACGATGCGCTCCAAACGGGTGCGCACTTCTGATACTATATCGGCATTGTCGGCAAGTCGCGGCATAGTCAACATCGCTTCCGGGTTGACAACTAAGATAAGCGCACCATCCTCAGCCTCTTTAACGGTGACATTGCAGAGCAGCAATAAGCCGCTCAGGAGGCCTGATGAGCCAAGGGAGGGTTGCAAGCACCCAGAATGATGTAGGGGCGAAAATCGGCGTTGCTTTTTTCTTTGAGCGTAGCCTGCACATCAAGTGCGTCAGCACACCAAAACCTTCCTCTTTCAGTGCCGCAACAGTCTTCTCAATCGCCATTTCGTAAGCATCAGACAACGTAACCTGAAAAGTAAGTGGTTGTTTCATTAAGAATTCCTTTTTTGTTAGAGAATATCGCCGCTAAATAAGTAGTCTAAGAATACTGGTTAGATTATGATAAAGGTCGTCGCTATTGAGAGGCGCAAAATGGCGGAGAGAATATAGGCAAAATGGCCTATTCAAAGATACGCAAAACAGCTCATGGTAGAGGTTTTTCAATCAGCTACAGTAGCAAAAATCACACTTACCAAAATAAGGAAATAATTATATGAATAACAAACGTTGGTTTACTCTAATTGCCCTATCAGTGGTAGCTATCTTTTTGATCTCAGCATGCGGTAGCACTGCGAGTGAGGAAGTTCCTAAACCTGCTGAAGAAGAACATCTTGACGAAGAAAGCCATGACGAGGATGCCCACATGGATACTCCTGCTGAATACGCGGATTTGACCAATCCCTTTGCAGGGGATCATGAAGCTGCTGAAGCGGGTGCGCTAATCTACGAAGTAAACTGCGCCGCGTGTCATGGACCAGAAGGCTTAGGTGATGGACCTGCGGCTGAAGCCTTAGATCCCAAACCAGCTAGTCTGGCTGATGCCCAAATGATGGAAGATATGACAGATGGAGCTCTGTTCTGGCGAGTCAGTGAAGGTGGTATTTTAGAACCCTTTAATTCTGCCATGCCTCCCTGGAAGGATGTTTTATCCGAAGATGAAACTTGGCAAGTAATCACTTTCTTGCGCGAATTCGCAGAAGAAGATCACGATTGGCTAACTATTCCATCAAAGCCCCAAAGCCCTAGAATATCATCATTTCTAGGGCTTTTTTGTTTTAGAACTCTAGGTGGCAAGCCTCTTTCGCTTTTCACCGCCGCTGCGGGTGGCGGGGAAGATGGGTTTATAAAGTGATTTTGCCATAGGGGGATATTATTCATAAAAGCTGTTTTGAGTAGTGGAAATCCACCACTGAAAATCACGTTCTTCCGCTCCCCAAGATGTTTTGATGAACGCCAGTACAGCATAGATATCCTCTTCACTCAGCGTTTCACTAAACGCAGGCATATTCCCATTTTCAGGCAACCCGCCATCAGAGATAATCTGGAGCAAGAGTGTGTCAGGGTGATGCCAAGTATGTCCGTTGCTGTCATGTGGTGGCGGGAGCAGTGTCCCGTCTGGTTGGGATATTTTCCAATTGGGAACGCCCTCTAAATCTGCGCCGTGACAAGAGACGCAGTATTGATTGTAGGTTACTTTGCCCTGAGCGATTTCCTCCGCGTCCAGCACAGGCACAGGTGGGACAGTTATCCCGTTGATCGTCACCGCTTCGCTCTTAAGTGTGGCTTGCTTCTGCCAAAAGAGTATCCCCCCAACTGCAACAACGATGACTCCAAAAAAGATCAATCTAAGTCGTTTGTTCATATAATTTCACCTTCTGCCTATTGGAATTTTGATTTCAACGCACACACAGTGTCAGTAGTGGCTTCTTCCAAATAAGGAAAGGCAAACCAGACAACTCCAAAATCGAAGAGACTTCCGCTAAGTAAGCGCATCCAGAAATTGAAGGAGCCAATAGCATCGCCTGCATAGAAGGTGGGCGCGAAAATATTATTTGTCAATACAGCCAACCATTCGTTGGTATAACGGAATCCCTGCCCAATCCCGGCAAAATCGCTGATGAAATGGGTAATTCCATCAACGCCCATTGGCAGGATGAAAAGAAAAAATCCCCATAACGGAAGCAACTTCACACGGCGGCGAAGCGGATACCAGATCCAGGCGAAAAAAAGGATACTGGTATACATCGAGACCATCCGATCTGACCACGCCACTTTCCATCCCAGTTCAGGTGTGCCGGTAAAACGTCTCAGAATCAGGATGTCAAAATTATGTGGAGAGACAGCTTGAATTTCGTTGAGTGAATACATTCCTTTTGTACCGAAAAGGAAGAAGGAGCGTTGTGCCATCTGGTGGCAGAGGAGAGAATAGAAAGCATGAATTGCACGCGCGGGGATTTCCCAGCCAAGTTTCATAAAGATGGGAGCCAGGAAGGGCATTCCGACATAGATGCCATAGAAGAGGCTGAAATAGAGCATCCAATGACGGCTAAAGCGATAGAGGATGCGTTCTGTCGTTGTTATGCTGATGGGATTGATGAGTGTTGAATTCATGATGAGTTAAATACAGACTCACAAGAACCTCACTCTCTTACGAGCCTGCGTTTAGATTATTCTGCGTTCGGTTCTGGGGCGCGGTTACGATTGACTTTGACAAATTGACTAGCCAGCCTCTCATCAAAGGTCTCGAAACGGAGTAATTGTCCCCAAGATGCCATCACGAGCGGCGCATCCAAAGAATCGCTGGGAAAGGCAATTACTTTGAAGCCACTGTATTTATCCATAACGCCCTGAATTTGGTCTTTAAGCGTTTCACAACCAGATTCATCTAATAAATCGCAGTTGTACCAAAAGATAACGTAGCCATGTTCCAGATTATGCCCAAGATAGCCTTCGGGATAGAGGGCCTGCGCTTGCTGTGAGTTCTCGTCATAAAAGCCGGCATCGTATTCTTGCCCATAATGTCGTCCCGAAGTTGGTGGGTTGGAATTGAAGGGACCTGGATCGCTACCCGGTTCAACATGTTTGCCCGCATTCGCCATAATCGGGATTTTCTCTCCTATAGAGGGGCGTAGCGTGCTCCAACCGAAAAAACCGGCTACTGCAAGAACGATAATCCCAATACCGGCTCCAATGAGCTTACTTCTTCTTTTTCTGCGACGAGTTTTTTCTCGTTGCACTTCACGGATACTACGTTTACCCATTAAAAACTCCTTTGTTACGAATAAAATTTAAATATTTACAGAGGTTTTGCTCTCTTGAGTATCTTTAGTTTGCGAAAAAAGGTCTTTGATGATTGCAAAGAGTACACTTTCTTCATCATCTGGGAGCGTCTAATCCCATCCGATATATGTGATTCCATCGCGTCCATGTGCAAGCAATGTATGCGGTACTCCATTTGGCAAATAGACCAGCAAAGCAATCATCTGGCAATTACATTGAGTCTCGCCATGATGCGGACAGGCATAACCTATATGCGCCCTACGCGCGCGTTGCAAGTCGAATGAGCGGACGACCGTATAACCAGCGTCTATCAGGCTTTCTGTTAAATAGGTGCTGACAACCTCGCAATCATCAGGGAGAATTAAGGGAAAAATACTCTGAGACATGTTGCAAGTATAGAAAATTTCAGAAAGTCTTCACAGCGTCATTTGACGTGTTTCCATATAAGCCAAATTGCCTATACTCATATCAGCGAGATAGCGGATGCCATAAATCAGATATTCAACTATGCTCAAAACCATGAATGCAAAACTCAGTCGTCGAGATTTTCTCAAACTAAGCGCACTTGGTTTGGGTACGCTGGCAATGCGACCATTCGTGCGCTCTCTGCAGGAGTTCCCCCAATCTGAGCGTCTCGGACGTGTGGTTACGGGCAAAGTTGATTTGATGTCCCGCCCCGATGGGAATAGCCAAGTTGTGGGAACCCTATATGAAGATGCGATTGTCGCGTGGTTGCGCGAGACGACTGGACCCATGCCTTATCGAACAAGTCGACGTTGGGTCGAAACGCCCGAGGGGTATATTTGGTCGCCGTTGCTCCAGCCGGTGCGCAATGAAAAACAGATACCGTTAACCGCGCTCCCCGAAACTAGCTTGGGCGCTGGCTTTTGGGCAGAAGTGACTGCTCCATACGTTGACTTGATCCTCGCCAATCCACCAGCACGCGCTCCGTGGCTGGTCAATCGCCCCAAGAGTGGACTTCCGCCGCGCTTTTTTTATAGCCAAGTTGTCTGGGTGAATCAGATTAGCGTAGATGATGCAGGCATAGTTTGGTACCAGCTTCAGGAACGCTACGGTTACGGGGACATTTTCTGGGTTCCAGCAGAGGCGATGCGCCCTTTAACTGCGGAGGAACTCAGCCCCATCAGCCCAGAAGTCGAAAACAAGCGTATTCTGGTGGACATCACCTATCAAACTTTATCTTGCTTTGAAGACGATAGAGAGGTCTATTTTTGTCGCATTTCCAGTGGTGCGCTCTTTGACTATCAAGGTAATCGTGTGGATGCCTGGAGCACCCCGCTTGGTAAGCATCGCATTTGGCGAAAAGCTATTTCTTTACCGCTCAGCGGCGGTTCGGCGGCAGTCGGCTGGGACTTGCCCGCTGTTGGCTGGACAACACTTTTTGTCGGGACAGGTGTTGCGATCCACTCAACCTATTGGCACAACAACTATGGTGTTCCTACCTCGCGCGGTTGCGTGAATGCCCGTCCCAAAGATGCCAAATGGATATTCCGCTGGACGCATCCGCTTGTCTCCTATAACCCCGGCGATGTGACTGTATCGATGCCTGGCGGTACGTTAATCGAAGTGACAGAGAGAGCATAATGACCCAACCTGACCAACGTGCAACAGAACGCACCCGTGCCCGCTACCAGCGTATTTCGGGCTTATATGATTTGATGGAAATCCTGCCAGAAAGGCGTTACATCCCTTGGCGAGAAAATCTCTGGGAGCAGGTACACGGTCCCCGTGTTTTAGAAATTGGCGTGGGAACTGGCAAAAACATGCCCTTCTACCCTCCAGAAATAGAGATCACTGCCATTGATCTGACACCTGGTATGTTGGCGCGCGCACATAAACGCGCTACAGAACTTGATCTAAATGTGAACCTGCAATTAGGTGATACGCAGGCTCTTGATTTTCCCGACAAATACTTTGATAGTGTGATTGCGACCTTTGTCTTTTGCTCCGTCCCGGATGCAGTGCTGGGGCTACGAGAAATTCGCCGCGTCCTAAAACCGGCAGGACAATTATTTTTACTGGAACATATGCGCGCGCGAAATTCTGCTCTTGGGCTTCTAATGGATGTGTTAAATCCATTGGTTGTGCGCATGATGGGAGCCAATATTAATCGCCATACAGTGAACAATGTCCAAGCAGCAGATTTTAAGAAAGCGGATGTGACAAATTTATCCGCTGACGGTATTTTCAAATACATCCTTGCTTATAAGTAACAATATATCTTTCTAATCACACCAATCTTTTTTCTAAAAAGGAGAAATATCATGAAGAAAAGCACGCTTTTTTGGATCACCGGCATTGTACTTGCCGCAGCACTTTTACTCTTTGTCCCGAGTATGCTCATGTTTGGACGTAGCGGCTGGATGCACGATAGCGGCTACAACATGATGGAAGGCTACAGCAATGTAGGTCCTGGCTCCAGCATGATGGGCGATTATGGATACGGCATGCTGGGTGGCAACATGATGGGCGGTGGCTGGATGGCTTTCGGCTGGATCATTCCGATTGCAATTTTGATCCTCGTAATTGCAGCTGGCGTTTGGCTGGGGAATGCCCTCAGTAATCGCAGCAGAATCTCATCATCCGCTCCTGCACAAAGCTGCTCAAATTGCAGCAAGGCTGTTGATGCTGATTGGAGTACCTGTCCATTCTGCGGTACATCGTTGAGATAGGGAGCAGATAATGTGTGGCGGTCCTATGCAACAACTTCTTCGCACAGCCCAAATGGTCTCTTCCGTTCAGGAGGAGACCATGCTGCGCCCATCCCGCGTGGCAGAGCAACGATTTTCCTGCCAAGCATGCAACACATCTGTACAGAGTAGTTTCACCTGGTGTCCAAGCTGCGGGGCAGCACTTAAGGCACAGCCCTGTGCGTATTGTGGACAAACTCTTGCTCCATCGGACAAAACCTGTTCTGCATGTGGCGCACCGCGAGTGCAGCGAGTACATTCTCAGGCAAGGGTAGTGAATCCCGTTTGATTTTGCAGAAGTGAAAAAATGAAAAGAATAACTCAAATCATCCTGATGCTTTTGGTTGGAAATCTGCTACTGGTAGCCTGTGTCCCTGCTTGGCCGGTCCATCCAACAGCCCAATGAATTCTGGACAAGGCTGGGGATGGGGGAGTGGAAACTTTGCTTCCAATGGCGAGCAGATCTATTTCACGGGAGCCAACCAAAATGGAGAGCGTATCACTTATTCCGGCGGTTCAGGCTATGGTGGCATGATGAGCGCGTCACTTACTTGCGCTTCCTGTCATGGGACAGACAGTCGTGGTGGGGAACATACCATGCACATGGATTTCATGGATGCTCCTGATATTCGCTATCTGGCTCTTAACAGCGAGGAAGAATATGAGGAAGAAGGTGGACATGATGGCGAATATGATTTGGAAACTTTCCGTCAAGCCGTAGTCAATGGGCAACATCCCGACGGGGACTCTCTTGACCGCGACATGCCCCGTTGGGCAATGAGCGATCAAGACTTATCTGACTTGCTTGACTACTTAAAGACGCTGCCTTAACGCGACAGCATTATATCAAATAATTAAGAAGAAAGAGAGGTACTATGAAAAAACCCAGAAAAGTAGCCCGACCGAAAAAAAGCCCCTCAATTACGATAAATATCCAATCTTGGGCGACCCCAATTGTGGGGGTTGTTATGTTAGTTATCGGATTCTTTAGTGGATATTCTGGACGTCCAGTGAACGGAGATGTTGGTCAACAAGCAGCAGTGCCACAGGTCAACGCACCTGCGCCCTCAGCAGATACGGGTGCTAAGGATGAGGAATTGATGGCATATCTTGTATCTCAGACTCGACATTTTAAAGGTGATCCAAACGCCCCCGTGACATTGATCGAATTTGGAGATTTTCAGTGACCATACTGTGGGCGATTTGCCACTGACGCGGGTCGTCAGATCGAAGAAACTTATTTAGAAAATGGCAATGTTCGTATTGGATACGTCCATTTTGCTTTCTTAGGTGCAGAATCACAATGGACGGCAGAAGCCAGTGAATGTGCCGCCGAGCAAGATTTATTCTGGGAATACCACGACTATCTATATGCAAATCAAAATGGTGAAAACCGCGGTGTCTTCAACCAAGATAATCTCAAACAATTTGCCAGTGAACTGGGATTGAACGAAGAAATGTTTAATCAATGTCTTGACTCCGGAAAATACACAGAACTTGTCCAACAAGACAAAGAGATGGCTCAACAAATGGGCATCCAAAGCACACCAACTTTTCTAGTCAACGGCATACGTGTAATTGGCGCACAACCATTTGAAAGTTTTCAGCAAGTAGTTGAAGCAATTCTTAGCAACTGAGAGAACACCCTATGAACCAATCTCCTTCCTCCATTGCATCAAAGCCCGTTCCTCTAAATCAACGTCTGAGAACACTTGCTCACGCGCTGGCTTTTGTGACTGGCTTTTCGCTTATTTTCATTGTCGGATGGGGTGGGGCGGCTACTTTGGCGGGGCAATTCTTTGGTCAGTACAAAAATGTGATTGCCCGTTTCGGCGGCGTGATTGTCATTATGTTCGGACTGGCAACGCTAGATATCATACGTGTCCCCTGGTTTTACGCTGACACACGAGCACAATATACAGGAGGACGGTCAGGTGCGCTCGCAAACTCTGGTTTGATGGGGATTTTCTTTGCTGCTGGATGGAGTCCCTGCATCGGCGCAACATTGGGAGCAATTCTGACAATGGGCTTGAGCCAGGACACCGTTGGGCAGGCGATGTGGCTATCTTCAGAATACTCCATTGGATTGGGAATCCCCTTCCTGCTTCTGGCTTTAGGTCTTGAACGGGCTTCTGGGTGGGTCAATCGCATGAAACGTTATCAGAATGTTTTCAAGATCGCCAGCGGAGTCTTTATCCTGATTATTGGCGTGATGCTCTTTACGAACACAATGAGCCGGATTGCCATCTGGGCTTTTCAAAACGGATTCTAAAAAGAAACGTTTTCCAGTTACGCAGCTGCCCCCACCTACCTAACAGCAATCCTAGCAGGTTTGCTTTCATTTCTCTCTCCGTGCGTGCTGCCGCTCGTCCCCGCCTATGTTGGTTATTTGAGCGGACAGGCTGTAAAGGCAACCGTAGCGTAGGAAATCACACATGACAACCGGCAAAAGAGGGTTTTGAAAATGCCAAAACTTAGTACTTTTACGAAAAAAACCCTAAATGAACAAGGATTTGGAAAACTTGATGATGAGGCTAAATCCCACTACACGTTGCCATTACGATTCTCCCCTGGCGTAAGCACCATCTTGGTTGTGGTCGGACTGGCCTTGCAGTCGCCAATTTGGCTTGGGTCCATGGCACTTGTTGCCTTGAGTGGAGCCTTACTTCCTAAAGGCATGCTAATTGACCTGGTTTACAACCTCGGTGTTCGCCATTTATTCAATGCGCCGCCGCTGCCACCTACACCAAAGCCCCGACAGTTTTCCTACGGTCTTTCCACTACTTGGCTGGCAGGTTCAGCATTGTCCTTCTATTACGGGGTACCGGTCTTGGGGTATATCTTGGGAGGCGTGGTGGTCATTGCGGCTACGACCCTCACTACTTCGCTCTGGTGTCTTGGATCGTGGTGGTACAGGCTGATCTTCAGACATGCAGAGGTAGAATAATAAAATAATCAAGGCAGGCGAGCTCAATGCAAAAAAGTGTCCATAAATGAGCGGAAGTTTTGCTTGCACTTCCTATTACGGCAAAGGTATAGAGCGGACAGGCCGCCAAAAGCGAAGCCACTTAAACGAAATGTAGATTGTCATATCCCGAGACATTTTTTGTCATAAAACATATAAGCCATATTGCTTATATCAAAACCAGCCGGATTGCGCTGTTTGGTAGCCAAGCCTCTATCTATAATCACAGTAACTTAAGCTTTATTGGAGATTCTGAATGACTACCTCTACCGCCCGCCGCTTGATTTTCCTCCTTCTGATTTTAAGCCTGACTTTATCCGGCTTGCTCTCAGCTTGTTCCCCACAGAAAACACAACATACATTTGATTTGGCTGATATGAGCGAAATGCCCGCCGACGTTCAAGCTGCTCCCGTTTCCGTGCAGCAGGCGTATCAATTTGCAGTTGCCAACGAAGACGTGCTGACGGAGATCCCCTGCTATTGCGGTTGCGGTGATATGGGGCATACCTCCAATTTTGCCTGCTATGTAGCCGATCAAAATGCCGATGGCAGCCTTGCCTTCGACAATCACGCCCTTGGCTGCTCCATCTGCGTGGACATTACCCAGGCCACGATGCGTATGCTGGATGAAGGCAAGAGTGTGGACGAAATCCGCGTCTATATCGACCAAACCTACGCAAAATATGGTCCGTCGAATATCCAGTAGAGATGAACAAAAAACGGAGAGTAGTTCAGTGGTCAGTTCTCGGCATAGCGGCGTTGATGGTTGCTTTTGCGCCCATACCTTCTGTCTCAACCACACCCACCGAACGCTTCTTCCATGTAGATGCTGAGAGTTTTGCATACTCCCCCGCTATATTGACCGTCAATCCCGGCGATCAAGTCACCATCGAATTGGCTTCCACCGATGTCGTTCATGGTCTGTATGTGGGCGGCTACGACCTCAGCATCACCGCCGACCCCGGTCAGCCCACCACCCTGACTTTTATTGCAGATAAATCAGGCACCTTCCGCCTGCGCTGCTCTGTCTCCTGTGGTGCGCTGCATCCTTTTATGCTTGGCAAGTTACAGGTCGGCACAAATCTTCTTTTCTTACGGGGCATCGGGTTGACTTTTGCCGCGTTACTGGGTGTCCTCTTTATTCGTAAACCTTTAGCAGAATCTGAAAACTAACCCCTGCCATGAATCTTCTGCACATCCCCCTCATCAAGGCACTCCTCAAGAACCGCTGGCCGCAATTTACCATTATAGTGATTGCGCTGGCGGGTTTTATATTAGCAATCCTTTCTGGATTCTTTGGCACGCCTGTTGGCAGCCGCAACTTCGGCATCATCTTTGTCTGGATCGCTTGGTGGGCAATCTTGATGCTGGTGGCTGTCCCGTTTTTTGGGCGTGGCTGGTGTGGCATTTGCCCCATCCCGGCACCAGGGGAATGGATTCAGCGTGGCGCAATGCTAGGTCCACGAGGACAAGCCAAAGGTGCCACCCTGAGCAAGTCGAAGGGTCTCGGGCGTCGCTGGCCGAAACGCTTCCGCAATATCTGGCTGCAAAATGGCAGCTTCCTCCTGGTGGCACTCTTCAGCACCGTCATCCTGACCCAGCCGCGCGTCACCGCCATTGTCTTGGTCGCATTCCTCTTCGTGGCAGTCGGTGCCAGTCTCATCTTTGAGCGACGCGCCTTTTGCCGTTATCTCTGCCCAGTGGGCGGTTTCATCGGACTCTATTCGCAGCTCGCACCCGTCGAGGTGCGTGTGGTCGATACCGCTGTTTGCAAATCCCACACAGAGAAGACTTGCTACACGGGCAACGACGATGGCTACGGCTGCCCCTGGGATGTCTTCCCGCCGGGCATGGTCAAGAACACCTACTGCGGCACCTGCATGGAATGCCTGCGCACTTGCCCGCACGATAATATCGCCATCAATATCCGCGCTATCGGTACTGACCTTTCGGTGGAACGCAATCGAAAACTGGATGAGGCGTACAAAGCTTTTATCATGCTCGGCGCAGCGGCGGTTTATTCAGCAGTTTTACTGGGACCGTGGGGGACGCTCAAACTGGCGGCTTACTCAGTCGGGACTTTGCCATGGATGGCTTACGCCACTTCGTTCCTGACCCTGATCTTGCTTGCCCTCCCCGGCATTTTCTGGCTGATGGTTTGGTTCGGTAAACGCTTGTCTGACGCATCTCAGCCGACGAAGAAATTATTCATTTCCCAAGCCTATGCCCTTATCCCGCTGGGCCTGACGGCATGGATCGCATTCAGCCTATCATTTGTTTTTGCTAATTTCTCCTATGTGCTGGTCGCTCTCTCTGATCCCTTCGGTTGGGGCTGGGATTTGATCGGCACAGCCGGCATCGGGTGGACACCCTGGCTGACTAACCTGACGCCCTTCCTGCAAGTGGGTGTTTTGGTAGGTGGCTTTATCTGGGCGGCAATCACATCTAGCAAGATCGCTTCAGAGAAGCTGGACGCAGCGCGAGCAGCGAGATTGTCCACACCTGTGATTGGCTTTTGTCTGGTATTTACACTCACTCTAATGGGATTACTAATCGCATGAACGAGAAACTTGCGCGTATCTTTGTTATCGTGCTATTGCTGGGCGGGAGCATTGCCATCGGCATCTCCTGGTGGTCAGACCAAGTGGATGTTATTACCCTGCACGCTCGTATGCCCGAGGAGGGTGGCTGGACGCCTGCCGACCTGACCATTGAAGCAGGCCAACCCCTGCATCTGCATCTGACTTCGGATGATGTAATACACAGTTTCGCCATCGGTCAGAGCGACCAACCTGCTGTCGATATTAAACCCGGCGAGATGACAAAACTCACCTTGACCTTTGACCAGCCTGGCACCTACACCTTTTACTGTACCCGCTGGTGTGGCGCTAATCACTGGCGGATGCGAGGCACGATCATCGTGACGGGTGAAGAAGTTGAACAGGCTGACGAATCACCGCTTTATTTAGAGCTTGGTCTGGATATTGATGCTGTTCACGAAGCGCAAGTAGTTCCTGATGAAAAGCCATCCGTCCAACGGGGCAAAGAGACGTTCGCCCAATTCCCGATTCTCAATGCCCAAACTTACCAATCCCTTGACTACTATCGCTCTCACAGTCCAGAGCAAGTCTGGCAGGAAATGCGCGGAGATGAGATGCTGACTTCCCATACCGATCAACAGCTTTGGGATGCGGTTGCTTTTATCTGGCAATCCAATACCACGCCAGAAGCATTGTTGGAAGCCGAAGAACTCTATGCCGAAAACTGCGCTGCCTGTCACGGTGTATCAGGCGCAGGAGATGGCGTTTTTAGCGGCGAGCAAGTTCCGGTCACGGGCGAATCGCACGATTCCCAAACTGGACATGAGATCGTTCATGCCACCGATTTCACCGATCCTTACCATATCTTATCTACCAGCCCCGCAGCATCGCAGGGCAAACTTATCCGCGGCGGCATGGGGACGGGCATGCCGATGTGGGGCGTTATTTCCACAGAGGAACAGACCTGGTCGTTGGTCAGTTATCTCTACAGTTTTCAATTCGAGGAGGCTCAATAATGAGCAAGAAATATAGAAACAAAAAAAGAAAAAAGCAAGAGCAATCCAAGAAGCCACTGATCTGGCTGGTGAGCGGCGGAGTTTTTCTGATTGCCGCCGCACTATTTATGGTCTTTGGTGGTAATGATAGCGATGGAGGGACTCCCGCTCTTGTCGTAGACCAAGAGGTGATTGAGTACGGTGACGTCAAATTCGATACCAATTTGACATTTGAGATCAAGGTCACTAACACCGGTGACGGCAATCTTAAATTCAAAGAAACACCCTATATCCAAGTACGGGAGGGTTGCTGACCGCCTGAACTATCCATCGGTTCGATGGTACTCAAACCCGGCGAAAGCACTACCATTACTTCCACCGTATTTATGATGCACGCAGGCATGGATGGTCCGCACGATTTTGCTGTCCACCTGAAGACCAATGACCCAGCACAATCTGATAAGATCGTGACGGTGTTGTCCAACTGGATTCCCTAATTTGAACAAGAATGCTCCGGTAGTAGCCACATCCCCAAAGCTGGTAAACTGGTTTTTCGTATTTATCCTCGTTTACGGCGTGTGGGTCTGGACGCCCTTCCTGGCCCCCTTATTTATGCACTTGGGTTGGGAAGGTCCGGCAAAGGCGATCTATTTTGTCTATTCCTTTTTCTGCCATCAACTGCCGGAGCGTTCTTACTTCTTTTTTGGTTCCCAAATAAATTATTCACTATCTGAAATTCAGGCGGTCTGGGGGGACACGATCAACCCGCTGCTTTTGCGCAAGTTCATTGGCACAGCCAAGATGGGATGGAAAGTAGCCTGGTCCGACAGGATGATCTCGTTCTATGGCGGAGTCTGGTTTTTTGCGCTGCTCTGGTATCCACTTCGTCGCGTGACCCGGAGCTTGCATCCGTTAAAAATGGCTTTGCTCCTGCTCTCGCTTGCTGTAGACGGACTCACACATATGGTCAGCGATATGTCAGGGATTGGTCTTGGCTTCAGGGATTCTAATTTATGGCTGGCTACTCTCACCCAATTTGCCTTCTCCCCGAACTTCTACGCTGGTGATGCGCTCGGCTCCTTCAACTCGTGGATGCGGATCATCACCGGGTTATTAGCCGGTTTGGCACTGGTCTGGTTTGCGTTCCCATATATTGCCTTGGCGTATTCTCAGGATGTGCGTTAGGCCGGAGGAATCAATGCGTAGGAACAACATTTTACAGGTTTTTCACACCATTAATCCCTTTGGACGGAATTATAGCGCCTCCGCTAAGTGGGTGGATTAGAATTTCGCGCCCTCACCAAGTCTGCAGGGTCTAAGCAAGTTGAGAATCTGACTGAGTTTTCCGAAAGCCCGTCCTCCGATACTACAATCTGATTGCCGTAGCTGAAAATTGATGTGCTGCATGAAAAAAAGTGGCAGAGATAAATCTTCACCGCTTTTGATATTTCCCGAGAGCCAAGTTTTAGTCGAAACTTGATCAAATGAAAATCTGTTCCCGCCTACGCTTGAGGTCTAAATTTATACCCGTATATTTGATTTATACCGCATTATGCAGGCAATTATGACTGTATAGATGGAATTGAGAAGTCTCGTGAGACCTTCCCCAGTTTTTTTTCTGTGAAATTATGCCTCTATATGGGTGGGAGAATCATAAGGACGTGCAGCGTGCAGTTCACACAAAATACACGTCTATTTATTACGTAGAGAGATTTCCACGCAGAGTGTTTCGCTATTCAATTTCCACCGCAATTGGTGGTTTGGTTCATAAATTACATTCACAAATGGTAGGGTCTATGACTTCCTGAAGAGAAGAGTTACATACACTTGTACTTCTGCATGGATGTTACCTGTGATGTTTATTCGCCCAGCTTGCCCCACCATTTGGATAACCTATTGCCAGAGCGGGAGGCATGGTCCTTATAATGGGAAATATCATTAAAGAGCATCAAGCGTGCTCGCACAGTGTCTTTGAAATCAAGGACATTCAAACAAGCCGGAGATTGATCCAGTCGGTCTCTGTAGCCACGTCCATCAAAGCCGAGCACACTGCTGATCAATAAGCGCAGCGTGGCTTTATGGGAAACGATCAATACATTTTTCCCACGATGTCGGACAATAATATCTCGAATGATGGGGAGTGTGCGGGCGATGACGCTTACTCCATTTTCGCCACCTTGTGGGGCAAATGTATAGGGGTCTTCTTCCCAAGCAAGGTATTCTTCTGAAAATTGCGTCTCCACTTCAGCTCTGGTCTTTTCTTCCCAGTGACCATGATGGATTTCACGCAATCCCTCACGCTGGGTAGGGGTCAAATTATGCGGTCGTCCAAGGATAGTCGCAGTATGAATAGTGCGCTTCATTTGGCTACTGTAAACTGCCGCAATCGCATCATCAGCCAAGCGTTCAGCCAAACGCTCAGCCTGAAAGATGCCCTCTTCCGAGAGTTCCACATCGGTAGCTCCGGCAAAACGATCTTCGGCACTAAGCACGGTTGCACCGTGGCGAACCAAGAAAAGGCGGGTTACATTTCGTTCAGGCATACGCTACTCGCTTTTCAGGCGATGCTCTATGTGGGCGAAAAACCAGGTCATCACTTTGCGGGGGACACCTTTGCGGGCACCAAATTGCAGCACCTGCCCAACGGGGTTAATGGGGTAAATTTTCAACGCTACTTTTGTTTCAGTTGCGGATGTGCTCTCAAGGTTAAGTTCCATTTGAGTGCGATCGCCAAGGACATTGCCCAGAATAGTCTTCGGGAATTTGACTTCGATACGTCCGGCTTCAGTATCGTGCTTGAGCACTTCCCCTTCGAGGCCCTTAACTGCCCCCAACATAGCTTTTTGAAGATCGGCTGATGATGCTTGAAAGGTCTTTTCTTCTTCAATTGTATAAGGCATTTTTCTTTCCTTTTTTATACAGAAAACCTGACAGGTCTCTGAGACCTGTCAGGTTTCGTTATTAATTATTAATTTTCGAGTGTAATTCTTCCACCAACTCACGAGAGCCAACCCCTGTTCCGCTCAGGCTGGCGGCGGCGGCGCCACAGGCGATGCCCCAGCACAAGGCTTCTGCTAGAGGCAGCTCTTGGCTCAATCCCCAAGTCAAGCCGCCGACCATCGAATCGCCAGCACCAATGGGATTGCGTTCTTCGATAACAGGGCTTTCAACCAGTCCATCCTCATCGGGACTGACTAGAAGCGCACCTTTTTTACCCAAAGAGACTACAACATTGGCGACACCCATTTTCTGGAGCGCCTGCGCAGCGACCGTAATTTGGGCTTGGTTATTGACAGCTAAACCGGTCAGCTTCTCAAGCTCTATATCGTTGGGCTTCGCTAAAAAGGGTTTTGCCATTGCCCCTTTTTCAAGGGCTTCGCCGCTGGTATCTAGGATAACTTTTGCGCCCGTAGCTTGGATGATCGTGATCAGTTGGGCATAAAAATTAGTTGGGATGCCCGGCGCAAGACTGCCAGCTAAGACCCACCAGTCGCCCGATTGGCTGAGTTGGCGGACTTTTTCGAGCATCGTATCCTGTTCTTCAGCAGAGATGGTTGGCCCCGGTTCGTTGGCTTTGATATAGCAATCGTGCGCATCGGGGACAATACTGACATTGGTGCGTGTTTCACCTTTTACCCAGACGAAATCTGTGGCAATACCCAGAGATTCAAGCCCGTCTTTGAGCAACTCACCACTCTTGCCCCCGGCAAAGCCTAGCGCCGTACTGGGGGTTCCGAGTGATTGGAGCATCCGAGAGACATTGAAGCCTTTGCCACCGAAATCCACTCTCCAGGCAGATGCCCGTAAAACGGTATCAAATTCAATTTCAGGGACGGTTAGCTCACGGTCTACAGCGGGGTTTAAGGTTAGGGTGTAGATTCTGCTCATTCGGCGGGCATCCAGTACGATTCAATCAAAGCTTCTTCAGCTTCGGGTGTCCAGACATTGCCTTCGCCAAGTTTTTCTGCGACATTGGGCAATTTTTCTGCCAATTCATCCAAGCTCATCAGGGGCAGGTTTTCGATTTGGGGGAAGATGACGATTTTGCCGGGATAGCTGCTGTTAATAACGCCGTCGATGGCATCGAGACCTGCGTTCATGCCGCCAATGGCTGCGACCATGCGCCCGGGGGAGAGCACACCTTCTTCAGCACGTTTCAAAACAGCGGCTTGGTCGTCGATGGTCAGCCCGGATGTACCTGTATATTGGGCATTGTGCAAGTAAACATTACTCAGGTTCAATGCGCCCATTGTGCCGTTGGGGACGCCCGCAAAGAAAACCATCATGCCATTTTCATTCATCAGTGTATCGGCTTCGGTCATCAGAGCAGCCGAGGGGACACTGGCAACAACATCTTCTGCACCTTTGCCATCGGTGAGTTCCATGACAAAATCATAGAGGCTTTGCTCAGATGTGATCGGATTGATGACATAGAGTTTCTTGCCATATTCTTCAGCGAGGGGCACAAAGCGTTCGTTGAGAGCGTCAAGACGGGATTCGTTGACGTCAGTAGCAACCATAACTGTTTGCCCTCAAAGGTTAATGGACAAATATAGCGAAATATTAATGGAGGCTTTTTAGCCAAGCTGGAGTTAGAACTATCAAGGAGAACCCCATGGCTAAGAAGAAAGCAAGTGCAGAATCAACAGT
>Ga0233437_1000618_pt1 | contig 78432 bp, 83 predicted proteins | sample SI_122_August201_FD_182714 | JGI IMG/M metagenome (GOLD analysis project Ga0233437, IMG submission 182714) | Seawater microbial communities from Saanich Inlet, British Columbia, Canada - SI_122_August2016_200_MG | ecosystem: Environmental > Aquatic > Marine > Inlet | place: Canada: British... | reverse complement strand
TCATTGGAAAGCGTATAAATAAAAATCTCCTCCATTTCTTGCTGCCCAAGTTCTCCACCTGTTTTAACTTTAGAGGCATAAAAAACAACATCACCATCTTTAAACTCTTGAAACTCACCTTCTTTAATGAATGAAAATTCTGAAGCATTTTCAGTACGATCCATGACCATGTTTCTTTGGTGTTTAGACCAAGGAACTGCATAGGTGGTTAAAAATAAAATAAAAATAAAAATAGCAATAACAATCGGCTGAATAAATAACATAAATTGCTTATCTCCCAATCCTAAGGAGTTCATTACAATAGCCTCTGAATCTTTGTACAAACGACTGACCGACAAAATAATGGCTAAAAATAAAGATAAAGATAGTATCAAAGGAACATCTCTGATCATCTTAAAGCTAATCAGCGGAAGTAAATCAGACACAGGAATACCCTCTTTCAAGCTCTGATTAATCACTAAAACCAATTGATTACCAAAAACAACCAGTCCAATAATGATAAACACAGCGCTCAACATTACTAATACATTGCGCATTAAGTATTTAGCAATAATGGTATTTTGAGACTTAAGAAAGGATGGAAATTTCATTTCTTAAGTATAAGCGAACAACGATTGTTAGAGAGTGTTATTTCTTTTGTGACATTGAGGAGAAAAATTCATCATTCGTCTTGGTAAGCTTCAAGCGATCAATTAAAAACTCAGCTGCTTCTACCGTATCCATCGGGTGAAGAATCTTACGTAAAATCCACATCTTCTGTAATTCTTTTTCATCGGTAATCAGCTCTTCACGGCGTGTACCAGAAGCGTTAATATTGATTGCTGGAAAAATACGCTTTTCGCTTAAACGTCTTTCTAAGTGGAGCTCCATATTGCCCGTGCCTTTAAATTCTTGGTAAATCACTTCATCCATCTTTGAACCTGTATCAATTAAAGCTGTGGCAATGATAGTAATGCTTCCGCCATTTTCAATGTTTCTAGCTGCACCAAAAAAACGTTTCGGGCGCTGCAAAGCATTAGCATCCACACCACCCGTCAAAACCTTACCTGACGATGGGGCTACCGTATTGTAAGCACGAGCAAGGCGAGTGATTGAATCCAGTAAAATAATTACATCTTTACCTTGCTCAGCACGTCTTTTAGCCTTTTGAATAACCATTTCAGCCACTTGAACATGACGTTTTGCAGACTCATCAAAAGTACTTGCAATTACCTCGCCACGAACAGTTCGCTCCATTTCAGTCACCTCTTCAGGGCGCTCATCAATAAGCAACACAATCAGTTCACACTCCGGATGATTGCGTGAAATCGAAGAAGCAATATTTTGCATAATCATGGTTTTACCCGCTTTAGGCGGTGCCACCAATAAACCCCTTTGGCCTTTGCCAAACGGCGCAACAAGGTCGATTACTCTAGCAGTAATGTCCTCTGTGCCACCATTACCTATCTCTAAACCAAGTCGCTCATCAGGATGAATGGGCGTCAATGAGGCAAAAGGAATTCTATTTCTGATGTTTTCAGGGTTTTCACCGTTGACTTCAGACACTTGAATCAGGGCAAAATATTTTTCACCTTTTTTGGGTGCGCGTATTTTTCCTGCAACCAAATCACCGGTTGACAGATTAAAACGTCGAATTTGATTTGGAGAGACGTACATATCGTCAGGGCCCGATACGTAAGAATCGTCGCTTGATCTTAAAAAACCATAGCCTTCTTGCATAACATCCAACACACCATCGCCCAAAACCTCTTCGTCATTTGCTGATTTAGCCTTAAGAATTGCAAAAATTAACGTTTGTTTTTTTGCACGAGAGATGTTTTCTACACCGAGAGATTGAGCCAACTCTAATAATTCAGCCGGTGTTGAGCGTTTTAATTCCGATAGTTTCATGAATTTTCCAATAAGATTTAAGAAAGATATTGACCAGAATTAGTCAACACGTGAGCGCATCTACGCAATAAAAAATTGATTTTAAAAAGTCCTTAGTTTAAAAAAATAGTTAATTGATTTGCAATTAACCATCGGATCACTTGTTAAATATTGGCATCTATAAAAGCACTTAATTCTGCTTTTGAAAGCGCACCCATTTTAGTTGCTTCAACCGCACCATCTTTAAACAATAAAACAGTTGGAATGCCACGAATACCGTATTTTGGCGGTGTTTGATCGTTTTCATCCACATTAATTTTTGCAATGATAAGCTTACCATCGTATTCATCAGCAATCTCATCCAACACTGGCGCCAGCGCTTTACATGGTCCGCACCATTCTGCCCAAAAGTCTACCAATACTGCTTGTGATGAATTAATAACATCGGCCTCAAAAGAAGTGTCCGTTACTGCTAAAATTTTATCGTTCATATACCTGTGTGAATTATTTTTTAATAGAAAACTACAGCAGAAGAGCTGAATGTACGGAGAATTATATCACTATTTTTCAAATTTGGTATTATTTTACAATCTTTCTTCAAGCGCCCTTTGGAGCGCTCTTTCTTCATCTTTGCTTAACGGTTTATTTTGAGCGCTACTTACAAAGAAAACATCTTCCACTCTTTCTCCTAATGTGGCAATTCTAGCGTTAATGATTGAAATATTTAGCTGATAAAAAACATAGGCAATGTTTGAAAGTAGCCCTTGTTTATCAATTACGCTAATCTCTACCTGAGTTAAATTCCATTTTTTGTTAACGGAGAAATTAATTCTCATTTTATAATCAAAATAACGATGCGATAATTTGACACCAACCTCTTTAACGCCTGAACTAGATTGAGAAAGCTCATCTTCTATTTCTTGATTAATGTTAATTTGTTCAAACATTCTGTCTTGCAAAATACTAATCGTGTTGTAGACCTTGTGGTCTTTTGTGGTCAAAATCTTAGCATCAACAATGTCCAAGCCTAATTTTTCAATAATACTAACCAATCTAAAAAATAATCCTTTAGAGTCTTTACTGCAAACAAATACATCAACCACATTGTATTCAGAAATTTTTGATGCGACCACGACTTCTTGATCTTGGCACTTTATAACCACCCCTAAGTGCCATAAAATCTCATCAATCTCATAACGCAAAAAATAATCCTTAGGTAAAGTTGCAAACAAGTTCTCGATCTCATTGACTTCATAGCCTTGTCGTTGCACCTCAATGGCAACAGACTGTTTTATTGTTTCTATTTGTTGATTGATATTTGGTAGCTCAGTTTTTCCACTTTGCAAATGATCTTTGGTTTTATAAAATAGCTTTTTCAATAAAGAATCTTTCCAATCATTCCACAAATCAGCTTTGGTAGACCTAATGTCCGCCACCGTCAACAAATATAAAAATTCTAAAAATTCTACCGAGCCCACTGCTTGAGCAAATTCATCAACGACTTCAATATCATCAATATTTTTCTTTTGTGCGGTTTGCGACATCAATAAATGTTTTTCAACTAAATTAGCCACCAAGTTTGTTTCTTGGGTTTTTAATTGATGGTGCTTACAAAACCCTCTAGCATCCTCACCGCCTAATTGCGCATGATCCCCGCCCCTGCCTTTGGCAATATCATGAAAAAGTCCTGCCAATAGCAATAATTCAGGTTTTTTAATAGTTTGAGCAATTTCACTGCACAATGAAAACTCTTTGGCAAACTCAGGTACAAAAAATCGCCTCAAATTACGAATAACAAATAAAGTGTGTTGATCCACTGTATAGGCATGAAATAAATCGTACTGCATTAAACCAATTATTTTTCCAAAAGAAGGAATGTAATGCTCCAATATGCCGTATCGATTCATCAACTTTAATGCCTTATTAATGCCTTGTTTTTGCTGTAATAATTCAATGAACAATCGATTGTTGTTTCTTTTTTTGTGGTAGTTTTCATCAATTATATTTAAACTAAACTGCATTAATCTTAGCGTGCCTGCGCTAATGCCACGTACATAATTGTGTCTTGTAATTAACAAAAAAATCTCAAGAAAGGCCGAAGGATTTTTAATAAACACCTGGTCATCACTTGCTTTGATATAACCATAGCTAATAATAAATCGCTCATTTAGATCTTGTGTATGCAACACTCTGTCTTCTAAAAGTTGCAACAAAATATCATTCAAACGAGATACTTTTGTCACGGTTTGATAATAGTCTTTCATTAAACTTTCAACTGCCATGCTATCACCATCGATATAACCTAGCATAGTGGCTACTTGCTTTTGATATTGAAAGGCAAGTCTGTCTTCCCGATGTTTAGCGATGATATGAAGTGCAAGCCTGGTTTTCCATAGAAATAATTGCCCTTGTCTTAACAGATCATATTCATTTTTAGTTAAATATTTTTTATCAATAAGATCGGATAAAAGATTGACATCAAAATACCATTTAGCCACCCAGGCAATGGTTTGTATGTCCCTAAGTCCGCCAGGGCTTTCTTTGACATTAGGCTCTAAGTTATAAGCAGTATTAGAAAAATTGAGATGACGATTGTGCTGTTCTTTTTGCTTTTCTACAAAAAAAGATTGTGAGGACCAATCACTTGCTTTAATCATTGATCTCATTTTCAAAAATAATAAATTGTTGCCAATTAAGAGTCTTGATTCTAATAAATTAGTCACCACACTTAAATCATCAATTACATGGATACAATCTTGTATGTCTCTAGTAGCATGCCCAACTTCCAATCCAACGTCCCATAAAAAAGTTAAAAAATTGGAAATACTTTGTTGATGAACATTGTGTGATTCATTGGGAATTAAGACAAGTAAATCAATATCAGAATAAAGATGGAGTTCACTCCTGCCGTAACCGCCAACGGCCACCAAGCATAACTCATCACCCATCTTAAAAGAGTGCCAAATATCACTAAGCAGTGTATCGATAGCATCGCTACGCCCAAGTACTAATGCTTCAACCGAATCAGGGTCTTTTAAAAAGCCCTGCTGAATTGAGCTTTGTATTTTTTGATATTGTTTTTTAAAATCCTCTAAATTCATACTCGGGATAATAACTGATTAATTTGAACGATGGGCAATATAATCAAGTGCCATATTAAGTCTGGCAATAGTACGCTCTTTACCCACAAGTTCAGCAACCACATCAATACTGCCTGCATTACCTGTGCCACTAAGGGCCAATCTAAATGGCTGACCAACTTTTCCAAAACCAACGTCCTGCTCATCGCACACTTGCTTAACCACATGGTGAATTTCTTCACTCGACCAGTCTTCTAATTGAGTGTATTTTTCCAACAGTGCTGTGATAATAGGTCGGGCTGACGACTTAAATTGTTTTTTAGCTAATTTTTCGTCAAAATCATCAAAATCTTGATAGAACATTTTCATGTTATTCACCATTTCAACTAGAGTTTTTGAGCGCTCTCTTAAAGCATCAATAACTTTAGAGATGTCAGCTCCATTATTAACATCAACACTTTGTGCGTTTAAATGCCAAGCCAGTTGATCGGTCAAATGTTTTGTATCTGCTGTTTTTATGTATTCTTGATTAAGCCAAAGTAATTTGTCTTGATTAAAACTGCCTGGTGCCTTGTTCACGTTTTTAAGATCAAAAAGCTCAATCATCTTGCTCAAAGAAAATACCTCTTGATCACCGTGTGACCAGCCCAAACGTACTAAATAATTAAGCAAGGCTTCAGGTAAAAAACCTGCATCGCGATACGCCATCACACTCACCGCACCATGGCGCTTCGACAGCCGCGCACCATCAGAACCTAAAATCATCGGCAAATGAGCAAACTCTGGTAAATTCCAACCCAGTGCTTGATATAAATTGATTTGTCTGGGTGTGTTGTTGATATGATCATCACCACGAATAACCGCGTCAATTTCCATATCATGGTCATCCACCACCACGGTTAAATTATAAGTCGGTGTGCCATCACTTCTTGCGATAATTAAATCATCCAGCTCTTTATTATGAACGCTAATTTCACCTTTAACCAAGTCAGAAAACACCACGTTTCCATCAGTCGGATTACGAAAACGTACCACCCCTGAGGTTAAATTTTTGTGTTGACAATGGCCATCGTATTTGGCTTTTTCGCCTTTAGCCATAAGTTCATCGCGCAAGGCTTGTAAGCGTTCGGTTGAGCACTCACAATAGTAAGCCTTGTCTTTGTCTAAAAGTTGTTGAATAACAGCCTTGTAACGATCAAATCGATCAGTCTGATAATACGGCCCTTCGTCATACTCAAGCCCTAACCACTTCATGCCATCTAAAATCGCGTCAACCGATTGCTGGGTTGACCTTTCTCGATCTGTGTCCTCAATGCGCAAAACAAACGTGCCCTGATTTTTCTTTGCCCACAACCATGCAAATAATGCCGTTCTAGCGCCGCCAATGTGCAAATATCCCGTGGGTGATGGGGCAAATCTCGACTTCACGGAGTGTTTACTTCAGAAGCACGATCAAACCACTGTTGTGCCTTTTCAAGGTCTTGCTCAACGTCTTTACCATCTTCATACAACATGCCTAGTGCGTACATAGGGCCAGGTATTTTAAATTCAGCTGCTTTTTCAAACCATTCAATGGCTTTATCGGTGTCTTTATCCACGCCTTCACCAGTCATGTAAGCCACGCCAATCATGTGATGGGCAAACACATGATCCTGACTTGCTGCTTTCATAAAATTTTCAAAAGCCAAAGGCTGGTTTTCAACCATACCCAGTCCGTTCATTTGCATCATGCCCAATCTCCATAAAGACTCCGCATTTCCTTGGGCTGCAAGTGGCGCCAAAAGTTGATACGCCATAGAAAAGTTTTTCGAATCAAATGCGGCAATACCGCTTTCTAAATCCACACCAAAAGTGTCTGTTTCATTGGAATCTGACATTGAAACCTCTAATTTAAAAAGTAAATAATTTTACACTGTTATAATGTCGGTTAAATAGTCGTTGCAAAGCCATGGAATTTAATCAACAAGAGTCTAGCCACAACAGTATTATTTCTGCCGATCATGCGCAAATTAAGCTAGCGCACACAACACTCAACACACCTTGTTTTATCTCCACAAATTACTACTGCGAAGTTAACATCTCTAAACTGGATGAAATTGATAAGACATTACTGTTTCCACTTAGCATTCATGACGATATTAATTTATTAATCATTGGCACTGGAAAAATGCCTCAATTTTTATCTCCCAAACAGCAAATAACCATCAAGCAAATGGGTATTAACACAGAAAGTATGAACAGCGACTCAGCACGAAGAAGTTTTAACCTTTTGTTATCAGATGCACGCTCGGTCGGTTTACTATTACTATGATTAAACAAATTCGTCACTTTTGGCAGTATTTCAAAATGGATACGCCGTTGTTTCTGCTCATCATCAGTTTGAGTACTTTTGGTCTTATTGTTCTTCATAGTGCATCAGCAGGATCCATGCAAATGATCTACAAACAAATGATCCACTTTGCTATCGCTATTAGTGCAATGCTGGTGATTGCTCAAATCCCCCCTTATCAATTTAAACGTTATTCGCCTTATTTAATGCTTTTCGGCATCTTTCTATTGCTCTTAGTAATTTTATTTGGCTCTAAAAGTGGTGGTGCCCAGCGTTGGCTGGACTTGGGTTTTGTGCGCTTTCAGCCTTCAGAATTAATGAAAGTCATTGTACCGATTGCCATCGCCTCGATCCTTAGTGAAAAAACACTACCACCTAAAGCCTTATCGGTACTACTCTCATTAGTCGCTATTGTTGTGATTGTTTTACTCATCGCCAAACAACCTGACTTAGGTACTTCTCTGCTCATTGGTGCAAGTGGTTTTTACGTGTTATTTTTCTCAGGGGTCCGAATTCAAATCATGAGAAACAACTGGCTTAATTTTGCTTTAATTAGTTCGTTTATTGTTGGTAGTGCCTACATTGCATGGAATTACCTGCTCATCGCCTATCAAAAAAAACGCATAATGACACTGATTGATCCAAGCTCGGATCCTTTAGGTTCTGGTTACCATATTCTGCAATCTAAAATTGCCATTGGCTCTGGTGGCTTATTTGGAAAAGGCTTAGAACAAGGATCGCAATCGCAACTTAATTTTTTGCCTGAACATGCAACGGATTTTATTTTTTCAGTCATTGCTGAAGAATTAGGACTCTTAGGAGTTGTATTTTTATTAATAATCTATGGGTTGATTATTTATCGTGGCTTTGTGATTTCTTTTCAATCTGAAGATAATTTTTCAAAACTTCTTGGTGCTAGCCTAACAATGGTTTTCTTTACTTATGTTTTTGTTAATATCGGCATGGTATCAGGCTTATTACCTGTAGTTGGCGTACCTCTCCCTTTGATAAGTTATGGCGGTTCATCCTTGATTACACTGATGTCAAGTTTTGGTATCATTATGTCCATTCGTAAACACAAAATACCAAGGTACTTATCCAAACTCTAACCATAATTCGCAATCTACTCCTTATTGTTACGCTGTTTTCAAGCGCAATTAACGCTAAAACTTTGCCTGCAACTCAATTTAAATCCGTACAAAAATTCATCAATAAGATTGTAAAAGAGCATCAGTTTAACAAGGATGAGCTATCTCTTCTCTTTTCTCAAATCAAACTGAAAGTTGCAGAAAAACCAAAGCCAGGAGCCAAACCAGGACCTGCTAAGCCAAAACCAAAAACCATGACTTGGGATAAATATAAAAGTCTATTCATAACTGATGAACGCATTAAAAACGGAGTTCAATTTTGGAAAGATAACTTAACCACAATCAATCGCGCACAAAAAAAATACAACGTGCCTGCAGAAATAATCGTTGCCATTCTGGGCATTGAAACGAGCTATGGCAATAAAAAAGGCACTCATCCAACCCTAGAAACTTTAACCAAGCGTGCGTTTGGTAATTACCGGCGACGTAATTTTTACAAAAAAGAATTAAAAGCCTTTCTTTTAATGGCTCGTGAAAATACCTTGCCACCACTTTCCATCAAGGGCTCTTACGCAGGTGCCATGGGCTATCCACAATTTATATCCAGCTCTTATCGCTATTATGCAGTCGACTTTAATCTTGATGGCAAAGTAGATCTATTCTCAGATCCAACGGATGCCATCGGCTCGATTGCCAATTATTTTGACAAACACCAATGGCATGATTTTGGCGAGATTGCACGGCCTATTTCCCTTAATAAAGCGCACTTAAAGTACGCTAAAAGATCAACCAATAAGCCAAAGAAAAATGCTAAACATTGGCGCACCAAAGGTTTTAACATAGATATAGACATTAACAACAAAACCAAACTTGCTTTCATATCCCTTCCTCAAGACTTAACGAATGAAACTTGGCTCACTTTTTGGAATTTTTACATACTAACTCGTTATAATCATGACAACAGATACGCCATGGCCGCCTTCCAATTGTCACAAAAATTAAGGCAACAATTCAATTCTAATAATCAATAAAAAATTATGAAGCGTCAACCACTTACAAAAAAACTTATTAAACTATTTGCCATCACTACCAGCGTTGTCGCCCTTAATGCTCAAGCTGCTATCTTTATTACCCCAAAAGCACCTTCCATCAGCGCTTCTTCTTATATTGTGCTTGATCACAACTCAGGCAAAGTTATTGCATCACATAAACCGCACGACAAACGTGCACCAGCTAGCCTGACTAAGCTAATGACGGCTTATGTAGTATTTCAACTTATTAAAGATGGTAGGGCCAGCCTAGAAGACGATGTTCGTATCAGTAAAAAAGCCTGGAAAACCATGGGCTCAAAAAGTTTTGTCGAGGTGGGAAAGACCATCAAACTTAAAATATTACTCAAAGGCATGATCATCCAATCAGGTAATGATGCGGCTGTCGCCTTAGCGGAGCACATTGCTGGCACAGAAGGTACTTTTACCGCCTACATGAATCAATACGCTGCTGAGCTTGGAATGAATAACACGCGTTTTGAAAATGCCTCAGGTCTTGACTATAAGGATCAACATACCACTGCCTCTGACATGGCTAAATTAGCCTCTGCTACTATCAGAGACTTCCCAGAATTCTATCCTTGGTACAGCGAAAAAGAATTCACTTATCATGACATCAAACAGCGTAATCGTAACAAACTTCTATGGAGTGACAATACAGTTGACGGCCTTAAGACCGGCTTCACTGAAAAAGCACAATACAATCTAGTCGCCAGTGCTAACCGTATGGGCATGCGCCTCATTTCAGTCGTATTAGGCTCATCTTCAGGTGAATCTCGTACCGCACAAACACAAAAAGTCCTAGATTATGGTTTTCGTTTTTTTGAAACCAGAATAATTGACAAAATTAATCAGAAAATACCCATTGCTAATTCTACCAAAGATGAAATTAAAGTCAGTCTTAAAAACTCCACCAATGTCACACTTCCTCGTGGTCAATACAAATTATCTCAACAAGCCATTAAGCTAAATGCCAATTTATCTGCACCAATTAACAAAGGCGATAGCGTAGGCTACTTAGTCATTAAATTTGAAGGCAAAACACTTGCTAACCTTCCACTTGTTGCACTTGAAGATGCGCCAGAATCAGGATTCTTCTCACGTATGCTCAACAAAATTGGGCTTTAATGGTCTACCTTAACGGCGATTTTATCGCAAAAAATAAAGCCTCTATTTCCATAATGGATAGAGGCTTTTTATTTGGCGATGGAGTTTACGAAGTTATTCCTGTTTATAACGGAAAAATATTTCGCTTACAAGCGCATTTAGATCGCCTACAAAAAAGCCTAGATTCGATCCAAATTACCAACCCTTATAAAACAAAAAAATACTTAGATATTCTCACTCAATTAATCAGCTTTTCATCCGTAAAAGATCAATCCATTTATCTGCAAATTACACGTGGTGCTGACACTCAGCGTAAACACATTTTTGACGCACTCATACCGACGATCTACATTGAGTCAAATCCACTTATTTCTAAAACAAAACAAGAGCTGTCGAAAGGTTTTAGCGCCATTAGTGCTCAGGACATTCGCTGGAGTCGATGCGACATTAAGTCGATCTCTCTACTTGCCAATATTCTTTATGCTCAAGATGCAAAAAAACACAACGTTGAAGAGGTTATTCTTCACCGCAACAATCAAATTACCGAAGGTGCCACTTCAAATGTATTCATGCTTAAAGACAATGCATTATTCACCCACCCTACTAGCAATCACATCTTGTCTGGCATTACTCGAGATTTAGTATTAGAAAGTGCTCATGCCTGTGGCCTAAAAATCCAAGAAACTTCTTTTTCATTGGACGATGTATTTGCCTCAGATGAACTGTGGATTTCCAGCTCAACGCGTGAAATTATGCCCATTACCATGCTTGATAATAAACTCATTAATCAAGGCAAAGTCAGTGCAACGTGGCAGTGTGTTTATAAACACTATCAACAACTAAAAAATGACTGATCAGCGCCTAGATACACTTAAGGCTTGGCTAGAGACATTCTTTGATGATGCCGACTTCGTCATATCAAAAGCCAGTGATGATGCAAGCTTTCGTCGCTATTTTCGTATTGAACGATCTAATACTACATTCATTGCCATGGATGCACCGCCTACAAAAGAAGACTCCGCCCCTTTTGTTCAAATTGCTACCTTGTTAAGAAACAATAAAATCCATGCGCCTAAAATTATTGAAGCTGACTTAACCCAAGGTTTTTTACTCATTGAAGACCTGGGAAGTGCCACTTTTTTACAAGCATTAAATCACACCTTTAACCTTGATTTATACAAATCTGCCATTGATGAACTGATCAAAATACAGGCGATTAATCCAAAAAATCAAGACTTAAAACAATATGATGACAAATTACTAAATACAGAAATGCAGCTACTGATTGACTGGTATTTGGACAAAAACTTAAATAAAAATCAACAAGCACAATTGCACCATATTTTTAAACTGCTAACCGATAACGCTCTAAATTCTCCACAAGTATTTGTACATCGAGACTATCATGCTCGTAATTTAATGCTTAGCCCTGCTAATACTCTAGCGGTAATCGATTTTCAAGATGCAGTTATTGGCTCATATACCTATGATTTGTGCTCGTTATTAAAAGATGCTTACTTTGAGCTAAAATCTACTGATATACAAACCTTACTCGCCTATTTTTACAAACAAGCCAATATTCAAATCAACTTTAAAGAGTTTGAAAAAGAATTTGATTTAATGGGATTGCAGCGCCATTTAAAAATTTTAGGAATTTTTAAACGCCTGTCCATTCGCGATGGCAAACACCAATATTTAGAAGACATTCCATTGGTTAAAAAATACGCATTGCAAATAGCCAATAAATACTCAGAATTTTCCTTTTTAAAGGAAATCCTATGATTGGCATGATTCTGGCAGCAGGCAGAGGTGAACGCATGATGCCACTGACCAAAAATACCCCAAAATCTTTAATTAAAGTTAAAGATTTAACCTTGATTGAGTACTCGATCAATGCACTTAAAAAATCCAATATTATTGATATTGTGATTAACATTGCTTATTTGGGTAAACAAATTAAATTCTATTTAGGTGATGGCTCAAAATTTGGTGTCAATATCGCTTATAGCGACGAATCCTCTGGTGCACTCGAAACTGCAGGGGGTATTATCAAAGCCCTGCCTTTACTAGGTATAAAACCTTTTATTGTGATTAACTCTGATGTACTTTGTGACTACGACTTATCCAAACTCACGCTACCGGTTGGGTCACTCGCACATTTGGTACTGATTGACAACCCACCTCACAATCCAAATGGTGATTTCTCGTTGGTGAATAACCATCAAGTTACCAATGTTCATGGGCAGTCTTACACTTTTTCAGGCATTGGTATTTACCATCCAGATTTATTTAAATCGCATTTAGAGTTTGAGCAAAAATTACCGCTCTACCCTATTCTTAAAGAAGCCATCGCCAACGGTAATCTGAGTGGTGAGCATTATGACGGCTATTGGCAAGATGTTGGCACACCAGAACGTCTAGAATTAGCCAATAAATCTTAAAAATCACTAAAAAATAGCCGTTTGAAAAATTTCCAAAATTTTTTACCTGTGTAATAGGCAAGACCTATTTCATAACCACTTCAGCCATATTTTGAATAAAAACATCACTTTTAAGCGTTGAAACAAGGGTTTTTAGTGATTTTTAAGAGTGTAAAACCTTTCTAACTTAAGGCTTTAAGTGATTTTGATTATTTCCGATATTTTGACACAGCTTATTTACACTAAAGCAAGCTAACTTGCTTTAATTTTTTCAGATAGAGTTTTTCCAATAAAAGCATTTAGGGATATATGCTCTTTTAAAGCTTTTTTATAAATTTTCTTATGAAGATCAGGATTGATTCTCACATTAAAAACACCTTTGTAAGTTTTTTGTGGATCCCTGTCTAATTCCATACAAGTATTAATATAATCATCCACGCTGCGCTTGAAGTTAGATTCTAGATCATCCACATTAGTCGCCTCAAAAGTGACCAAGTCGTCAATCATTTCTAACTTACCAAAGAAGCATTTATCTTCATTGGAGTATTCAACGCTACCAATATAATCCTTGTACTCAATAATATTACTCATTAGAAATCTCCTTTAATTTAGCCTGTATCTGTTTAACTAAATATGTTTTTAGTAAATTGCTTGGATGAGGCTTGTGTAAGTTAATCAAACTATCTTCTTTTTTATTATAAAACTTAACGGCAGAACCCTTTCCCTCTATCTTCGCATAACCACATCCTAGTAACAATGAGCTTAATTCATCAAATGTTAAATCTTTTCTAATTGGTTTTTCTAGAAATTTTTTTAACAATTTATCTTTTTTACTCATGGCAATATGGTATCACATTTTAGTTACAAAAATAAGCAATTATTAAAAAATAAGGTTTTTAGGGATATAAAATTCTTCCAAATTAAGGTTTTAAAGTGATTTCGATTATTTCCGAAATTTTTCAAAAATCACACTCTGACCCTAATATTTGAAACTGTTTTAATTCAACATCTGACAAAGGGTCTTTACAGAGTATTTCAGGTTCAACATATTGAAGTGATAATGATTTCTTACCGGCATTTTTAAAAGAAACATTGACTATTTTTCCATCACTATCCTCAAGTACAACGCCAACACCCCAATCATCTATCTTGGGATGTTTTACTAAATAACCCTTCTTATATTCAACACTCATGTCCTAACTATAAAACAATTACTTGGTTAATGTACTGCAATTTGGTCAAATCTATCGTCAATAAAAGAAATTTGCTCATTGAGTAGCTTGATTATTTCTTCGTTTGATAGTTTCTCTAGTTGTTTTTGAGCATCCGCCTGTGAATTAGCTTTAACTGAAACGGTTACTTGCAAACTAACTGATGCGTCATGATACTTTTCTAACATATATAATTCTCCTAGTGCTTAATGGTAATTGATGTTGTGTGCAACCATAATATCCTTCAGACTCCAATCGTTTAAGAATCGAATTTGCTTTTTGCTTAAATCTTCCATTCTTATATTTAAAACCTTTAAAGGTTTTGTATAGCCAGTAGAGCAATCATTCAAAGAAATAGTTTCACACACTTTTTTTCCGTAATACCAATATGACAATTTGATATCTCTTGCCAATTCTTGCTTTGCAGTTTTTATTTTATTACTTCCATCTATTGCAATATTATTGGTAACTCCATCAACATGAAGCTTTGAATCAGTAGCGCCTACCATGGACATATAGTCTTTATAGATCTCAAGGCTGCTGGCTCGTTTAGACAACTTTTGGACTTCATGTCGGCAATCAACTCCACTATCATCAAAACGTAAAATTTCACATTTAATTAACTTGTAAAAAATTAATCGCTTTATATCTCTCAACCCTTCTTTCTCCGACAAATAATTAATGGCACTATCTATCATTTTTAATGCATTGACTTTAAATTCAGCTTGTTCACGAATCCCATGCCCAAGATAGAATGCCTTGATTGCCAATAACTTATCTGTTGATACATTCATAATTAATCTTTATCAAATAAAAACGAATATTTAGAATCTTCACCATATTTTTTAAAATCTTCATCATGTTCTTCTTTTAATCTTTTAATTATCTCTTCATTTTTTAGTTTTTTCTCCGCTACCTCGTCTGAACGCTTTTGTTGGTAATCTTTAAGTTCACTGGCGCTTAATTCTAGAACTGCTTTTTGGTCTGCTTCTAATTGCTTTATTCGATTTTTTTCTATTTCTTCCTCAAATACTTTTTCTTCTTCCTTAGATTTTTGTGCGTAATGCTCATTCATTGCCACCTCTTCCTTTGCCCAACGTTTCCTAGATTGCTCTTCTTGCTCCTTTTCCCATTCTTCTTCCCACTCTTTATGCAATCTATCAAGTTCGATACTTAGGTAGTCAACATCACTTATTTCTGCAAATTCTTTTACAGCAGTAATGAGTGCCGTCTCAACAACATCTGAAAGAGATATACTATATCCATGATCTTTTGAAGCCTCAGAAGCATTTTGAAACGCATCAAAGATATGCGTCCTAATACGTGTACTAACAACTTTCTTCTCATCTGATTTTCGATTTTTCTTAATGTATTTCATTTAAATTAACTCCAATTTTGGTGAGGAATGGCACTATTGTAACACTTGTTTTCTTTTTGTCAATCTTTTTGTATACTTTTTGTAATACATTTAATAAATAAATAAAAAAGGTTGGTGTTTTTTACTAAAAAAACAAAAAATAATTCGCGTAAAATGATTTTTGGTAGTGCTTAGGGTGCACTTACAATGAATGACTACAAACCCCGCCAGGCCCGGAAGGGAGCAACGGTAGTAGTTTTTTCATGTGTTGGATGTTATTCTTGGTGCTGCCACTTTTATTTAAAGTAAACTATTTTAATGAGTCAACATTATCAAGTTTTAGCGCGTAAATATCGCCCTCACACTTTCAGTGAGATGGTAGGCCAAACACACACCGTTAAAACACTGATTAATGCTCTTGATGCCGACAGTTTGCACCATGCTTTTTTGTTTACTGGTACGCGCGGTGTGGGCAAGACCACCATTGCCCGCATCTTTGCTAAATCCATCAATTGTGAAGCGGGTGTTAGCTCCAAACCCTGTGGAAAATGCCCTACTTGTATCGAGATTGACAAGGGTCAATCGGTTGATTTAATTGAGCTAGACGCCGCCTCACATACTGGCGTTGATAATATGCGTGATATTTTAGAAAATGCGCAGTACATGCCGACTAAAAATCGCTACAAGATTTATCTGATTGACGAAGTTCACATGCTCTCAAAAAGTAGTTTTAATGCACTGCTTAAAACCCTTGAAGAGCCACCTGAACACATTAAATTTTTACTGGCTACGACCGATCCACAAAAATTACCCGTTACTGTTTTATCTCGCTGTTTGCAATTTACTTTGCAAAAGCTCACGCATGAAGAAATCTTAGGCCAACTAAAATTCATTATGGAAGCTGAAAAGCTTAAATACGAAGAATTAGCACTGAGTCAAATTGCTGATTTTGGCTATGGATCTATGCGCGATGCGCTGAGCTTACTTGATCAATCCATTGCCTACGGTAATGGCAGTGTCATGGTTAAAGACATTAAGGCTATGCTGGGTCTGGTTCACCACGACGATATCGTTACTCTAGCAACACATCTATTTAATCAAGATGCTGAAGCTGTCATTAATTTTATTAAAGACCTCTCCCATAAAGGTGAAGACTTAACCCATGCACTTAAAGATTTAACCAGTCTTTTTCATCAAATATCCATTGCACAAATTATTAATAACAAGCAAACCCCTGCTGAAATTAAAATATTGGCCACTCAGATTTCCAATCAAGATTTGCAACTTTTCTATCACATGGCACTCAACGGCACTAAAGACATGGCACTGGCACCGAGTGAACAAATTGGCTTTGAGATGACCCTGCTCAGGATGTTAGCGTTTCATAGTAAAACTGAAATTTTAACGGAAAAAAAAACACCTAAATTAGCGCTAAAACCCAAAACCAAGACGGCGCCTAAGGCAGAAAAAATCAAAGAAAAACCCTTAGAATACACGTCTAAAATAAGCTTAAATATTAACTCTCAGCAAGATTGGGAAGATTTAAGTAAGTCACTTAAATTTACTGGCGCAGTGAAAATGTTAATCAAAAATACAGTATTTGACAATGCTACCGACGAGCTACTAACGCTCACCTTAGACGATCAATTTACAAGCTTGCTGACTGATCAAATACAGCTAAACATACAAAACATGCTGCAAAATCATTTTAAGAAAATAACACTTAACATTATTTTAGGAAAACCTAAAATACAAACGCTTGCTCAAAAAGAAACGCAAGCCAAAAATGAAAAAACAGCAAAAATTCAAAAAGAATTTTTAAACAATGAAGGCGTTCAAAAATTACAAAAAACTTTCAATGCGAAGGTCGATATTAACAGTATTAAGGAGATAGAAAATGTTTAAAGGTGGAATGGCTGGCATGATGCAAAAAGCCCAAAAAATGCAAGAAGATATGCAAAAAGCCCAAGCAGAAATCAAAAATTTAACTGCTACAGGAAAGGCTGCAGGTGGTTCAGTACAAATCACCTTAAATGGTGAACATCAAGCCACTAACATTCAAATTGATGAAGGGGTGATGGATGACAAAGACATGCTAGAAGATCTAATTCTTACTGCGATTAATGATGCCACTAAACAAATATCAGACACTGCGGCCGATAAAATGAAAGGTGTTACTGGGGGCATGAAACTTCCCGATGGCATAAACCTACCTTTCTAATGATCGAATCCCTTAATAAGGCTTTTTGCACTCTACCGGGTGTTGGTAGTAAAACTGCACAGCGCTTTGTTTATCACTTGTTAGAACGTAACCGTGAAGGTGGTTTGGATTTGGCCAAGGCGCTAGTCGATGCCATGGAGCATGTTAAACACTGTTCGTCTTGCCGTACCTTGAGTGAAAAAACCATTTGTGATATTTGTGCCAATGATGTACGCGACAGCTCACAGCTGTGCATTATAGAAACACCAACCGATATTCATGCCATTGAAAAAAGTGGTGTTTACAAGGGGAAATACTTTGTTCTTAGTGGTTACCTGTCTCCTATTGATGGCATTGGTGCAGCTGAACTTGGTCTAGATGAACTTGAACAAAAATTAAAAGATCAGGCCATTGAAGAGATTATTCTTGCTACTAATGCCACGGTGGAAGGTGAAGTAACCGCACACTACATTAGCAATATGGCCAAGCAATTTGACGTGAAAATTACTCGCATTGCACATGGTATTCCTATTGGTGGTGAGCTTGAATATGCTGATATAAATACAATTGCTCATGCCTTATCTGGGCGTAAAAACTACGACTAAACATCCAAATAATTTTAAAAAATACCCTCCTTCTAAGGCAAAACCTTTTTCACACTCCTAAACACTAGCTAACAAAATCATTGTTGAGAGAATAATCATTACTGATAATTTTATAGGTACAAGGAATTGCCTTGCCCATTGCTCACGCTCTATCAGGGCGTAAAAATTACACTTAGCCAGTTTTTCATTCTCTGTGTTGTTTTTCTTGAGATATAAGTAACTATCTCTGTGACAAATACCTTGATAATAAAAATCTGGCGTTATACAGCAAACTACTTAAATGTTTTAGAGAGCAGCTCTATCTCATAACCATCTGGATCTTTTAAAAACGCCAAAATGGTATCGCCTGCGCTCATGAGTCCAGCCTCACGCATCACTTCTGCACCTTTTTCTTTTGCCTGCTCAACGGCTTTATACACATCCTCAACATTAATAGCAATGTGCCCAAACCCCGTGCCTATTTCATAGTTGTCTTTACCCCAGTTGTAAGTTAACTCAAGTGCGGGATTTTCCGACTCTGGGCCATAACCTAAAAATGCCAACGTAAATTTACCCTTAGGATATTCTTTTTGACGCAATAAAGTCATTCCTAACACATCGGTATAAAACGTAATGGAGCGTTCTAAATTACCAACTCGTAGCATTGTGTGCAAAATTCTCATGTCAATCGCTTATAATTCGAATATTTACCATTATAAACATCAAACTAATGCCGGACACACTTAGCCACTGGGATAACGTTTACCAAAACAAAGATCATAACCAAGTTAGTTGGCATCAAAACCATGCTACCGTTTCGTTTGACTGGATATTAGAACACACAAGTAAAGACGATGCAATCATCGATGTGGGGTGCGGTGTATCGGTCTTAGCAGATAATTTACTGAACGAAGGCTATTGCAAATTGTCCTTATTAGAACTATCACCAACTGCCATTCAAACAACCAAAAATAGACTTAAAGACCATTCTGACAAGGTTAATTTTTATAATGAAAATATCTTAGATTTTCAATCCAATACTCAATTCGACTTGTGGCATGATCGTGCGGTTTTTCATTTTTTGACCGATAAAAAAGATCAACAAACCTACCTCAATAAGCTTAATCAATATTTAAAGTTTCAAGGTTATTTTCTATTGGCAACCTTTGCCCCTACTGGCCCTAAAGAATGTTCAGAACTCAACATTGTTCAATACGATGGTAATAAAATTACCCAATTATTGGGCAATGATTTTAAATTGGTAAAAACTACTTCTGAAACTCACCCTCATCCAAACGGTAGCACACAAGACTTTAACTATTTTCTTTTCCAAAAGAATTAAAGCGTTAGAATGATTTGATCTGCTCGCAACTCTTTTCGAGTGTCTTCTTTATCTAAAAATATTAAAAATTCTTCACCCGATTTACTAACAATGTCTTGAGGTTGTATGGTTTGAGGTTTGCCATTAATTGTAACTTCGATTGACTGATTGCGCATAATCGCTAGTTCATAAACACTATGTGCCTCACAAGAGATCCTTTGATAATCACTCATTGTGATTTAATCAACAATAATTTATCGTCTCGACTCATGGTTTTAATTTCATGTTCTCGTTTAGAGGCGCTACTTCTATCTTTAGATTTTTCTTGATATACTAACTCACAAGGGCCATTGGCTCGTGTGTACTTTGCACCACCTTTTAGTTCTCCATTGTGCTGACGAATACGCCGATCCAAATGATTGGTAATTCCGCAATATAAGTTATTGTCTCGACAACGCAATAAATACACCGTCCAATACTTCACCTCTGTCATTTATTTTGACGTTTAAGTAGTTATAGGCATTCTATCTTAAAACTGTTATAAACTAAGTACATGTTAAGACTATCCGCCTATCTATTCTTACTAATAACACTCAGCGTTCAAGGCTCTGATATCGACCAAAGAATTTTAATTGATGGTGAAGTACTCTATACCGAAGAATGTCAAAAATGCCACGACAACAGCCTAGTGCCAATCAATGATGGTACCTCTATGCAATCACTGGATGACATTAGGTGGCAGATATCAACTTGCGTGACGGCATTGGGTATTTTCTGGATGCCGAATGATGAAGAAGATGTAGCACAGTTTTTAAATCATGATTTCTTCCACTTTGAAAACACCGAAAAACCTGATGGTTAAGCTGTTTTATTTGTGTACTTATCAGGGGATTTTATTGGTATAATTGCGCAGTTTTATCCATCTTTTATCTTGATACTGCATTAATGGAAAAAACTTACAATCCCGAGCAAATTGAAGCGAAATACCGCTCACTTTGGGAGGATCAAAACTTATTTTCTTCCGATTCAAATTCCACTAGCGAAAACGCTTATTGCATCATGTTGCCACCGCCGAATGTTACCGGTAGTTTGCACATGGGTCACGCTTTTCAGCACACCATTATGGACGTTCTCACGCGTTACCATCGTGGCAAAGGTGAGCAAACGCTTTGGCAACCAGGTACAGACCATGCTGGCATTGCTACACAAATGGTGGTTGAACGCCAACTTGCTGCACAAGACATTACACGCCACGATGTTGGTCGTGAAAAATTCATTGATAAAATCTGGGATTGGAAAGAACAATCCGGTGGTACCATTACCAGTCAAATGCGTCGTCTTGGTGCATCGGTTGATTGGGAAAGAGAGCGCTTCACCATGGATGAAGGCTTATCTGATGCAGTTAAAAAAGTCTTTGTACAACTCCATGATGAAGGCCTTATTTACCGCGGTAAGCGTTTAGTCAACTGGGATCCAGTCTTGCACACAGCCGTATCTGATTTGGAAGTAATTAGTGTGGAAGAGCAAGGCTCACTTTGGCACATGCGCTATCCAATCACCGACACAGACGAGGCAATGGTGGTAGCTACTACAAGACCTGAAACCATGCTGGGTGATAGTGCCGTTGCCGTACACCCTGATGATAAACGCTATACGCATTTGATTGGCAAGACCATTGATTTACCACTGACTGATCGAAAAATCCCCATCATTGCAGATGACTACGTAGACATTGAGTTTGGAACGGGCTGTGTAAAAATCACCCCTGCACACGACTTTAATGACTATGAAATGGGTCAGCGTCATCATTTAGACATCATTAATATTTTAACCGATGATGCCAAAATTAACGATACGGTTGATAGTGCTTACGTTGGCATGGATCGATTTGAAGCTCGTAAACAAATAGTTACAGATTTAGATGGACAAGGTTTAATAGAAAAAATCGAGCCACATAAATTAATGGTGCCACGTGGTGATCGAACACACGCTGTAATTGAGCCGTACATGACCGACCAATGGTTTGTCAAAATCGCCCCTCTGGCACAGCCAGCTATCGATGCGGTTAAAAATGGCGATATTCGCTTCATCCCAGAAAATTGGAACAAAACTTATTTCAATTGGATGGATAACATTCAAGACTGGTGCATTTCCCGTCAAATTTGGTGGGGGCATCGAATCCCTGCTTGGTACGACAATGACGGCAATATCTTTGTTGCTAACTCGCTAAAAGAAGCGCAAGAACAAGCCGGTGAAGGCACTAAACTCAGACAAGATGAAGATGTACTTGATACTTGGTTTTCATCAGCATTGTGGCCATTCTCCACCCTTGGGTGGCCAGATAAAACACCAGAGCTGTCTCGCTTTTACCCAACAGATGTCTTGGTCACTGGCTTTGACATTATCTTCTTCTGGGTAGCCAGAATGATCATGTTTGGACTTAAATTCACTGGTGAAGTGCCCTTTAAAGATGTTTACATCACAGGTCTGATTAAAGATGGACAAGGTCAGAAAATGTCCAAATCGAAAGGCAATGTACTTGACCCGATTGATTTGATTGATGGCATTAGCTTAGAAGACTTGCTAACAAAAAGAACTCAAGGCATGATGCAGCCAAAAATGGCTGAAAAAATTAAAAAGCAAACTAAGCAAGAGTTTGCTGATGGCATCCCTGCTTTTGGCACTGATGCACTGCGCTTTACCTTTGCAGCGCTTGCCTCGTTTGGTCGGGATATTAAATTTGACCTTAAACGTGTTGAAGGTTATCGTAATTTTTGCAACAAATTATGGAACGCTTCGCGCTTTGTACTCATGAAACTTGAAGGTGAAGCGATTAATACCAACGCCTCACTCTCAATTGCCGATGAATGGATTCTTTCACGCTTACAAGCAACTAAAGTCAATGTTGAAAAGCACTTATCTGATTATCGTCTTGATTTAATGAGCCATGAATTATACGAATTTGTATGGCATGATTATTGCGATTGGTATTTAGAGCTGTCCAAACCATTGCTGGTCAATGAGTCAACCAAGGCAGGTACACAAGCCACACTGGTCAAGGTATTGGATGAAATGATCACTTTGCTGCACCCCATCATTCCATTTATCACTGAAGAGATTTATGAACAATGTCAAACACTGCTTGGCAACAAACAAAAAAGTTTGATGACTCAAGCTTACCCTGAAGTTGAAAACAGTCTAATTTCAAATAAAGCTGAAACTGAAGTTAAATGGCTGCAAACCTTTATTTTAGGAATTCGTCAGATTCGTGGTGAAATGAACATCCCGCCATCGAAACCACTGCCTTGCTTTGTACAAAACATCAGTGACATCGATCAACGATGTTTAGACACTCATGCCCAACTCCTAAGTAGTTTAGCTAAACTAGAAAGCATTCAGCAATTATCTGTTAACGATGATGCGCCAGAATCGGCTACAGCTCTTGTGGGTGAGATGAAAGTACTAATCCCACTTGCAGGGTTAATCGATAAAGACCAGGAAATAGCACGACTTAACAAAGAAATTGAAAAATTAGAAAAGCAAAAAATACAATTTTCAGCTAAGCTTAACAACGAAAAATTTACCAATGGTGCGCCTGAAGCTGTCGTTAATAAAGAAAAAGAAAAACTAACGTCTGTTGAAAGTGCTATTATTGACTTGTCATCTCAATTAAAAAAAATATCAGCCTTATGAAATCAATCAAATACTCATTATTATTTTTAATACTAACAAGTTCTTTTGTAGGCGCCAAATCTTACGTTTATGTCACCGACATGGTTGATATTCCAATGCGTTCAGACAACAAGATTACAAGCGATAATCTGTTAAGAATGCTACCTTCAGGTACTAAATTAGAAATACTTTCAACTGAGAATGGTTGGACTCAAGTTAAATTTGAAAAAACCACAGGCTGGATGATTTCACGCTATTTGACCAACAATCAACCTGCCCAAGCTCAGCTAGAAAAACTTAAACAAACTTATAGCGCCAATAAATTACTAATCACCAAACAAAAAGAAAGTAGTAAAAATCTGGAAGTAGAACTTAAAACGTTAAAAGAAAACAACACAAAATTATCCATTCAAACCAGTAAATCCCAAGCAGAAAAAGAGTACATTGAGCAAACCTATAAAGATGCACTTAAACTCGAACATTCCAATACAGCCTTAAAGACAGAGGTCTTGCATCTAAAATCTGAAATTCAACTGTTAAAAAACAACGACACTTTCGCTCAAGATTCCAGTTCAAGAAATTGGTTTATTGTCGGCGCTCTTATTTTATTTTTTGGAATAGTCATAGGGCTTATCTTTCCAAAGTTTACAAATCAAAGGAGATATTAAATGAACTTACTTAAAACCGCACTCACTTTTGATGATGTATTGTTGGTTCCTGCTCATTCAACCACAATGCCTAAAGAAGTAAGCCTAACGACGCAGCTAACTAAAAACATCACATTAAACACTCCAATTCTGTCGGCAGCAATGGACACAGTAACAGAGGCAAAACTCGCCATCACCATGGCGCAAGAAGGTGGCATTGGTATCATTCATAAAAATATGTCTGTTAAAGAGCAAGCAAATGAAGTTCGAAAAGTAAAAAGATTTGAATCTGGCATTATTAGAGAGCCTATTACTATTGATCCAAAAGCAACCATTGCCGATGTATTTGATATGCAGCAAAAATTTAAAATTTCCGCCCTTCCTGTTGTTAAAGGTAATACCATTGTTGGCATGATTACCGGTCGTGATGTTCGCTTTGAGACGCGTATGGATGAATTGGTTGAAAATTTAATGACTCCGCAAAATAAGCTGATCACCGTCATTGAAGGCACAGACATGAGTGAGGTCAGATCCTTACTTCATCAACATCGCATTGAGCGTGTTGTTATCACTAATGATAAGTTTGATCTACAAGGCATGATCACCGTTAGAGATATTCAAAAATCAACCGACTTCCCAAATGCCTGCAAGGATGAACAAGAGCAACTCCGTGTGGGTGCGGCTGTTGGTGTGGCTACAGGCACGGGTGAGCGCATTGATGCCTTGGTTGAGGCAGGTGTAGATATCATCGTGATCGACACGGCTCATGGACATTCTCAAGGTGTACTGGATCGAGTCAAGAAAACCAAAGCCAAGCACCCAAACTTAGATATTATTGCTGGCAATATCGCCACTGGTGAAGCGGCACTTGACTTAGTCAAAGCCGGTGCAGATTGTGTCAAAGTCGGCATTGGCCCAGGTAGTATTTGTACTACGCGTATTGTAGCCGGCGTGGGTGTGCCACAAATCACCGCTATCTCTGATGTAGCAGAAGCACTGAAAGACTCTGGCATACCATTAATTGCTGATGGTGGTATTCGCTATTCAGGTGATATCGCCAAAGCCTTTGCTGCAGGCGCTTACTGTGTTATGCTTGGCTCAATGTTGGCTGGCACTGAAGAATCACCAGGTGAGGTAGAGCTTTACCAAGGTAGGGCTTATAAATCTTACCGTGGTATGGGATCAATTGGCGCCATGAACCAAGCACATGGATCCTCTGACCGCTATTTCCAATCAGACTCTAAAGCAGATAAACTCGTACCAGAAGGTATTGAAGGTCGTGTGCCATTCAAAGGGTCTATCCGCCCTATCATTCACCAAATGGTGGGTGGTGTCAGATCATCCATGGGCTACACTGGATCTGAAACGCTAGAAAAAATGCGTAAAACTGCTCAATTTGTACAAGTCACTTCAGCTGGTATGGTGGAATCCCATGTGCATGATGTCAGTATCACTAAGGAAGCGCCAAACTATCATCAATAGATATAATGCGTAATTTTTCAGTTATTTTTTGATAGAAGAAATACCCTGGAATTAATGGTCTTCTGGTGTGCCCTGCCATAGCATTTTATAGCCTAACTCATTAGCATCATCACAAAACTCTAGCAACTCGTCAAATTTCGACTTGAACAATTCATCGGCATGAGATTTTTCATGTTGTTCGAATGATTTCCAAAACGTTACAATAACGATTTCACCACGCTCTTCTTTGGCTTTTTCAACATTCTCAAAGGATCCTTCTGCTGAAATGAACCCTGAATTTTCATAAACTTGTCCGGCAATAAAGCCACCGTTATCATCGCCATAATTATTTTTAACAATGTTACACATTTCACCTAATGTCAGCTCGACATCCTCAACCGTAACGCCGTCTTTTAAATTAACCTCGTTAAACAACATAACACAACCAAATGGGATCTCTATTGGATTAAACATTTTTACTACTCCTTAATAAAATTAATAATGCTTACAGTGGCAACTGCTCTGTAAAATTTGAATACATGAAATGCATAATTTTAACCAGACTATGATTCGCTTTGGAGCAATCTCAGTAGAAGAATTTTTAGAGGACTATTGGCAGAAAAAACCATTACTCATCAAACAAGCTTTGCCTAATTTTATCTCACCAATATCATCTGATGAATTGGCCGGATTATCACTTGAGGAAGAATTTGAATCACGTCTAGTGCAAGGCAGTACAGCACAACAACAATGGTCATTAACCAATGGGCCTTTTACTAAAACCACCTTTACCCAACTACCCGAGCAAGACTGGACACTGTTAGTGCAAGGAGTTGATCGATTTATTGATGAAGTACATGATCTAATCAAGCAATTTGATTTTATCCCGCGCTGGCGTTTTGATGATGTAATGATTTCTTATGCCACCAAAGGTGGCAGTGTTGGGCCACATTTTGATTATTACGATGTCTTTTTGCTTCAAGGGAGTGGTAGGCGACGCTGGGAATTAAGCACACAATTTTGTACGCTTGATAACTATTTAAAAGATGTACCGTTAAGAATCATGCACACATTTACCCCTGAACAATTCTTTGAGGTTGAACCGGGTGATGTTCTATATATTCCACCTAAAGTTGCTCATCATGGCGTTAGTCTAGATGGCGAATGTACTACTCTATCATTTGGCTATCGAGCTTATTCGGCTCAGGAATTGTTTGAATCATTAGACATGCAAAATCCAGATCAAGAACAAAATATCTATTATCAAGACCCAATTTGGATAAATACAAGCTCACCTGCACTCATACCCGATTCGGCCATTGAACAGGCCAATCAAATTCTCAAAATCAGTCCTGATGAGTTTGCCACCTTTGTAACCAAATTAGATATTTTGGATGAGCAATTATTGCAATACTTTAAAGCTGAGATGTTTCGGGAAAAAATGCAATACAAACTACATCCAAGCTGCAAAATTGCCTATTTTTTAGTTGATACAACGCCCAAAGTATTTATTAATGGTGAGTATTTTGATACGCAAGAATTCGACCCTCAAGCTGTAATGCAGTTTTGTAATAAACGTACAATCAATGCAAAAGATCACCAGCAATTGACTATAAATCTATTTAAGCAAAATTTAATATACATAATCGATTGATTTTAGGGATAATAACCTTCGTTTTATGGCTTAAATTCTGTCTTAAGTTTTATCTAAAATGTATTTTTGTAATAGGAAAAACCTGCTTCACGAGGAATTATCTATCAATTCATTAGAATGTGTTTTAAATAAAGCTTATCCGATTAAATCCATAAAACTTCTTTTAATTAACTTTTAATAGTCAAGGCCTGCTTTGTAAGGGGAATTGCCTATTTATCTTACGGAGATTTTTTTCATGGAAATGAACATCGTTACTAAAAGCTTTGCCATGGGCAAGCACACAATCACATTAGAAACTGGCCGAATCGCTAGACAAGCACATGGTGCAGTTCTTGCCAGCATGGATGACACACAAGTATTAGTCACCGTTGTTGGCTCTAAAGAAATGCGCCCTGGTCAAGATTTCTTCCCATTATCGGTTGATTACATTGAAAAAACATACGCAGCAGGTAAAATTCCTGGTGGTTTTTTAAAGCGTGAAGCCAGACCAAGCGAAAAAGAAACACTAACCTCTCGCTTGATTGACCGCCCTATTCGCCCATTATTCCCAGCTGGATTTATGAACGAAGTTCAGGTTTTAATTACAGTTATCTCTGCTAATAAAGAAGTAGACCCAGATATGATAGCGATGCTTGGTGTATCTGCCGCACTTTCAATTTCAGGCGTGCCTTTTAGTGGTCCAATTGGTGGTGCACGTGTAGGCTTTAAGAATGACGAATTTATCCTTAACCCAACTTATTCTGAATTGGCTGATTCTGATTTAGACATGGTGGTTGCTGGTACTGATGAAGCGGTATTAATGGTTGAATCAGAAGCCAATGAGCTTTCTGAGGAAATCATGTTGAAAGCAGTAATGTGTGCACATGATGAATATCAAGTTGCTATTAAAAATATCGCAGAATTTGTTGCTGAAGTAGGTAACGATAAATGGGATTGGGAAGCGCCAGCAACTAACGAAACTTTATTGGGTGATATCCAGTCTCAATTTGGTGCGCAAATTAACGAAGCCTATCAAATCAAAGAAAAACTTGATCGTTACGCCAAAGTAGGTGAAATCAAAACTACTGCCATTGAAGCACTATCCAGTGATGATGCAGACGGCAATTCAGCTGAAGAGGTAGGTAACTATTTTAAGAAAGTTGAAAAATCTACCGTACGTGAGCGCATTCTAAACAACGATCCACGTATCGATGGTCGTGACAATGAAACCGTTCGCGAATTAAAAATTGAAACGGGTGTATTAGAAAACACACATGGTTCTGCTCTGTTTACCCGTGGTGAAACACAAGCATTAGTAGTAACAACATTAGGATCTAAGCGTGATGCTCAGTTAATTGAAAAATTAGAATCTTCTGAGCGTAAAAACGACTACTTCTTACTGCACTATAATTTCCCTCCATACTGTGTGGGTGAGACTGGTCGCGTAGGCACAACCAAACGTCGTGAGATTGGCCACGGTCGTCTAGCTCGTCGTGGTATTTCTGCTTGTCTTCCAACCATTGAAGAATATCCATACACTATTCGCGTGGTATCGGAAATCACTGAATCTAACGGCTCTAGTTCCATGGCCAGTGTTTGTGGCTCATCTTTATCACTTATGGATGCAGGTGTTCCAATGAAAGCCCCAGTAGCGGGTATTGCCATGGGTCTTGTCAAAGAAGACGACAGATTTACCGTTCTTACAGATATCTTAGGTGACGAAGACCATTTAGGCGATATGGACTTTAAAGTAGCAGGTACATCACGTGGTGTAAACGCCTTACAAATGGATATTAAAATCCAAGGCATCACACAAGAGATCATGGACATCGCTTTAAAACAAGCCAAAGAAGCAAGGCTTAATATCTTAGGTCAAATGAATAAAATCATTTGCGAGCCTAATTCATCAAGCAAAAATGCACCTAAAACTGCAGTAATCAAAATTGACAAAGATAAAATTCGCGATTTAATTGGTAAAGGTGGTGAAACCATTAAAGGTATTATTTCCACTTCTGGCGCTAGTGTTGATGTTGATGATGATGGTAATGTTAATGTTTTTGCCAATGATCAAAAAGCTTTTGACATAGCAGCGCAAATGGTCAAAGATGTAACCGCTGTACCTGAAGTGGATAAAGTTTATACAGGAAAAATCGTTAAGATTGTTGAATTTGGTGCGTTCGTTAACATCATGCCTAACCAAGACGGGTTGCTACATATTTCTGAAATCGCTCATGAGCGTGTAGAAAAAGTAGAAGACCACTTGAAAGAAGGTGATGAAATTGACGTGAAAGTATTAGGTTTAGACAGAGGTCGTATTAAATTATCTCGTAAAGTACTTTTAGATAAATAATCATCCGATTAATATTCTAATTAAAGCCACCTTAACGGTGGCTTTTTTATTTTATTGATAATAAAAACCTTGCTTCGTAAGAAATTTCCTATTTAATGTTCTAATTATGCCAATTTATCTAGTCTTCTTATCCGTTGTTGCCATTTGGTCAACCACACCACTGGCCATACAATGGTCAACACTAGGGTCTAGCTTTAACTTTGGTGTAACCTCTAGAATGGTAATTGGACTCGGAATTTGCCTATTGTTATTACTGATTAAACGACAAAAACTCACTACCAGCACTCTTGCCATTAGTAACTACATTTACGCAGGGATTGGTATCTTTACTACCATGACCTTAGTCTATTATTCTTCACAAACCATTCCTTCTGGAATTATCTCGGTAGTGTTTGGACTAACACCCATCATTACCGGCATATTTGCCTTATTACTACTCAAAGAATCCTTCTTTAAGTTTCACAAAATTGCTGGGCTATTATTAGGCTTGAGCGGACTAATGGTTATCTTTGGACACACACTAACGTTTTCTTCTGAACTGCTATCAGGTTTATTAGCAGTTACTCTTGCCATGGTATTTCAGTCATTTATCTCAGTTAAACTCAAGCAAACCAATGCCCATATTTCAGCACTGGAAACCACCACTGGTGCTCTTATTGTTAGTGTTCCTTTGTTTATTATTAGTTGGTTTTTAGCCGAAGGTGTCATTCCGCAAATCTCACTAAAAGCAACCTTGTCAATTGGTTATTTAGCATTATTTGGATCGGTCATTGGGTTTATGTCGTACTACTACTTAATTAGGCATGCTAGTGTACGAGTGGTGGGCATTGTCCCATTGCTCACACCAGTGTTTGCACTATTGCTGGGCAGTGGCTTGAACCATGAAAGCTTAACAATGACCCAACTAAGCGGTATCATTCTCGTATTAATAGGCCTAGGTTATTACGAATACGGTGGAAAAATATTATGGAAAAAAAGATAACTGAACTTGAAGAAAAATTTGCATTTCTTGATCATACGATTGAAGAACTTAACAACGTTGTTTTTCGTCAAACACAAAAAATTGATGAATTAGAAACAATGTTAAAACACTTATCTTCTCAAATAAGACAAATGAACAGCCAGAAAGATACCGGTGATAGCGAAGTCATTAATGACCGACCACCGCACTATTGAATTTAAAAGTTATTTTCTACTTAATACTGGTGAGTCGAATTTTAAACCGTCCCAACCATAAGTAATAAAATTACGAATATTGGCGTGTGAATCACTTTCAGGTGTATTCAGAACATCTTGATAATATTGACCAAAACAATGTAGCGTTTCAAGCTGAGTTAGCTGGTGAATAGCGGCAAAGCAAAATAATTTAGCACTGCCTTGATTCTCATCTTCGGTATTTGAAACCTCGCCATTACTAAAAGCTGCTGGCGTATAGTCATAGTCATCATCAATCAGTGCAATCAAATCCTCGAACTTCATTCTTGCGCCCGACCTTAACTCTTCTAAATATTCCTCTTGTGTCATTCTTTCTCCCTATTTGAGATTACTAAGCTATACCGTCATTGGATTTGGCTTGTTGGTATTTATACCGTATTTTTCAATCGCTTGTGCAACAACTGCACTGTCTATATCTCCTTCATCCACTAAAGCTTTAAGTGAAGCTAAAACAACATAATTAGCATCCACCTCAAAGAAATCTCTGAGAGCAGCACGCGAATCAGAACGGCCAAAACCATCCGTACCTAACACTTCATAACGACCTGGAATGTACTTGCGCACCTGTTCAGCATAATTACGCATGTAGTCCGTTGTTGCAATTACTGGGCCTTGAGCATCTACCAAACATTGAGTAATGTATGGCACTTGTGGTTTATCCGTACTAAAACGGTTAACGCGATCAACCGCCTGCGCTTCGCGCGTGAGTTCATTAAAGCTGGTCACTGACCAGATGCTGGATCTTACACCCCAATCATCTGCTAACATTTGCGCAGCTTTTTCCACCTCTCGTAGAATCGTACCACAACCCAAAAGTTGCACTTGTTTGTCACCACTACCCACTTCTTTGAGTGGATAAATACCTTTAATAATTCCCTCTTCGGTATCTTTTGGCATTTCAGGATGAGTGTAAAGTTCATTCATGGTCGTTATGTAGTAGAAAATATTTTCATGATTTTCGTACATTCTTTCTAAACCACTACGCACAATCACCGCCAATTCATACGCATAAGTTGGATCGTAAGAAATACAGTTTGGAATAGTATTGGCCACCAATAAAGAATCGCCATCTTGATGTTGCAACCCTTCACCATTTAGCGTGGTGCGTCCTGCTGTACCGCCAATCAAGAAACCTTTGGCTTGCATGTCACCAGCCGCCCAAGCCAAATCACCCACACGCTGAAAACCAAACTTCGAATAATAAATATAAAATGGAATCATGGTGGTATTGTGAGTAGCATACGCCGTTGCCGCTGCAATCCAATCGGAAATTGCACCCGCTTCGTTAATACCCTCTTGCAATACTTGGCCTTTCTTGTCTTCTTTGTACCACATGACTTTGTCGGAATCTTCCGGCTGATACAGCTGACCAGAGGCTGAATAAATACCAAGTTGTCTGAATAAACCTTCCATGCCAAAAGTACGCGCTTCATCGGGAATGATTGGTACAATTTTAGGGCCAAGTTGCTTGTCACGCACCAATAAAGTCATGATTCGATTAAGCGCCATGGTGGTTGACATTTCACGATCACCACTGGATTCCAACAAAGCTTTAAAGACATTTAATTTTGGTGCTTTTAAATCTTCCAGTTCAAACGAACGCACTGGTAATGAGCCGCCTAGTTTTTGACGTCGCTCATTCATGTAAGTCATTTCTTCGCTGTCATCAGCCGGCTTGTAAAAATTCAACTCCTTCACATCCGTATCGGTGACAGGCACATCAAAACGCTTGGCAAAAATTTCCACTTGTTCAAGGCCGAGTTTCTTTTGTGAGTGTGTGGTGTTCTGCCCTTCACCAGCTTCACCCATGCCATAACCTTTAACAGTTTTAGCTAAAATAACGGTTGGCTTATCGCTACAAGCTTTGGCCGCATGATAGGCTTGGAATACTTTATACGGGTCGTGACCACCGCGATTTAGATGATAAATATCATCATCACTCATGTGCTCAACCATGGCCAATAACTCAGGGTATTTACCAAAGAAATGTTTGCGCACGTAAGCACCGTCTTTAGCTTTATAAGCCTGATATTCACCATCCACAACTTCTTCCATCCGCTTTCTAAGCAAACCGTCAGTGTCTTTAGCAAGTAGCTCGTCCCACTTACCGCCCCAAATTACTTTAATCACATTCCAGCCTGCGCCACGGAACATGCCTTCAAGCTCTTGAATAATCTTGCCGTTACCACGCACTGGGCCATCTAAACGCTGTAAATTACAGTTAATTACAAACACTAAGTTGTCTAGTTTTTCACGACCTGCCATCGAAATAGCACCGAGTGATTCTGGCTCATCGGTTTCACCATCACCTAAATACGCCCAAACTGTACGCTTATCAGTTTGTTTAATTTCACGATGGTGAAGGTACTTCATAAAACGCGCTTGGTAAATCGCCATAATCGGGCCCAAGCCCATCGATACCGTTGGGAACTGCCAAAAATCTGGCATTAGCCATGGGTGTGGGTACGAGCTCAAACCATCTTTGCCTGCCTCTTGACGGAACAACAACATTTGCTCTTTAGTAATACGCCCTTCTAAATAAGCTCTAGAATAAATACCTGGTGAAATATGCCCTTGGAAGAAAATTAAATCTGCACCTTGATCAGCATCAGGGCCACGATAAAAATGATTAAAGGCAACCTCGTACAACGTTGCACTAGATGCAAATGAGGCAATATGTCCACCCAACTCGTAAGGTAGCTGATTAGCTTTAACCACCATCACCATCGCATTCCAACGAATAATCGCTGAAATTTTCTCTTCAATCTCAGCATTAATTGGCGTTTCAATTTCCTTATCTAAACCAATGCTATTTAAATACGATGTATTCACACCCGATGGCAAGTCCATACCCTCGTGATGTGCCATATCCATTAACTGGTTTAATAAGAATTTTGCCCGGTCATCGCCTTCGACTTTAGCAACAGATTTAAAGGCTTCTAGCCATTCTTGGGTTTCTAACGGATCGATATCTTGATTTGCCATAATAAACGGAATTTGTTTATAAAAATAAATCGATTATCCCAAATTTATAGCACTTTGAAAGTCTACTTTACAAAATATTTCGTCAATAAAAGTGCGCCAATAAAACCCGCTAAACCAAAGCTAATTTGCCACAACTCTGTGGCTGGGAATAAGCTCATGCCAATAGCACTACCTGCGAATAATGAGAGTATTGGAAAAATATAAAGCATAAAAGCGCGTGAAAATAACTCACTTGATGATATCTCTAAAGTTACAAAATCCCCTACAACAACACCGTCTTGTACTGGCTTATTAAACACTGAATAATGATCAAAATAATTAGCCAAAATACCTGTACCACAACCACTACTAGCTGAGCAACTATGACACCCACCTGAACGATTCACCTTAAGTGTCATGGTTTCGTTTTCAAGTGCAATTACTTCAAACTGTTCTTTCATGATATGAGCTTTTGATAAAATAATATTCTTTTTCATTTTAACGAATAAACCTCATGCCTATTTCACAATCCATATTTAAAGCTTATGACATTCGCGGTATTGTTGAGCAAGATCTTACACCTGAAGCAGTTAAATTGATTGGTCTTGCCATTGGTAGTGAGTCCATCGCCAAAGGCGAACGCGGTATTGTAGTTGGGCGTGATGGTCGCTTAAGCGGGCTTGATCTCATGAGTGCGTTAAAAGACGGCCTTAAAGCCAGTGGCTGTCATATTGTTGATATTGGCATGGTGCCTACTCCACTAGTGTATTACGGAACATATACCAAAGCCGCCACTTCAGGGGTGATGATTACCGGCTCGCACAATCCACCAGAATACAACGGCTTTAAAATAATGATTGCTGGCGAAACCCTCTCAGGTGATCGCATTCAAGAATTGTATCAGCGCATTCAAAATAATGACTTTAGCACGGGTCATGGCACTTCAACCAAAGTTGATATCGAACAAGATTATATTGACCGCATCAAATCAGACATCAAGCTCGACAAACCACTTCATATTGTTGTGGATGCAGGTAATGGCGTGGCTGGTAATATTGCGCCTAAATTATTCGAGCAGCTTGGTGCAAAAGTTACAAAATTATTTTGTTTGGTTGACGGCTCTTTTCCAAATCATCATCCCGACCCTTCCAAGCTTCACAACCTCGAAGATATTATTAGAGAAGTTATTAATACCAATGCAGACATGGGCTTTGCCTTTGATGGCGATGGCGACCGACTCGGTCTGATTGATAATAAGGGCAATGTTATTTGGGCAGATCGTCAAATGATTCTGTATTCAAGAGATATCCTCGAGCGCAATCCGGGTGCCAAAATTGTGTTCGATGTTAAATGCTCATCCCTACTTCCAAAAGACATTTCCGAGCATGGCGGTGAGCCAATTATGTCGCGCACAGGCCATAGCTTCATTAAAGCCAAACTCAAAGAAACAGGCGCAGCACTTGGTGGTGAAATGAGCGGGCATATTTTCTTCAAAGAGCGCTGGTACGGCTTTGATGACGCTTTATACACCGGTGCAAGATTATTAGAAATTATCTCAAAAACTGATCAAACCTGTGCCGAAGTATTTGCCGATTTACCAGATAGCATCAACACCCCAGAAATCAACATTCACTTTGACGAACAAGGTGATCAATTTAAAGCAATGGACAAGCTTGCTACAAATGTCGATTTTGAAGGCGCTGAAATCACCACGATTGATGGCGTACGTGTTGATTATCCAAATGGCTGGGGATTAGTCCGCCCTTCTAACACTACACCATGCTTAGTATTGCGCTTTGAGGCAGATAATCAAAAAACCATAGAAGATATTCAAACAAAATTCAGAACTTGGCTAGAAGCTAACGATATTTCCACCAAAGACTTCTGATTTACAATATTTCCGAAATTTTTACATCATGAAACAGGCAAGGCCTATTTCATAACTACTTCAGTTATATTTTGAATAAAAATATCACTTTTCAGCGTTAAAACAAGGGTTTTTAGTGATTTTTAAGAGCGTAAAACCTTTCTAACTTAAGGTTTTTAGGTGATTTTGATTATTTCCAATATTTTTCAAAAAAACAATTAAGTATATGTCCCTTTAATTTAAAGCCGCGTAGTTTTGGATGTCCGCTGGAGCTAATTGTTATGTGATTTTTAGTGTTTTTTGCCAAAATAGTGCTGCACCTGCTTTTGGATCTAGTTCATAACCAGAAAAGCCAAATTTACTATATGCTGATTTTGCAACCTCGTTATTACTGAGAACCTCCAAGGTAACTTTGCAACAACCTTTTGTCTTTGCTATTTCTTCGACTTTATCCAGCATTTTTTGGCTGATAGCATTGCCTCTATATTCATTAAGCACAACAACATCATGAATATTTATTAATGGTTTACATGAAAAAGTGGAAAAAGCCTCAAAGCAATTTACCAGACCTGCTGGTTGACCATCAACATAGGCAATGATCGAAAATGCGTGTGATAGCTTTGATAATTCTTTTACTAAATTATTTTTTACATTCTCATTAAGTGGTTGCCCACCACCCATAGGGTCTGAGGCATACTCATCTAACAACATTAGAATTTCTTTTTCATGTTGCTCATTTAAGTAGTCTGCTTTAATAATTTCGATATTCATCTACTTCTCGTTTCTTTTTACACATAACTATTTATTATTCACTATAATCATACCATTACCATTAACCCATATATCATATCGACATTAGTCTTTGCGCATAAGAGTGCTATTAATAGTCAATACCTTTAATAGGTTTTAGTTGTTGCGCTGTATTCAATATATTGGGTAAAAAATCAGCACTTTTTAGCGCTTATTTAAAGACTGGATCCTTTAATATTGAGGTGATATCATATTCAACATCTTGATACCTAAATGATAGATTATTTGCATGAAGCATTAGTCTTTTCGCACCCGTTAGTTCGATCCTTTGTTCATCTGTCAGTGTCTTTTTTAAACATTGGTCAGCTATTTGATCGTCAACCCCATAAATAGGATCACCTACAATTGTATGGCCGATTGAATCTAGGTGTACTCTGATTTGATGTTGTCTGCCGGTAACAGGTATGGCTTTTACTAAAGTTGTATTGTCTTGTTCATTAAATTTTAAAGGCTGAATGTGTGTTGTTGATGCCTTTCCATCTTGGTTTTCACAAGTCATTTTTATGCCAATGATGCCACTTGATTTCGAGATGGGTTTATCGATGGTGATGTTGTTTTTTAGCTGGCCTTTTACTAGAGCTAAGTATTCTTTATTACACTCTCTGTTTTCAAACAAGTTTTTTAATACTGTACTTGCTTGCTTGTTTTTAGCCACTAAGACCAAACCTGAAGTTTCAGCATCAATTCGGTGCGCTAAGTCTGCTTTATCACCAAAATGGTGTCTAATTTCATCAAGCAGGCAATACGGTGTATCTTTTCGAGTTGGGTGCACCATAATGCCAGATGGCTTGTCAAAGACGGCAAAATCCTCAACTTCAAATAGTGGCTTTAAGCCCCTTGTATGGCCCTCAAATACGGCTACCTGCACATAGTCACCTTTTAAAATTTGTCCATTTTTTAAGGTATTTCCCTGGTCGTTAAATACTCTATTTTTAGATAAAAGTTTTTGAGAGATAGATAATGATAAGCCCGCTTCATCGAGTAAAAATTGCTGAATTTTTTTGCCTTTAACTGCCTTATATTTTTTGAGCACAAACGGCATATTTATACAGCTTCACAAGATTAGAATTTTAGATGACCAGTGAGGCCAAACCTAAGAAAGCCACAAACCCAATTACATCAGTAATGGTGGTAAGAATAACACCGCCTGCAAGTGCCGGATCAATTTTAAATTTAATAAGTAGTGATGGCAAAAATGCACCGGAAAAAGCCGCAAAGATAAGATTAACAACAATGGCCAGTGCAATGACGGCGCTGAGCATAATATCTTCAAACCAAACGTAAGTAGCCAGTGCAATGACCAACGACCATACGATACCGTTTAAAAAACCAATGGCCACTTCTTTATTCATTAGTACTTTAAGGTTAGAAGTGGTTACCCTGCCAGTGGCAATGCCTCGGGTGACCAAAATAAGCGTTTGTGTGCCTGCAATGCCACCCATGGATGCCACCACTGGCATCAGGATTGCGAGTGCAATTTTCTCTTGCAAAGTGGCTTCAAACAGTCCGATAAAAAAAACTGCAATAAATACAGTCACAAGATTAACGCCAAGCCAAATACTACGGCGCTTGGTACTTTGTACCACAGGGGCAAAAACGTCTTCTTCCTCATCCAAGCCCGCCATTGACATTACCGAGTGTTCAGCTTCATCACGAATCACATCAACCACATCATCAATGGTAATGCGGCCAATCAATTGATTATTTTCATCGATGACTGGTGCAGAAATAAGGTTACGTTGTTCGAACAAATGCGCCACCTTTCTTTCAGGCATATCGGCTGAAATTGGTCGTAAAGTTTTATTAATTAATGGATCGATATTTTGTTCAGCTTCATTGGTTAATAAAGTTGAAACATGGATAGCGCCTAAATATTTATACGCTCTATCAACCACGAACACCTGATCGGTATCGATTGGCATTTTTTTTAGTAAACGAAGATAACGAATCACTGTACGAACGTTAACATCAGAACGAACCGTAATAATGTCGATGTTCATAAGCCCGCCAGCAGAATCTTCAGGATAGGATAAAATCTTTTTTAGGTGATCTCTGTGCTTATGGTCCAGGGTGAGTAACAAGTTGTGCAATGCTGACTCTGGAAGGTTAGGCACAATATCCGCCAAGTCATCTGTATCCAAGCCTTCTGTGGCTTTTACAATGGAACTAACGTCCATTTTTTTCAGTAACTGCTCTTGAACGTCTTCACTGAGCTCTTTAAGAACATCACCTTGTGTGGAAGAATCAATGCCTTGCCAAAGCTTGCTCCTTTCTTTTGGAGGAACGGCTTCTAACAGGCGAGCAATTTCACCCGAGTGAAGACCGGCAAGCTGAGAGGTGGCTTCTTCATACAAAGATGCCTCCAGAGAAACCATGAGTCTCTGGAGGCAATCTTCGAAAGAAGTATTTTCAACTTCTGACATTAACTGTTGCTCCCTTTAAAGCAACGCAGGAGGTATTTTTCCTTCCTGCGTCAACTAAACTAACATTTAGCTCTTTCTATGGTCGTTTAGTTTTTCTTTGTGTTTTCTAATTTGTGCATCTAACTTATTGACCATTTGATCAATAGAAACGTATAAATTATCACTTTCAGCTTTTGCGAATAAATCTGCTCCACTAATATGGATCGTTGCTTCGGCTTTTTGAACATCTTTTTCTACGCCTAAAATCATATTAATATTAATCACATGATCGAAATGATGTTTGATTTTAGATAACTTTTCAGTAGAATGTTGTTTAATTGCCTCGGTGATATCGAGATGGTGACCAGAAATATTTAATTGCATAAGCGCTCCTTATCTAGTTATAAAAATACCACTTCTATTGTGGCACAAACTCATCATGATTACAAAGTATTTATTGCCACTTTAAGTAAATAAAATGCCCCACAAGGCTCACTTTGTGGTTATAATTAACGTTTTAGTTATTCTATATTTAGGAGATAAACATGGACGCAGTCAGTCAAGAATCCAATGAATTAAGCGCAAAAAGAATTGCACTACAAAACACTTTCAAAGAATATAACGAAAAAAATGGTTTTTCATACGAAGAATGGGTTAATCCACCAGCAGGTTCTTTCTATGAAGGCTACAAAAAAGAATTAGACGAAATCAACGATCAAATGGCTCCGCCTTTAACTTACCAATCATAATAAATTTCTGATTGGTAATAAAAGCCCCATTTTGGGGCTTTTTTGTTTTACAAGGCAAAAAATATTATGTCCTATTTAATGTCAAATTACGCACCGCTTGAGGTTAGCTTTGTTAAAGGCAAAGGTTGCTATCTTGTGGACAGTAAAGGTAATCAATACTTAGATGCACTTTGTGGTGTAGGGGTAACTGGACTTGGTCATTCGCACCCTGAAATATCACGCGCTATTCAATCACAATCACAAAAAGTTATCCATACCAGTAATTGGTACCACATCGAACACCAAGAAACATTGGCTGAAAAGCTATGTAAGTTGTCCAAAATGGACAAAGCATTTTTTGGTAATTCAGGCGCTGAAGCCAATGAAGCAGCAATTAAAATTGCTCGATTACACGGCCATGCCAATAACATTGATAATCCAATTATTTTAACGGCTAATCAGAGCTTTCATGGTCGCACCATGGCAACTCTATCCGCTACTGGTAATCCAAAAGTGCAAGCCGGATTTTACCCATTGGTAAGTGAGTTTATTCACGTTGATTTTAATGATGTTAATGCAATTAAAGCGCACACCAATAATGCCAATATTGTGGCAGTGATGCTAGAACCAATTCAGGGTGAAAGTGGTGTGATTATCCCTAAAGAAGATTATCTAAATCAAGTGCAAAGTATCTGCCAAGCCAATGATTGGCTGTTAATCCTCGATGAAGTGCAAACGGGCATTGGTCGTACCGGTAAGTTGTTTGCCCATCAGTACAATAAAATCACTCCAGATGTGCTTACTTTAGCAAAAGGCTTGGGCAATGGTGTTCCCATTGGCGCATGCCTGGCTAAAGGCAAAGCGGCAAAATTATTCCAGCCTGGTTCGCACGGATCCACTTTTGGTGGCAACCCACTGGTGTGCAAGACTGCATTGGCAGTGCTTGAAGTTATTGATCAGGACAAATTACTTAAAAATGCCACAGAGATGGGGCAATATTTAACATCTAATTTTGAAGCGAAATTAACCAATTCTAATCAAGTTGCAGAAATACGTGGCAAAGGATTAATGATAGCCATTGAACTCAATCAAGATTGCTCCAGTTTGTTAAATGCAGCACTTGAAAAAAAACTATTAATTAACATTACTGGGCAATCGATTCGATTATTACCGCCATTAATCATAGGTAAGGCTGAGGCTGATATTATGATTAATACCATTTGTGAATTGATTGACGCCCTATAAATTTAAAAAAACATGACAAAACATTTTATTAATCTAAACGATTTATCTAATAATGATTTACAACAAATCATTGACCAAGCGATTGCGTTAAAAAAGCAACATAAATCCGGTGAAATTAACAACGCCTTACAAAACAAAACTCTGGCAATGATTTTTGACAAATCATCTACTCGTACTCGAGTTTCATTTGAAGCCGGTATGACGCAACTCGGTGGCCATGCTTTGTTCTTGTCGGATCGAGACATCCAACTTGGACGTGGCGAACCGATCATTGACAGTGCGATTGTAATTAGCTCAATGGTAGATGCTATCATGATGCGTGTGTCTTCTCACGATGACATTACTACATTTTCTCAGCATTCATCCGTGCCGATTATCAATGCCCTATCAGATGAGTCTCATCCTTGTCAGTTGTTAGCAGACATGATGACTTACCAAGAATACAACGGCTCAATTAAGGGTAAGACTGTGGCTTGGATTGGCGATGGGAATAACATGTGCCATACTTATATGCAAGCTGCCAAAGCCTTTGGTTTTACGTTGAACATTGCCACACCTAAGGGTTACGAACCAGAGCAAAGTTTTGTGAGTCAATACGCCGATTTCATCAACCTATGTGCTGATGCTCAAACGGCTTGTGACAATGCTGATTTAGTGGTAACTGATGTTTGGGCAAGCATGGGTCAAGAGTCAGAACAAACTAAGCGTGAAACTGCTTTTAAAGACTTTCAAGTGAATACTGCACTCATGGAAAGTGCTAAATCTAATGCGATCTTTATGCACTGCTTACCGGCGCATCGTGGCGAAGAAGTGAGTGCTAATGTGATTGATGGTAAGCAGAGTTTAGTGTGGAATGAAGCAGAAAATCGCCTACACGCACAAAAAGCATTGCTGTTATTTTTGTTGGGCTAGCTTTAGCTTAGCTTCCTGATAAAATTTAACCCCACGTTCGACCTTGTTTCGACCTTTGGACGCGCGCCAACGATTGGCATCTCTTAAAGAGTACACACAGCCACAGTACTCTTGTTGATAAAATTCTTCGCGTTTAGATAATTCTAACATTCTGGATGAACCACCCTTCTTGCGCCAATTAAAATCCCAATAAGTTACGCCTTCGAAAGGTTCAGCTGCACGTACACCGCAATCGTTGATTTGATCCATATCTTTCCAACGAGAAATACCTAATGTTGAAGAGATAAGATCAAAACCATGGTCTTTGGCGTATTGCGCGGTCACTTCAAAACGCATATCAAAACACGTGGTACAACGCTCACCACGCTCAGGTTCGTCTTCCTGACCCTTAGTGCGATCAAACCAGTTATCTTTGTCATAATCAGCATCAACAAATGACATGCCAAGCTTCTTAGCAAATCTTATGTTTTCTTCTTTACGCAATTCGTATTCTTCCGTTGGATGAATATTCGGGTTGTAAAAAAAGATGGTTGTTTCAATCTCTGAAGCCGCTAAAGCCTCCATAATCTCGCCTGCACAAGGGGCACAACACGAATGCATTAATAATTTACTTTCACCATTTGGCGTGGTGAGTTGAGGGCGCTCATAGCCTTTGAGTGTGTAATCTACTTGAGACATTGTTTTAGATTTTTCAAAACTTCCCAAGCTTCACGCTTGAGCTGCTCATTAACTAAAATTTCACTCGGATGATAAGTAGAAAAATGTTGCTCAGAAGATGACGTCAAACCTTTACTCATCAACAATACCGTTTTGGCGTTGTACAGTCCAAGTGCCTGGTTTAAGTCATCGACATTAATACTAAGACACTTAATATCCTTTTGCTTTAGGCCAATTGCACCCAGCATTTTAAATAAAAAATCTTGATATTTTCCCGATTGACAAAATGAATAAGGATTATCGGTTTCAATCGCCAAACATACCGTATTGATTTTATCCACACCAAGGTCTTTTGCTTTGGTTGGTGCGTGCAAAAACTCAGGCACATCAAGTGCTTCTAAATAACGAGACCTTAACGCTTCATTCATACTTGAGGATGCGCCCTGTCAGTTGCTGCCATGACTTTATTCAGTGCATGAATGTACGCCTTAGCACTAGCAGTAATAATATCGGTATCCGCACCTTGGCCATTAATAATACGGCCATTATGCTCTAGACGAACATTAACTTCGCCCAATGCATCAGTACCTTGGGTTACGTTAGAAACTGAATAAAGTTGTAAATTTATCTCAAAATCCACCAATGAACTAATAGCACTAAAAGTAGCATCTACTGCACCTGAAGTTTTTGCAGTGGCTGTTTGCTCCTTATCATCAACAGATAAAACAACCGTAGCTGTATTTTCTTCACCCGTTTCAGTGCACACTTTCAAAGACACTAGCTTAATTGATTCATTAATTGCTTCCGTTTGTGTCTCAGACACCAAGGCTTGCAAATCTTCATCAAAAATTTCATGTTTTTTATCCGCTAACTCTTTGAAGCGTCTAAACGCATCGTTCAGACTTTCCTCTGAATCAAACTCAACGCCCAACTCGGCTAATCTAACCTTAAAGGCATTACGCCCTGAATGTTTGCCCAAAACCAGCTGATTGGCGTTCCAGCCCACGTCTTCAGCACGCATAATTTCATACGTTTCACGATGCTTAAGCACGCCATCTTGATGAATACCAGCCTCATGTGCAAATGCATTAGCACCAACAATGGCTTTATTCGGCTGCACAATAAATCCGGTAACACTGGATACTAAGCGTGAAGCAGACAAAATATGAGTGGCATCAATATTAGTATCACAATCAAACACGTCTTGGCGCGTACGCACCGCCATAACCAATTCTTCAAGTGAAGTATTGCCCGCACGCTCTCCTAATCCATTAATGGTGCATTCAACTTGACGTGCTCCATTAAGCACTGCTGACAATGAATTAGCAACAGCAAGACCTAAGTCATTATGACAATGTGCCGAGAAGATGGCTTTGTCAGAATTTGGAACTCGTCCAATAAGCGACTTCATTGTTGCGCCAAATTGATGCGGAATGTTGTAACCAACTGTATCAGGAATATTAATCGTGGTCGCACCTGCATCAATTGTTGCTTCGATAACACGACAAAGGAAGTCCTCGTCCGATCGACCCGCATCTTCGGGTGAAAATTCCACATTATCGGTGTATTGTCTAGCACGTTTAACCGCACGAACAGCTTGCTCTACCACCTGATCTGGCGTCATATTAAGTTTCATCTTCATGTGGATATCGCTGGTAGCAATAAAGGTGTGAATACGTGCTGAGTTGGTATTTTTTAATGCCTCTCCTGCTCGATCAATGTCCTTATCTAGCGCCCTTGCCAATGAACAAATGGTGGAATCTTTAACTGCATTTGCCACTGCTTGAACAGCTTCAAAATCACCCACTGATGCAATAGCAAAACCTGCCTCAATCACATCGACTTTCATTTTTTCTAATACTTTGGCAATCCTTACTTTTTCATCTTTAGTCATCGATGCACCTGGAGATTGCTCTCCATCACGAAGGGTTGTGTCAAAAATAATTAGCTTGTCAGACATTTAAGTCTCCTGTATTTTGTGTGTTTTATTTTAATTTTTGGGGTGCGAGACTTTTCAGTCATGCGCGTCAATGAATTATGCCTTATGGCAATAATCGTTTTGAGAGCAAAAGGACGCTTTGCTTAATCTGGTATATTGTAACTTGATGACTCATAACGCGCATTATAAAGCAATATCAAGATTTTTTTGCTCGTTTTTTTAATTGGCGTTTTTTTCTCACTTCAACCATGGTCATAATTAAACCTGATATGGCATAAGCAAAAAAGAAAACAAACAAAATTGCACTTGGCCATAAGGTAACGACAATGATAATTAAAGTAGCAATCAATAATAATTTAAAAGAAGATCTACCTTTTAAATTGATTTCTTTAAAACTGTAATAACGAATATTGCTCACCATCAATACACCAGCACTGACCAGAATAATCCAGCTTACAAGTGTCAAGTATTGATCGTAATCAGTAATACCGATACTCTCTTTGGTCCAAACCATGCCGGCAATCAGGGCAGCAGCAGCAGGCGAAGGCAGGCCTTGAAAATAACGTTTATCTTCAACACCAATTTGAGTATTGAATCGGGCTAAGCGTAATGCACCTGCAGCTGTATACACAAATGCACCCAACCAGCCAACCTTGCCTAAATCGCCAAATTGCCAAAAATACATAAGCAATGCCGGCGCCACACAAAATGAAAGCATGTCAGCCATAGAATCGTATTGTTCACCAAATGCACTTTGAGTATTGGTTAAACGGGCAACACGACCATCTAAACCATCAAACACCATGGCAACAAAGATGGCAATTGCAGCATCTGAATATTGGCCTTTAGTGGCAAGAATAATGGCAAAGAAACCGGCAAACAAACCGAATGTTGTTAAAACATTGGGCAGTAAGTAAACTCCTCTTTTTACTTTTTGGGTTGTCATAATGCTTTAAATTATAACGCCCAACTGAGTTGGGCGTTATAAAGTCTCACAAAAAGTTTTTTTTAGTTCTTAGATTGATCAACAATCTTGTTAATCCAAGGCATCATAGATCGTAGCGACTCACCAACTTTTTCAATTTGATGCTGGCGCTGAACTTCACGACGTGCCGGCAAATCACCTACATTAGCCACAAACTCTTTAGCGAATGAACCATCTTGAATTTCACCTAAGATTTTTTTCATTTCCACTTTAGTCTCATTCGTAATAATGCGTGGTCCACGTGTTACATCGCCATATTCAGCTGTGTTAGAAATTGAATAACGCATATTAGCAATGCCACCCTCATACATTAGATCAACAATTAGTTTTAGCTCATGCAAGCACTCAAAATACGCCATCTCTGGCTCGTATCCTGCTTCAACCAAAGTCTCAAACCCTGCCTGAACTAAAGCTGTTGTACCGCCACACAAGACCACTTGCTCACCAAATAAATCCGTTTCTGTTTCTTCTCTAAATGAAGTTTCCAAGATGCCTGTGCGACCACCACCAATTGCTGACGCATAAGACAATGCAATGTCTTTTGCTGTGCCAGATACATCTTGCTGTACAGCGATCAAATCAGGAATACCGCCACCTTTTTCAAATTCTGAACGCACGGTATGACCTGGTGCTTTAGGGGCAATCATAATGACATTAAGGTCAGCCCTTGGGCTAATCATTTCATAATGAATATTCAAACCGTGTGCAAAAGCCAGTGTTGCGCCGTTCTTAAGGTTCGGCTCAATATTATCGGTATAAATTTTAGCTTGGAATTCATCAGGTGCAAGAACCATCACCAAGTCTGCCCAAGCAGTTGCATCTTTGATGGACTTAACTGCTAAACCTGCATTGGTTGCCTTCTTCTCGCTAGCAGATCCAGCTCGAAGACCGACGACCACATCAACACCCGAATCTTGTAAATTGTTTGCATGAGCATGGCCTTGTGAGCCATAACCAATAATTGCAACTTTCATGTCTTTAATGATATTTAAATCTGCATCTTTATCGTAATATCTATTCATTTTTTCCTCTGTATTTAAAGCACTTAATGTACCTTGTTGTTTAACTTTCTCTTCTTTGGCAAACGCCAGTAACGCCTGTTCTAGAAACCTCTAAAATTTTAGATGCATCCAGTGAATCTAAAAATTCATTAATTTTCCTGCTTTTTCCTGCCAGCTCGATAACATAAGTATCTTCCGATACATCGACAATCTTGGCTGAAAATTCATCAATTTGTTTGTCAATATCAGCTTGAGTATTTTGATCAACATCAACCTTAACCAGCAATAATTCACGCTCAATGTGTTCTGTAGCAGTTAAGTCCGTTACCTTGACCACGTCAATTAGTTTATCAAGCTGTTTAACAATTTGCTCAATGATGCCGTCATTACCCACACTTACAATGGTCATGCGCGAAAGTGTCTCGTCATTAGTAGCCGCCACGGTTAACGATTCAATGTTAAAACCTCTGGCAGAGAAAAGTCCTGCAACTCTAGAGAGAGCACCTGCTTCATTTTCTAACAATACTGAAATAATGTGTCTCATCTCTTTACACCAGGTTTAACCCTTCATCATTGGTTGAAGCCATCTTATCACGTCCAGCTAATAACATCTCATTGTGTCCGGCGCCTGATGGGATCATCGGAAATACATTCTCACTAGGATCAGTCAGGATATCTAAAAATACCGTGCGATCTTTTTGTTTAAACGCCTCAATTATTGCTGGCTTTAGATCATCTTCTTTTTCTACCTTAATGCCAATATGGCCATAACTTTCAGAAAGTTTTACAAAATCAGGTAAAGCTTCCATGTAAGACATTGCGTAGCGTTTTTCATAAAAAAACTCTTGCCACTGACGCACCATGCCTAAATAGCCGTTATTCAGATTAATAATCTTAACCGGTGTGTTATATTGCAGCATGGTTGAAAGCTCCTGAGTCATCATTTGAATACTACCCTCGCCCGTCACACAAGCAACATCCATATCAGGAAATGCAAGTTTCGCACCCATTGCTGCCGGCAAACCAAAACCCATCGTACCCAAACCACCGGAATTAATCCAACGGCGCGGTTCATCAAAGTGGTAATATTGTGCCGCCCACATTTGATGCTGCCCAACATCACTGGTTACAATGGCCTTACCCTTTGTTATTTCATACAAAGTCTCAATAACCGTTTGTGGTTTAATCACACCCTCTTTAGTTTTATAAGCCAAAGAATCAACACTCCGCCACTTAGCAATGAGCGACCACCAAGTGGAAATATCAGCTGTCTTTTTATCTTTTAAAGCACTAATAAGATCTTGTAAAACCATTTTAACTTCGCCTACAATCGCCACGTCAACTGCAACGTTTTTACCGATAGAAGAAGGATCTATGTCGATGTGAATAATTTTTGCAGTTGGGCAAAATTTATCAATATTCGCGGTAATTCGATCGTCAAATCTTGCACCAAGTGCAATCACGCAATCCGAATCGTGCATTGCCATATTGGCCTCGTAAGTGCCGTGCATACCGAGCATGCCTAAAAATAGTTCATCGTTTGCTGGGTAAGCACCTAAACCCATTAGAGTTTGAGTAATTGGGAAGTTGAGTTGGCGCGTAAACTCCCTTAGCTCTTGATAAGCATTGCCAATCACACAACCGCCGCCAGCATAAATAATAGGTTGTTTTGCTCCAATGATTAAATCGACCGCTTTGGAAATCTGACCGCTATCACCTTTAACCACTGGCTGATAAGAACGCATATCAATCGTATCTGCGTAAGTAGGTTCGTCAACTTGAGCAATGGTAATGTCTTTAGGGATATCGATCAACACCGGACCAGGGCGACCCGTTGTGGCAATGTGAAATGCTTTTTTAATGGTTGAAGAAATTTTATTAATGTCTTTAATTAAAAAATTATGTTTCACACATGAGCGCGTGATACCCACTGCATCTACTTCTTGAAAAGCATCGTTACCAATCAGTGGCGAAGGTACTTGACCTGAGATAACCACCATTGGAATGGAATCCATATAAGCGGTTGCAATGCCGGTCACTGCATTGGTAATACCAGGACCTGAGGTTACCAACACTACACCCGGTTTACCACTTGCTCTGGCGTAGCCATCCGCAGCATGCGCTGCCCCTTGTTCATGGCGAACAAGAATGTGCATAATGTCATCTTGCGAATCCAATGCATCATAAATATGCAACACGGCACCACCTGGATATCCAAAGATATGGTCCACACCCTCTCTATGAAGGCTGTTTACCAGTATTTGAGCGCCATTTAACTTCATTGCTTATATTAAGAATAAAAAACTTAACAATTATACCTAAGGAGTGCTTAGTTTAAACGTCTGTTTATAGGGAATTTTGCCAATCTTCAGAGTAGAATTGGATCGGTGAATCTTTAGATTCGAACGTTTCAATGGACCAAGTATCTGGCCTTTCAAGAATGGCTGAAAGCAACTGATCATTCAACAGATGTCCTGTTTTATAGCCTTCATAATGGCCAATCAAATTAGAGCCTAATAAATACATATCGCCCACAATGTCTAAAATTTTATGCTTAACAAATTCATTTTGATAACGCATACCATCTTCATTTAACACGTCATCATCACTAAGTGCAATGGCGTTATTCATGCTAGCACCCAGTGCTAAGTTTTGCCTTTGCATCATTTCCACATCTTTCATATAACCAAAAGTTCTGGCTCTAGAAATCTCTTTTAAATAAGATTGTTGTGCAAAATCAATACTAAGTTTTTGGCCACTTTCTTTTACTTTTTTATGTTCAAAATCAATCTCTAATGTTACCTTAAAGCCTTCATAAGGAGAAACCTGAGCCCATGCATCTTCATTTTCAATTCTTACTGTGTCGTGAATCACAAAGAACTTTTTATGCGCATCTTGGTCTTCAATTCCTGCAGACTGAACTAAGAAAATAAACGGCGCAGAAGATCCGTCCATAATCGGCACTTCAAATGAATCCAATTCAACCAAAACATTGTCGATACCGAGCGCTGAAAATGCGCTCATTAAATGCTCTACGGTGGAAACTTTCACACCTTGATTCTCAAGCCCCGTGGAAAGCACCACTTCATTAACAAAAGCATTGTGCGCTCGCACTAATTTACCGCCGACATCCATACGCCTAAAAACCACACCATGGTCAATTTCCGCCGGTACAAGTGTCATGTTGACAATATTACCACTATGGATACCAATACCACGTGCCTTAACCGCCTTTCTAATTGTTCTTTGCTTAATCATTATTTTAAAATTCTCTGAACTTACCCTTGATTTTATCTAAAAGGCCGGTCTTTTCTGATAATTGTACCACTTCTAGATAAGACTCATTGCCTTCATATAACAATAGTCCCAGTGCTGATGCATAAATTGGATTTGAAATTATTGCCACATTACCGGTAATTCTATTCTCATTCACTCGACCTAGTTTTGTTTTTGTACTCGTGGATTTCATGAACAGTTCAGCACAACCGGGTATTTTCGATGCACCGCCCGTTAAAACAAAGCCCGCCTTTAAATTATATTTTTTGCTATTAATCTCTTTTCTGATATCAGAAAACAATTTTGAATAAGATTTTTTAACAACCTCTATCAAATCATAACTTGATAAATAACGTTCTTGAGAATTATGATTTTGAAAAAATTCTATTAATTTATCTTCTTTAGGTAAACTAACTTGAACATGGCCGTGCTCAATTTTCAAGCTCTCAGCCTGCTCAAGCGAGGTGTCAAACGCATAAGCAATGTCTTCAGTGATTTTGTTTCCACCCAAAGGAACAATAGCACTATAAGCTAGCCCTCCTTTTATGAAAATTGAGAAATTACTAACTCCAGCACCAATGTCAACCAAACAAACGCCATTTTCTTTTTCTTCTTTAGCGATGCAAGCTTCGCTAATGGCCATGGAGTCTAAAACAATTTGCGTCGCGCCTAAATCACTTTTAGAAATACTTTGCATAACGTTTTCTACATTGCGCTCAGAAACGCTCACAATGTGCATATTTGCCTTTAGTGTTTGCGCCTCCATTCCAATTGGCTGATGAGTGACCAAACTATCGGGCGAACCATCGTTAATAATAAAATCATTAACGACACTGTGAAGTTCTTCGTTATTAGCTGGAATAGTTACAGCAGAAGCTAACTCTATGGCTGAGATTACTTTATTTTTAGTAATTTTTCCCTTGATGCGTAGAGGAGAACTGTGATTAATTACACTCAAACAAGCATCGGAAATATTAATACTGACATTGGCATTACTTAGGTTTCTATCGCAACTTTCACCAACTTCTTTCATGGTTTTCTTAATAACCTTGGAAACCAGATCTATATCAGTAATCAGCCCCTTATCAACACCTAATGATGGATTTTCAGCGTAGCCTTTAACCTGCAGTTTGCCTTTTACCTCCTCAGCAACCATAACCACTGTTTTGCTTGTGCCAATATCAATACTAATAATAAATTCATCAGCCATCGTTTTAATTTAGTTTCGACTGAACTGTGAAATCCAACCATTCATACAAGTGATCCAGCGTTACACTGGAGCCACTCAGTAAGCGCTTAAATTTTTTGGCATTTTTCTGCCCATGGTACAAACCTAGAATATGCCTTGTCATCGCTCGAATGGGTACGCCCTGTTGGGACTGTACTTTCATATAATCAATAAAGCTTAATAATACTTGTTCTCGACTTGTGATTGAAGAGGATTGATGATAAATTATCTCGTCCACATCCGTTAACAAATAAGGCTGATGATAGACGGCTCTACCAAGCATTACACTGTCTACTTTTTCTAAATGTTTGCATGCATCCTCTAAATGATTAATGCCGCCATTGATACCAATGGTTAAACTCGGAAAATCTTGTTTAATTTGATACACCCAATCATAATTAAGAGGTGGTACGGTACGATTCTCTTTTGGGCTCAAGCCTTTTAACCAAGCCTTTCGAGCATGGATAATAAAAGTATCGCAACCGGATTTTTCAACCAAACTGATAAAGTTGGTTAATTCATCATAACTCTCCATATCATCCACACCAATGCGTGACTTAACGGTTATCGAAAGATTGCTTACTTGTTTCATGGCATCTACACAATCTGCCACCACTTGTGGCGTATTCATTAAACAAGCGCCAAAACTACCGGACTGTACACGGTCCGATGGACAACCTGCATTAATATTAACCTCATCATAGCCCCAATCTTGGGCAATTTTAGCGCACCGTGCCATCTCATCAGTATCACTACCACCAAGTTGCAAAGTCAAAGGATGTTCATCCTGATGATAATCCAACAAGCGCGCCTGATCACCATGTAAGATAGCTTTAGTGGTAATCATCTCTGTATAGAGTTGTGTGTGCTTTGACATTAAACGATAAAAATACCGACAATGCCGATCGGTCCAATCCATCATGGGTGCCACACTAAATTTATGCGGATAACTCATTGACTAACGTTTGAACAACAAAATCAATACTGCTAGTAACAACCGTAGCGCGATCACCCTTAAAATTTTGCGTGATACTAAAATACCTACCTTGCACACAAAAGCCAAAACAAACCATGCCCACTGGTTTGTCTTTTGTGCCTCCGGTTGGTCCGGCAACACCAGTAACAGACGCGCCGATATTACTGTTTGAGTTTTTAACCAGACCCTTTACCATTTGCAAAGCCGTTTGTTCACTCACCGCACCAAATTGCTCTAAAGTCAATGCATCAACACCAAGCATATCTATTTTTGCTTGATTGCTATAAGTGATGTAACCTCGGTCAAAATAAGCGGATGAACCGGATACGCTGGTTAATAACGCAGATAAATTTCCACCCGTGCAAGACTCTGCCACTGAGATGGTGAGTGACTGATCAATCAATAAATCGCTTAAATTTTTTATTTTCATTTTAACGCTGAGTGGACAATTTCAAAAATATCATTGGATAAATCATCAATGGCTAAGATGGATTCTAATTGTTGTTTTTGTAGATCTCTTAACTCAGGCGTATAGCGTTTCCAATGGTTATAAATGCTCACTAATCTTGCGCCAATTTGTGGATTAGAACCATTGAGTTTAATGATCACTTCGGTCAACAACTCATAACCTTCTTGATTATGGAACTGCACAAAATTTTGCGTAAAACCACCAACCACACTGCGTAAGCGATTAGGTGTATTAAATGAAAACAGCTCATGTTTCATGAGTTGCCTAATGCCATTAACACTCATCATGGGTGATAATGATTGTGCACTAAACCACTTATCCATTACTTGAACGTCTTTTTTATACGTCTCGAAAAATTTTTCAATTGCTTTATCTTTATAAGGGTTGTTGACACTCAATAACGCATTAAAACTAGAAAGTCGATCACTCATACAATTAGCATTGTTAAATTGATCATAAGCCAATTCAAATTTACCCGCCTTAGTCAGATAATACAGACAAATATTTTTTAGCGATCGGGCGCCTACCGCTTCTGGCGTAAGCTCATGGTCATCATCGCCATTAAGATTGGTATAAATGTTTAAAAATAACGATCCAAACCGATTGATCAATTGATCAATAACCGCTTCTCGTTTACGCTTAACTTCAACCACATCAATCTCATCAACGCGTAAATGAATAAAGCGCTCAGACGGTAAAGTAATCATTTCACACACTAAAGAAGGGTCTTGCACGTTATTAAGTATGTTTTCAAGCGCATCAAACAAAGATGTTTCATCAATTTGATCCGGTTTAAGAATTAACAACAACCACAACTCTTGAACATTGTCCCATCGACTGAAGGAATCCGTATCATTCTCAATTAAAAAAATTCTTTGCGCAAGTGTCAAATCTGATTTTAGTTTAATTGGTGCTGAAAAACCTCGGAGCCAAGATGGAGTTGGCTCGTGTTCTAAATTATTAAAATGATAGCTTTGCTCACGCTCACTCAACACCAACACGCCTTGATCAACTTCACCGCCCTGATCATTTAACAAACCATAGCGAATTGGTAAATAATACGTATGCTCGCCCAATTGTTTAATCGTCACACAATAAGATTGGCTGTCTACATTGTAATTGGTCTTAATCTCCACCTCGGGTGTTCCTGGTTGTGAATACCAGGTCATGAATGCATCAAAATTAAAATCATTGGCATCATTCATGGCACTAATAAAATTATCGATAGTCACCGCTTGCCCGTCATGTCGCTCGAAATAAAGTTTCATGCCTTTTTGAAAACCATCTTCACCTAAGAAGGTGTGGATCATACGAATAACCTCTGCACCCTTCTCGTACACAGTAAAGGTATAGAAATTATTCATCTCAATGTAGGACTCGGGTCTGACCGGGTGTTTCATTGGCCCAGCGTCCTCGGCAAATTGAAAAGTACGTAAGCCATTTACGTCTTCAATACGCTTGATCGATCGTGAATGCAGATCAGAAGTAAATTCTTGATCCCTGAATACAGTTAGACCCTCTTTTAAACTGAGTTGAAACCAATCCTGACAAGTGACTCGATTGCCCGTCCAATTATGAAAATACTCATGCCCAATCACCGCTTCCACATTAATAAAATCTTTATCCGTTGCGGTCTCAGGATTGGCTAATACGTAAGTGGAATTAAAAATATTTAACCCTTTATTCTCCATCGCTCCCATGTTGAAATCATCAACCGCCACAATCATATACACATCCAAATCATATTCAAGACCAAAACGCTGCTCATCCCAGGCGAACGAGCGCTTAAGTGAATCCATGGCAAATTGGGTTTTATCAATATTGTGTGCTTCAACGTAAATCTTAAGCGCCACCTCATTACCTGATAGAGTCGTATATGCATCTTCCAACACTGCAAAATCTCCCGCCACCAAAGCAAATAAATAACAAGGTTTGAGACTTGGATCGTGCCAAGTAACTTCCCCAGGTTTGGATTCGATTAAATTACCATTGCTAAGTAAAACTGGATAACGCTTAAAATCAGCTTTAATGTGCGTGGTAAAGACACTCAATACATCAGGTCTGTCTAAGTAATAAGTAATCTGCCTAAAGCCATGAGCCTCGCATTGAGTACAAAAATTACCACTGGATTGATACAATCCATTTAGACTGGTATTTTTTTCAGGGTGAATGCGTGTATTAATTTTTAAGACGAATTCAGCTGAAAGATCGCTTAATTCCAAACCGTCTTTAACCAACTTATAATTAGGTTCAACGCCATTAATCAGAATGGAAATTAACTCCAAATCAACGCCGTTTAAGAACAAAAAGTTAGACTTATTTTTTAAATTTGGATTCTGATAATAACTCACCTCAGAGGAAATGATTGTCTTATCTTCAGATAATTCAAAACTAAGTTCAGTCGTATGAACCAAGTACTCACTGGGAGTATAGTCCTTACGATAAATGGGTTGTGGCTCTAAAGTACTAACAACAATACTCCTAATACAATTCTATAAAAAACAAATGGCATAAGACCAATTGTGTCTAACAACTTAATAAAAAAAACAACGGTGAAATAGGCACTAATTGCTGAAATGGAAAAACCCAACACCAACAATAACCAATTAAATGAATAAGACTGGTGATACAAATCTAACAACATCAACATGGCTGAAAGTGTGATTACCGGAATGGAAAGCAAAAACGCAAACTGAGTAGACATTTGACGAGACAAGCCTATCAATAAACCAGCTGTAATCGTAATGCCAGATCGTGAAGTGCCAGGAATCAACGCCAAAGCCTGCATCGTACCCACAAAAGCAACGTCTGTCCATCTTAAACCTTCTCTAGGGCTGTTGTTCTTTGAATCCATCCAACTGGAAAAACCTAACAACAAACCAAACACTAAAGTTGAATAAGCGATGATTTCAGTTGATCGTAAATTAACCTCAATAAAATCTTTAAATATCAACCCTGCTATGCCAACTGGAACAGTGCCCAGTAAAACACCCCAAGCTAATTTTGACTGACCAACGGTTTGTCTTTTAACAACTGAATAATAAAAATCATAAGACAACTCTCTAATGGTGGATTGGTAATAAAACACAACCGCACTTAAAGTACCCATGTGCACCACCACGTCAAATTCCAAACCTTGATCAGGCCAGTCTGACAGCTTAGGCACTAGGATTAGATGGGCTGAAGAAGAAATGGGTAAAAACTCACTCAAGCCCTGAATTAATGCCAATACAATGGTTTGAAAAATATCCATATTACAGTTTATGCCTTAAATCTTGTTCTTTAAATCCTTTTAATTTTACTTGGCATTTTTTTGTCAACGCCAATACTTTAAAACTCTCTCCCATGGCACTGGGTAATACCAATTGTTTAATTTGCTGTGCCAAAGTAATACGTCTATTTTCATCAGTTTCAGCTAATAAATATTCATCAATTCCCAATGAAATTAAAAACATCGCTTGCGTAGCATAACCAGCAATGCTGAATCCACCACTTTGAGCTTGATCAGCCATGTCTGAAAAATTAACCGAAGTGGTAATGTCTTGCTCACCCACATGCATAAAAGGATCATCACCGGCTTTATGTTGATAATAACACCTCAGTGTGCCTTCACCACGTTGAGGGTGAAAATACTCATCTCGGCCCATGCCATAATCAATTAACAACACCAGGCCTTGGTCAACAATATCACTAAGTGACTCTACCCAGGCCATTGCTCTAAGATTAACTTCAGTGGTATACCCTTGTTCAACTTCATTCGGCAATAACACTTTACCATCGGTGTAAGGATGATCAAACATTTGCCACTGTAATTGATCGTTCTGACAATCCACACCCAGTTCGACAAAATTATCTTGTTTTTTAATGAGGCGTTTAGCTGGCATTGCATCCAAAACCTCATTCGCAATCACTACCCCTGAAAAATCATCAGGAAAAGTATTCAGCCACACCACTCTATCAAGCAATTCAGGTAAAACTTTAGTAATTGTTTCTTTCTGTCGGTGTTTAAGCTCAGCGCTAAGTTCTAAAATGTAGTATTTATTTGGTAGTTTTTCGAGTCGACCCAATTCAAATAAAACTTGCGTAGCTAATATACCACTACCGGCACCAAACTCTAAAACATCGTTTTCTCCATTAAGTATCTGGGCGCACTGTCTTGCTAAGCAATAGCCAAACAAATCAGAAGTTTCAGGTGCGGTAATAAAGTCACCCTGCTCACCAAATTTCTGCATACCACCACTATAGTAACCTTTTCCTGGATAATACAAAGCTAAATCCATAAATTCATCAAACCCTACAGGTCCAGCTTTTTGTATAATGGTGTTTTTGATTATTTGTTCAAGGTTCACAAAAAAGTATTTTATATGAAAACAGCATTAATCACCGGTGGTGCGAAACGCATTGGAGCACAAATCACTCAAACACTGCATGAAAACAACTACAACGTCATTATTCATTACTATCGTTCTGAATCAGAAGCCTTGGCACTGGCTAAAAAATTAAACAACATACGCGTTGATTCAGCCAGCACACTACAAGCAGAATTATCAGACATTAATGCCGTACAAGTACTCTGTAACTCAATAAACAAACTTGATGTCTTAGTTAACAATGCATCGGTTTTTTATCCAACACCAGTGAGTGAAGCGAATCAAGATTCATGGAATCAGATAATAGCCACCAACTTAATGGCACCTTTTTTTCTTTCACAATCACTAGCTTTAACCTTATCAAAAGAGAACGGTTGTATTATCAACATTGTTGATATTCATGCCGAACGCCCGCTTAAAAATCATTCGATTTATAACATTTCAAAAGCAGGTCTTGCAATGATGACAAAAACCTTGGCTAAAGAATTAGCACCCAATGTTCGTGTTTGTGGCGTTTCACCAGGTTCAATCTTTTGGCCAGAAAATAAAGCTGAATTAAACACCGAACAAAAAAATAAAATGCTAGAAAAAATTGCACTCAAAAAACAAGGCAAGGCAAGTGATATCGCCGATACGGTTTTATTCTTAGCTAAATCTAATTACATTACTGGGCAAATTATTAATGTGGATGGTGGTCGGACATTAAGTCAGTAAGTCCTCAATAAAATATTTTTGTGATATAATCGCACGGCTTGATGCTTAAAAGTGCATCGGCTAAAAGAATTTTTCAAACGTTTTTGTGCATAAAAAACTCCACAAAAACCGCATTAATATTTTGGGCTTTTTTTTGCCACATATAGAGTAAATTAAACGGCTTATTATCTTCTTTAGATGATAAACAAAAAAAAGGGGTAACGTCCTTTAGTAAATAGGATTTTAGATCATTTATGATACAAATAAATCACATTTTAATATCCATTCAGCACGCAAGTGTCGAACCTCTATGTACGAAAAAAAGCCTACTAACAATAGGACTTAACCATGAATCACATTCTCATCAATGCAACTCACAAAGAGGAGATCCGAGTTGCCATTGTCAAAAACAAAAAACTCACTGATCTCAATATAGAAACCAGCCTTAATCAAAAGAATAAAGGCAATATTTACAAAGGAAAGATCTCCAGAGTCGAGCAATCTTTAGAAGCTGCTTTTGTCGATTACGGCAAAGAACGACAAGGCTTTTTACCTTTCAAAGAAGTTGCTGAAAGCCTGTACAACGGTGCCAAAGCGAAAGGCGAAAAACTCACTATTTCTGATGTTCTTAAAGAAGGTCAAGAGATTATTGTCCAGGTTGAAAAAGAAGAGCGTGGCAATAAAGGCGCAGCCTTAAGTACCTACATTAATCTGGCTGGTGCGTACATGATTGTAACGCCAAACAATTCTAAAAGCCATGGTATTTCAAGACAAATCACAACTACAGAGAGGCAATCTTTAAAAGAGATTATTAAAAAAATAGTACTGCCTGATAATTCAGGTTTGATTATTCGTACTGCCGGTTCAGGAAAAAGTCTTGAAGAACTTCAATGGGAAGTAGATTATCTATCTGACCTGTGGAAATCAATCAATACTGTCTCAGAAAAAAGATCGGCACCTTTTTTAATTTATCAAGAAAGTGACATTGTTATTCGTACTCTGCGCGACTACCTTAGGGCTGACACGGACAGCGTCATCATTGACGATTTAGAAACGTTCCAAAATGCCAAAGAATTCGTTAGTTTTGTGTTGCCTCATTATTTAGACCGCATCAAATTTTTTGATGTTTCTGAACATTCTTTATTCAATCACATGGGTGTTGAAGCTCAAGTTAAAAGCGTGTTTAATCGTGAAGTCTCACTGCGCACTGGTGCAACCATTGTTTTTGACACAACGGAAGCACTAACAGCAATCGACATCAACTCTGCCCGTGCTACTAAAGGCTCTGATATCGAAGAAACGGCCTATCACACTAACTTAGAAGCCGCCAAAGAAATCGCCATTCAATTACAACTTCGAGATATTGGTGGTCTAGTGGTTATTGATTTTATTGACATGTCGTCTGAAGAACACAGAAAGTCTGTTGAAAAGGCCATGGAAAAATCCACGAACTCTGATCGTGCACGCATTCAAATTGGCAGCATTTCTCAGTTTGGCCTACTTGAAATGTCACGACAACGCTTAATGAGCTCAGTAACTGAATCGGTCGAAAAATCATGTTCTCAGTGTGATGGTCGTGGCACAACACCAACCGTTCCTACGTTATCACTAACCATCCTTAGACAGCTGGAAGACGGTTGCAATGCATCCAAACAAACAGAGCGTTTAACCATTCAATCCAGTGTTGATGTGATTACTTACCTGCTGAATGAAAAACGTCAAGACATTGCCAGATTAGAAAATAAGCACGAGATAAAAATTACGCTATTGCCTAACCCTTACATGCAGTTCCCTAACTTCACCATCAATAAACAAAAAGGTGATAAAAAATCTCAACACAGGAGCTATCAAGGCATATCAAAGCCACAATACAACATCGCTGAAAATGGCTTAACCAGTAAAGCTGAGGAGCCAGCCATTAATGTTAATAGACCAAGCTCTCGTATACCTAAAAAAGAAATGTCTTTATTTGAAAAAATAAAATCTGCATTGTTTGGAACGAAGAAGGCCAAACCAAATAAGCAAAGAACAAATCAGAATAACCGCAACAAGAATCGCAACAAGAATCGCAATAGGAATCGCAATAGAAGTCAGAATAAAGGACAAAATAAAAACCAAAAGCCTCAACAAAGCTCAACGGCTAAACAAAAACCAAAGACAAGTAGTAGCACCAATAAAAAAGACTAGCATGGACAAATACGGTGTTTTTGGTAATCCAATAAAGCACAGCCTATCACCTACTATTCATACCCAGTTTGCCAAGCAAACTGGAATTAACATCAGTTATGACAAAATACTAGCGCCGATTAATGAATTTTCCTCAAGTGCACGCCAATTCATTAATCAAGGTGCCAAAGGCTTTAATGTTACCGTACCTTTTAAATTAGACGCTTTTAAACTAGCCACTAAGCTAACAACAAACGCCCAAACTGCAGGTGCGGTAAACACCATTAAGGTCGATGGTCAAACCTTAATAGGAGAAAATACTGATGGCATTGGGCTCGTTAACGATTTAGTCAAAAACCTTAATATCAATCTTAAAGATAAAGTCATATTAATACTCGGTGCTGGTGGTGCAACACGTGGCATCCTACTGCCTCTACTCAAGCAACGGCCTAAACGCATTATGATTGCTAATCGAACAACATCTAAAGCAATTAACCTGGCCAAAGATTTTTCCAGCCATGGCAAGACTTGTGGCTTTGGCTTAGAAAAAGTTAAACACGAGCCAGTGGACATTATTATTAATGCTACCAGTGCCTCGCTTGATGGGAAAATGCCAGACATTGCTAATGGTGTAGCAAACGGTTCGATTTGTTATGATTTAATGTACGGCACGCAAACGCCGTTTATGAACTGGGCACAAAAAAACAACGCTAAAATGGTTGTGGATGGCTTAGGTATGCTGGTTGAACAGGCAGCAGCAGCCTTTGAATTTTGGACCGGAAAACAACCAGGCACTCAAAAAGTGATTGCGAATTTAAGGAGCTAAACGGCTAATCAGCCACTTATCTTTTTCTTTTTTATAAACAAATCGATCGTGCAATCGATTCTCTCTACCCTGCCAAAATTCAATCGTTCGTGGCACGACACGATACCCACCCCAAAAATCAGGTAATGGTATTTCGCCCTTACCAAACTTAGTTTTCATCGATTCAAACTGAGACAATAAAATCTGTCGAGAAGACAACACAGAAGACTGACTTGAAGCCCATGCTCCTAACTGCGACTCTTTGGGCCTAGAAGCAAAATATTTAATTGATTCGAGGGCTGATACCTTCTCAACCGCACCTGAAATCTTAACTTGCCTCTCAAGATCTAACCAAGGAAACAACAAAGCGGCTTTTGGATTGCCCTGAATTTGTTTTGACTTTTTAGAATTGTAATTGGTAAAAAATACAAATCCTTGTTCATTAAATGATTTTAACAACACCGTTCTAATGCTGATTTTATCCTCATCACTCGTTGCCAGACTCATGGCATTAGGCAAAGTCAACTCTGCTTTCGTTGCTTGCTCTATCCAAGTTTCAAATTGCACAAAAGGATTATCGTTCAGTTCCTCACGCGAAAGACCACTACTGGTAAATTCACGTCTTAACTGGATTAAGTCAATGCTCATATTTTTTTAAAAAGGCAAAAATCTATTTTTCTTGGCTTCGGTTAAATGGTGAGTAATCAAATACTTGATCGGTGGAAAATGCTCAGCAAACTTTAGCGCTAACCTTCTAATCTGCTTAACATACGGCGCATCATTAGTAAATAATGCCACAATACCATTTGTACCAAAAAACATAATTCGGGTTAAATTAATGTGCTTTTTCTCAAACAACTTTAATAACGACTTAGATCCAATATCCTGCCCATGCTGATGGGCTTCTTTAATTAAACCTGCTAAGATATCCTGCCCTCTTAAACCTAAATTAAATCCATGTGCTGTCACCGGATGCATACCTACCGCCGCATCTCCTATGAGCGCAAAACGGTTGGCAATAAAAGTTTGCGCATGCACCGCAACCAACGGGTAAGAATAACGCTCACCACTTTGGGTCATTCCCCCTAACTCACCTTTAAAAGACTGTGTAATTTTAACGTTAAATTTTTCTTCAGACAGATCCAAGACCTCTTGTGCTTTATCGGTTGTCACCGTCAAAATAATAGACGATGCATCACCCACCATTGGTAACAATGCTAACGTTTGACCGTAATCAAAACATTCCAATGCAACATTATGGTGCGAACGCTCATGCTTCATTTTGGTAACAATCATCACTTTAGAGAAGTCTTTCATTAGTGAGGGTATACCCATCTTTCTACGAATACTTGAAAAACGACTGTCGGCTGCAATCACTAATTTGGCCTCAATTTTTTTATCAACTGAAAGTAATACCTCGGAGTAATCCTCAAAAGGATTAACGTCCTCAACCGTGGTATCCATTAATAAGGTAATATTTTTCGCTTGAATAACTCGCTCATAAAGCGCTTTTCGAATCTGATAATTAGGAACCAAATACCCCAGTGCTTCTATTGAAGAATCATCACTTTTAAAATTAAGCAACGATGGTGAATCACCATCAAACACTTTCGCTTCTTTTAAAGGGGAAATTTGCGCTTGATCAATCAAATCCCAAACACCTAATTTTTTTAAAATCTTAACTGACAAGTGTGTCAGTGCAATTTCTCTACCATCTGCTTTAGGATTGGAAATTGAGTCGGTACTGGATCTTTCTATCACCAGCACTTTAACATCTAAACCCATCATCGAAGATGCAAAGCTTAGTCCTGCTGGTCCTGCACCAATAATTACAATATCGTATTTCATTTTAGAAAAATTTGAGATAATAACCCTATTATAACTATCAGGGCTTTCAATGATTTACGTTGTTGTTCAATTTGCTTGCATTATTTATTTAGCCATTAACGCGCAATTGGCTAATTTTAGCTTTCTGTCTTATTTCTTAATATTGCTTTCTGCTGTTGTCGGCGGTGTGGCAATCATTAACATGAAGCCGGGCAATCTTAACATTGTGCCTACGTTAAAAGATAAACATCAATTAATCACCATTGGTATTTATACTTACATCAGACACCCAATGTACAGCAGTGTTTTGTTGTTTTGCTTAGCACTTATGCTAAGTAATGCACACTTAATTGCACAGCTTGTTATGTTGGTATTGCTGGTGGATTTAATCCTTAAGTCTAGTCTTGAAGAAAAGCTACTACTCAATCGCTTTGATCAATATCAAAACTATAAAAAAAATACAGGGAGATTTTTACCGAAACCTTTAAATAAATAAGGATGATTGACAAAGGTCTCTTACTATTTAAAAAGTAGTAAAAAGAGTACTATTCTTTTAATTTATTTAATTCAATCTTAGCTTTTTTATCGCCAGATTTAACTAATTTTTTCAGCCAATATTTTGCTTTTTCAATTGATCGTTCAGTGCCAATGCCGTTTTTATACATCACCGCTATTTTAAACTGTGATGTTTTATCCCCATTTCTTGCTTTTTCAATGTGAACTTTGTAATCTTCCTTGTTGATAACTTCCTGTGATGGCAAGTTTTTAGCGTCTCTAAATCTTTGATAATAAGCTTGCGCTTTTTCATGATCCTTTTCCACGCCAAGGCCGCCGATGTTGTAAATTAAGCCAAGCGCACCCAGCACCTCGACATGATTACTCTGCGAGGCTTTTTCATACCAAAAAAGTGCTTCTTTATGATTTTGCACAACGCCATTGCCTTTTTTATAAAGTTCACCCAAACGATATTGAGCATCGGCATGACCCCGTCTTGCAGCTTTTTCATACCAAGTGTGTGCATTTTTGTAGTCTTTATTTTTATCATGCATTTTTGCCAAATAATACTGGCTGTCTTTGTTGCCAAATTTAGCAGATTTAGCGTACCACTTATTAGCCAACGCTAAATCCTTTATTGTGCCTTTACCCACTTCATACATTTGGGCCAAGTTATTTTGAGCATCTGCATGAGATTGCAATGCCGCTTTTTTTATCCACTGATGGGCTTTTTTAAAATCCTGTTCAACGCCAATCCCTAAGTAATACATGGCACCTAAATAATATTGAGCCTTTGCATGCCCTTTATCGGCTGATTTTTCTAACAGTGAAATGCCTTTTTGATCATTCTGAGCAGTGCCTTTACCCTCAATGTGCATAATACCTAGAGCAGTTTGTGCATCCAAATCCCCTATCTTAGAGGCATGCCCAAAAATATTAAAAGCTTTCTTATGATCCACACTAGCTTTATCACTGCCATAATAATAAACCTTTCCTCTTTCATACAGACTACTGCCAGCAATCACTGAAGAGGTGAAAAACAACAAAAATAAAGATAAAAACTTCATGAATGAGATTGTATACGAGAACAAGAAGTGATTTAAAGTTTTGGTAGTCACGGTCAGATTTGAACTGACGACTTCCAGCATGTCATGCTGGCACTCTAACCAACTGAGTTACGCGACTGTTGAATTGAAAATTGACAACGACGAAATTATACTCGATGAGAACAACTTTAGAAACAACCGCGAATAATTTTTTGAATGTCACTTGCGGCTTGATAAGGGTCATCCGAATCTTTAATCGGACGACCCACCACAATATAATCTGAACCACTCTTAAACGCCGTAGCGACATCGACCACGCGCTTTTGATCGTCGTCATTCGCTACGGGGCGAATGCCTGGTGTTACTGCAATCAGCTTGTTATCAACGTATTCTCTTAAAAATGGAACTTCAAGTCCTGAAGACACCACACCATCGCAACCGGCCTCAAAAGCACGCTTGGCACGGGAAATTACTAAATCTTGCACGTCGCAATCAAAACCTAAATCATCAAGATCACCACGATCCAAACTGGTCAATGCGGTTACTGCTAGGATTTTAAGATCGCCTTTATTTTCAGCGGCTTTTTCCATTAAACCTTGATTACCATGAATGGTGGCAAAGGTTGCACCGGTTTGGCTCAAACGCTTGATGGTTCTACCGACTGTTTCTGGCACATCAAAAAACTTAAGATCAACAAATACTTTTTTATCTTTAGCAATCAACCAATCCATTAATTGAAAGTACTGACCTGTCATTAATAATTCCATGCCAATTTTATAAAACGTAACACTATCATCTAACTGCTCAACCAATGTTTTAGCTTGATCAACTTCAGGAACATCGAGTGCAAAAATCAGCCTATCTTCAAGTTTAATGTCTTTCATTGTTGTCCTTTATTAAAACACACTGCCACCAGAATAGCCGTTTTCATTCGCTTTCCTAATCCAGTGTTTTGATTGTTCAATGTCTTTATCCACTGACTTGGCCAATGCATAAAAAATGCCCAAATTATACTGTGCTTTTGCATAATTTTGATCGGCAGATTTTTGATACCAAACAAACGCTTGATTCAGATTTTTTTCAATACCCAAACCTAACTCATGCATCAAACCCAATTCATACTGAGCTTTTGCATTGCCTTGATTGGCAAGATTAACAACCTTTTGAGGACTAGAGGGCTCTTTCACAAAGAAAAATTATTCAGGCGAAACTCTCACTCTAACTTTGATAGTATCGGAATCAGGTCTGTTCTGAGTAGTATAGGTAAACGTACGCCCATCATAACGATATTCAACACGATAATGGTCTAAACGACGCTCAGATTCATTGCGATATTTTGTTTCGCAAATCTCTTTCCTAACCACACGGCCATTTCTAGAATTAGCCAGCTCATCATCATGCGCCAATGAAGCGCCTAACAAGGTTCCTGCTACGGTAGCAGCGTCCTTGCCCCCTCCTTTACCAAATTGATTACCAATTAAGCCACCGAAAATACCGCCAATTATTTCATTGGTTGCAGAGCCATCACCCTTGCTTTCATAAACTTCTTTAACGTAACAGTCTTGATAAGGCTCACGAATGATATGATTGCTATACACGGGATCAGCAGAAACAACTCGTGCCTCGTCAGAAAAACTACCCGCAAATGACAACTGAGTTGCTAATAATAATGGTAAAAAAAATAAGTTTTGTTTTTTCATCTTACTGCTCCATTTTTAATCAATTAATGTAATATATATTCTACGCTCATATCCATAATAGTTCTATGATTTCGCCAAAAAATACACTTTATTACATCCACGATCCAATGTGCTCTTGGTGTTGGGGTTTTAATAAAACTTGGAAAAAAGTTCAAAAATTATTGCCAAATTCCATCAATGTTTATTACGTCTTAGGTGGCTTAGCACCTGACAGTAGCGAAGTAATGCCTAATGAAATGCGAGAATACGTCCAAGCAAACTGGAAAAAAATTCAAGAAAAAATACCCAATACTGAATTCAATTACGATTTTTGGAAAGAATGCACCCCAATACGAGCCACCTACCCTGCCTGTCGTGCTGTGATTGCATGCAAAAATCAAAATCCAGAATTAGAAATTAAAATGATTGATTTGATACAACAAGCCTATTATTTAGAAGCAAGAAATCCATCAAAGGATTCAACACTAATCGAACTGGCAAGCACTCTTAATTTAAACATCGAACAATTTACACGTGATTTAAATACTAAAGTAACCCAACAAAAATTATTAGACGATACGACACTCGCAAAATCCTTGTCTATTAATGGATTTCCTTCACTTGTGCTCAGAAAAAACAACAGCATTCAGCACATTAAAATTGACTACAATCAACCAAAATTAATAATCAATCAAATCATTACTTGAATTTATTTCACTATCAATCGATAATACACAACTTGCCTTCGTAGCTCAGCTGGATAGAGCAGCCGCCTCCTAAGCGGCAGGTCAGAGGTTCGAATCTTCTCGAGGGCACCACAACTACCATCACTCCCAACTTAGTAGTATAATGAAGGTATTACTACATCTGGAGATGATTATGGACAAAAAACTCAATCCAAAAGCGCTTGCATTGACGCTTGGTACTGTTTGGTCACTAGGCATACTGTTTGTATCAGTTGTATCGTTAATGTCCCAAAGCTATCTGCACAATGTGTCCGATTTTTTATCAACTTTGTATCTGGGTTATTCACTCAGTTTTTTCGGCATTATCATCGGTATGATCTGGGCATTCTTTGATGCTGCCATCGGTGGCTTTGTAATTGCCTGGCTGTACAACAAACTATCGAAATAAATATTTGACTCTGTATAATCAATGGCATATTAAACCCTAGGTTAAAAAATATGTCTGGCAACTCTTATGGAAAATTATTTACAGTCACCACCGCTGGAGAATCTCATGGCGAAGCACTCATTGGCATTGTCGATGGCTGCCCTCCCGGCCTAGAGCTTAATGAAGCCGACTTACAAGGTGATTTAGACCTTAGAAAACCAGGTACTTCTCGTCACACCACGCAACGCCGTGAAGAAGATTTAGTTAAAATTTTATCAGGCACTTTTGAAGGCAAAACCACAGGGGTTCCAATTTCTTTGATTATTCAAAATACCGACCAACGCTCTAAAGACTACGGCAATATTGCCAACACCTTCCGCCCTGGCCATGCCGATTACACCTACGATCAAAAATACGGTTTCAGAGATTATCGCGGTGGTGGACGATCTTCCGCACGTGAAACTGCCATGCGAGTTGCTTGCGGTGGCATCGCTAAAAAATATTTAAAAGAAAATTTAGGCATTGAAATTCATGGCTATTTAGCACAACTCGGTCCAATTAAAGCCGAAACTCTTGATTGGAATGAGGTATACAACAATCCATTTTTTTGTCCGGATTCAAGTAAAGTTAAAGAGCTTGAAGACTACATGGATGCACTTAGAAAGTCAGGCGATTCAGTCGGTGCACGCATTAATGTGGTGGCCAGCAATGTGCCCGTTGGGCTAGGAGAGCCAATCTTTGATCGTTTTGATGCAGACATTGCTCACGCAATGATGAGCATCAACGCCGTTAAAGGGGTTGAAATTGGTGCAGGCTTTGAATCCGTTACCCAACTTGGCACTGAACATCGTGATGCCATTACCCCAAAAGGATTTACTTCTAACCATGCTGGCGGTGTGTTGGGTGGTATTAGCTCTGGGCAAGACGTGCTGGTTTCCATTGCACTCAAACCAACTTCAAGCCTACGCTTACCCATTGACAGTATTGATAAAAAAGGTAATCCTATTGAAGTCATTACCAAAGGTCGACACGATCCGTGTGTGGGTATCCGTGCAACGCCAATTGCTGAAGCTATGTTAGCCATAACCATCATGGATCACGTGTTGCGCCATCGAGGGCAAAATTCAGGCGTTAAATCATCCACACCCATTGTGCCTGCCCAAGCTTAAATAATCAAGAAGGAATACATGTTTTCACTCGTTAATAAGCACATTCCTAAAAATGCTAAAAATGATTTTTTATCAGGGCTAACCGTTGCTTTAGCATTAGTGCCTGAAGCGGTGGCATTTGCTTTAGTGGCGCACGTTCACCCGCTAGTAGGATTGTACGCTGCTTTTATGGTGGGCATGATCACCTCTGTATTGGGTGGTCGTCCAGGCATGATCTCTGGTGCCACGGGCGCATTGGCCGTGGTAATGGTAGCCCTAGTAGTGGAGCATGGTGTGGATTATTTATTCGCTGCCGTTGTGCTGATGGGTTTATTGCAAATAGCTTTTGGCCTGTTCAAGCTAGGTAAATTTATTCGTCTTGTGCCTCACCCGGTATTTTTAGGTTTTGTTAATGGCTTAGCCATGGTGATTTTTCTGGCTCAATTGGGGCACTTTAAAACTACTGAAGGTACTTGGATTAACAACGATGCACTAATGATCATGGCCGGTCTAATTGCACTCACCATGTCAATCATTCATTTTTTACCTAAGCTAACCACAGCCATTCCATCTACTTTAGTGGCTATTATTGCCGGTTCAGCCATTGCCATTGCTTTTAATTTAGACACCAAAACCGTAGGCGACATGGCATCAATTTCTGGAAGTTTGCCAGATTTCGCTATCCCCAACATACCTTTCACCTTGGAAACACTTTACATTATTCTGCCTTACAGCGTAATTCTTGCACTCATAGGTCTAATTGAAAGCCTGCTCACTCTTAACTTGGTTGATGAATTAACCGAAACCACGGGTAAACCTAACAAAGAAAGTGTGGCGCAAGGCATTGCCAACACAGTAACTGGTTTTTTTGGAGGCATGGGTGGTTGTGCCATGGTTGGCCAAAGCATTATTAACATCAAATCAGGTGGTCGTGGAAGATTGTCCGGCTTTGTGGCCGGCGCATTCTTACTGAGTTTTATTTTATTATTCTCTCAATACATCGAGCAAATCCCCATCGCCGTATTGGTTGGTGTCATGTTTATTGTAGTCATTGGCACGTTTGAATGGTGCAGTTTTAGGCTAATTTCACGTGTGCCTATTGCCGACAGCTTTGTGGGCATTTCCGTGGCCGTGATTACCGTATTTACCGATTTAGCCATTGCCGTTATTGTTGGCGTTTTGATGTCTGCCATTGTATTCGCCTGGCAGCACGCCAAACAGATCTACGCTAAAAAGAGTATAGATGAACAGAGTGAGATTAAAACCTATCAAGTTAATGGCGCACTATTTTTCGCCAATACACATAATTTTCAGCAACTGTTCACCCCAAAAGATGATCCTAAAAATGTATTTGTCGATTTTGAAAACTCACAAGTAATGGACCACTCCGCCATTCAGGCCATCGACAAACTAGCTGATCGCTATAAAAAATCAGGGAAAACCTTGCACCTTATTCATTTAAGCGCAGAATGTAAATTACTCCTAAAAACAGCCAGAGGATTAGTCGAGGTAAACGTATTGGAAGATCCAAAATATCACGTGGCTGACGATAAACTTGCCTAATATTATTAACCCAACTAAAACACTAAGAAACCATGAATAAGCTATTGTTAATTGCCACACTCCTTGTATCAACCACACTTGGTGCCCATAATTCTTTTCATTCAAACTTTTTTAATAACGGCCTTAACAATGGATTCTGGCACGATTTTGACCAGCAATTTCAACAACTGGATCGTCAGCTTAATCAGCTAAAACAGTCAAGCAATAATTTTGGCATGAAAAGCCGACAATATTTTGATAAAGACAACAATAACTACGTTGTGCAAATAAGCATCAAAGGCCTAACTAAAGACAACCTAGACATCTCTACCGCCAATAATACAATCACCATCAAAGGTAATAATAGAATTGAAAACAAATCTTCCAATGGTTCAAGCAGATCAAGCTCTAGCTTTGCACAATCCTTTTCCTTGCCGAATGATGCCGACAAGGACAATATCAATGCCACTTTTCAAGATAACGTCTTAACGGTTAGCATTCCAAAACTTAGCAAGCCAAAACCACGAATCCAAAAAATACAAATACAATAAATTTAAAGACCGCTCTAAGTCTATATTGATATTTTCATCAGCTTTAATATTATAGGCCTTGCCTATAATATAGATTATTTCCCTTTGGTGTCACCCCAAAGTAATTTATGCAATTGCACTTGCATTCGTACATTTAGTTGTTTTTCTAAAATCCAATCGGCTAATTGCGCTGGTTTAATCGCTTCAAACACCGGCGAGAATAATACTTGAGCCATCGTTGGGTATCGACCTAAAACATCAACACTCCAGTCAAAATCCTCTTTCGAACCAATCACAAACTTCAATTGATCCTTGACCTTGAGCTTATCAATATTGTCGTATTTATTATGCTTAGATTCATTTGACGAAGGCGTCTTTACATCCATCACAATCGACACTCCTGAGTTCACAGCGCTCACATCAATACTACCGCTGGTTTCTAACGACACTTGATAACCCTCCTTAACCAATGCATCTAGCAAAACATGGCAATTGATTTGTGCAAGTGGTTCACCACCGGTGATACACACATACTGTGTCTTGTATTTTTTAACCTCAGTGAGTATCTTGCTAATACTCAACGTATTGTTGCCTTTAAAAGCGTATTCAGTATCGCAATACGTACAGCGTAGGGGGCAACCGGTTAAACGCACGAATACCGTTGGCAGGCCCACTTCACGAGCCTCACCTTGCAGAGAATAAAATATTTCGTTAATGTTTAAATTGACCATCTTTCAAAAGTTTGATTTGATTACGCACATCGGCTGCCTTCTCAAACTTCAATTCCCCTGCAAAAGCGTACATCTGCTTCTCTAAGGCTTTGATCTCTTTGACTAATTGCACTGGAGAAAGTTGCCTTTGAATGTTCTCATTCACCATATTATCGTCATCTTCTTGACTGGTGATATCAGTATCTAGGATATTAATAATTGGCTTCACAACACCTCTAGGTGTGATGTTGTGTTTTTTATTATAAGCCTCTTGTTTTTTACGACGTCTGCTGGTTTCATCCATAGCACGTTGCATCGATCCGGTAATTCGATCCGCATACAAAATCGCCCTACCGTTAACGTTACGCGCCGCTCGACCCATGGTTTGAATCAGTGATCGTTCAGAACGTAAAAACCCTTCTTTATCAGCGTCTAAAATTGCCACCAAAGACACTTCAGGAATATCCAAACCTTCACGCAAAAGGTTAATACCTACCAACACATCAAACACACCCAAACGCAAATCACGAATAATTTCCACCCGCTCTACGGTATCGATATCAGAATGAAGATAACGCACTTTAACACCATGATCATTAAGATAATCACTCAGCTGCTCAGACATTCGCTTAGTCAGTGTAGTGACTAACACACGTTCACCGACTTTCACACATTTGTGTATCTCACTAAGCAGATCATCAACCTGAGTATCCACTGGGCGTATATCGATTTCAGGATCGAGCAACCCTGTTGGTCTTACTACTTGCTCGGCAATTACATTGGACACTTCCAGTTCATAAGCCGCAGGTGTGGCTGATACCAAAATACACTGATGCGCTCGATCTTCAAATTCATTAAATTTTAACGGGCGATTATCCAGTGCACTAGGCAGGCGAAAACCATATTCAACCAACGTGGTTTTACGCGCCCTATCGCCTTTGTACATACCGCCAATCTGGCTCACGGTTACATGGGACTCATCCAAAATCACCAATGCATTATCAGGCAAATAATCCATCAATGTCGGTGGTGCTTCACCCGATTTTCTGCCAGAAAGATAACGCGAATAATTTTCAATACCATTGCAATAACCTAACTCACGCATCATCTCAATGTCCATTTTCACACGCTGGGTTAAACGCTGCTCTTCCACTAATTTATTAAGTGACAACAATTCTTTACGTCGCACCTTAAGCTCAGCTTTGATATCATCCAAAGTATTAAGAATTTTAGACTTAGGGGTAACGTAATGCGTTTGTGGGTAAATGGTAATCCGTTGCAAAGATTTAAGCTTTTCACCCGTTAACGGATCAAACCAATAAATCGCCTCAATTTCATCATCAAACATCTCAATGCGAATGGCCTGCTCTTCAGAATCAGCCGGAAAAATATCAATCACTTCGCCTTTAACTCTAAAGTGTCCACGCATTAAAGTCACGTCATTACGGGTGTACTGCATTTGTGATAACCGAGACAAAATTTCTCGTTGATTGGTAACCTCACCCACACTAAGGTGCAACAGCATTTGCATGTAACTATCAGGATCGCCCAAACCGTAAATAGCCGATACACTAGCAATGATAATAACGTCGTCGCGCTCAAGCAAAGATTTGGTGGCAGACAGGCGCATTTGTTCAATTTGCTCGTTAATAGAAGAGTCTTTTTCAATGTAAGTATCGCTTGCCGGCACATAAGCTTCAGGCTGGTAATAATCATAATAAGACACAAAATATTCCACCGCATTGTGTGGGAAGAATTCTTTCATCTCGCTGTACAGCTGTGCTGCCAATGTCTTATTCGGTGCCATAATTAAGCTAGCACGTTTGGTCTGTTTAATTACATTGGCCAAGGTAAACGTCTTACCCGAACCCGTTACACCAAGCAGTGTTTGGAACTTTTCGCCAGCATTCACACCATCCACTAAAGCCTTAATGGCCTGTGGCTGATCTCCAGTTGGAGAAAACTGTGACTCAAGTTGAAATTTTCTATCCACGAACGTAATTTTTCATTAACATAAACATTGAATTTTAAAACAATTTAAAAGCCAATGACAATTCTTTCAGATCGAGTAGGAAAAGTTAAACCTTCAGCCACCCTTGCAATCACTGCAAAAGCTAACGAACTAAAAGCAAAAGGCATTCAAATTGTATCCATGGGCTCGGGAGAGCCAGACTTTGATACACCTAAAAACGTTCAACAAGCAGCGGTAGAAGCCATTCATAATGGTCAAACTCGCTATACCGCCGTTGATGGCACTCCAGAGCTAAAACAAGCCATTATCGACAAATTTAAGCGCGAAAATAATCTAAAGTACTCTGCAACTGAAGTAATGGTTTCTTCAGGCGGCAAGCAAGTCTTTTACAACCTTTGCCAAGCACTGCTCAATAAAGGCGACGAAGTCATCATTCCATCGCCGTATTGGGTATCTTATCCGGATATGGTTATTTTGGCAGATGCCACACCGGTTATCGTAGAAACCGGTTTAGAACAAGATTTCAAAATCACGCCAGAACAACTCGAAGCCAGCATCACCAAAAATACCAAACTTTTTGTGATTAACAGCCCTTCCAACCCAACTGGTGCTGTTTATTCCCAGGCCGAATTACAAGCCTTGGCCAATGTGCTAAAAAATTATCCACAAGTCTTTATCATTACCGACGATATTTACGAACACATCCGTTGGGGAGAAAATGACTTTATTAATATAGTAATGGCAGACACTTCACTTAAAGAACGCACCATCATTCTTAATGGTGTTTCTAAAGGCTACGCCATGACCGGTTGGCGCATTGGTTACGGTGCAGGCCCCGAGATCATTATTAAAGCCATGAAAAAAATTCAAGGTCAGTCAACATCCAATCCGTGTTCGATTGCTCAGGCAGCCGCACTTGAGGCCTTAAATGGCGATCAAAGCATTATTACAACAATGGTTACTGCATTCGAAGATCGTCATGAATTTATCGTTAACGCTCTCAATGCTATTGATGGCGTTGAGTGCCCTAAATCCCAAGGTGCTTTTTATTCTTTTCCAAGAGTTGAAGGCCTAATAAAACGCTTAGGGTTAAAAGATGACGTGGAGTTGTCTACTTATTGCTTAGAAGAGCTAAACATCGCTCTCGTGCCAGGATCTGCATTTGGTGCGTCGGGTTACGTTCGCTTTTCGTTTGCCACCAGCATGGACAACATTAAGTTAGCCGTCGAAAAACTCAGCAATCTTTAACAAGTAATCATAAAAGATAGTCTCAACACTAAGTTGTTCCTTAAAAACACAAGGCGCTTTTTCGCTCTCCCCCTCAGCGCTGAGTGATTGCCATTATAAAGAGTTTTTAGCCAATAACAACACCTTTAGAAAACAAAATAAATAACGATAAAACCTTAGTCATTTCGCTAAAAATTAGACAAAATAGACAAATAATGCAAATATATCGTATAAGTTGTTGACATTACCGATAAAAACAAGTAATATCGGGTTTTAGAAATTAGTTAGAGCACTTGGGGAGAGGTTGTGGCACTGTATTTATTATGGTTTACGTTAAGTTTACTGGCATCATTTATTCTAATGAACATGGTAGAAAGCTACTACCAAAGAAAGTCATTCTTTAACTCGCGTCAAAAAATATCGCACCGGTGTTTTTGGTGCTCCATTTTCTTGTCGGCTTTTGTTGCTCCCGTTGTTTACGCTAACCTTTGATTAAATCAACGGTCCACACTAAATCTAGTAAGCCTTATTTCTAGTAAGCCTTATTTCCTAATTAACCCTACTCAATCACAATCATGAAAAAAATAATCAAATTAACATTGGTCTCCATTTCCGTTCTATTTTTAACCGCTTGCTTTAATGAGCCAGTAAAAACTGAATTAACAGAAACGGACATAGCACCTCACAGTTCAAAATAACCCTCCCCTTGACAACTCCTTTATCAAGGAGTACATTAAGAACCGTAAACGTTGAATCCCTAGTATTAAGGTCTATCACCTTACTTATTTGGATGCAAGGTTAGTTAGAAAAGTGGAAGTGAAAAATGACAGGACACGAGGTAGTAATACTTTTGGTTTTTTTGTTAACTGTTTCGTTTTTAGTTTATATTCAAAAAACCGAGAAGCATTAAAAAGAAATTGATAGGTCAGACTAATTCTGGTGTAATACATACGCCGAACGACTTAACTCAAGCTTAGTATTTCCAAAGTTCGAACATTTCCCAGTAAATTTTAGCCACGTCAGCAAAAGCTAAATCATTTTTGTTGCTATTTTTAATGGCCTTATCCAAGTAGTATTTGGCTTTTGACATGTCTTTATCAGCACCGCTTCCATCCACATACATAACACCTAATTCGTACTGAGCAGAAACATCACCTTGTTCAGCTAAAGTTTCTAGATGCTCAATGTTTAGATTTTTACCGTGACTATGCTCACCCGCTTGTACGCTCGATATTGCTACAAAAGTTAGAAAAGCAAGCATTGATAACTGCTTTAAGCTCATTGCCTTACTCTACAGTCCTAGTCAGATGATGATAGGAAGCTCATGTTATGCTTATCGATCAAATCCAGTGCAACAGAACCGCCTCGAACCACACAAGTAAGCGGGTTTTCAGCAATGTGCACGTCAAGGTTGGTTTTCTGATTAATCAGTTTATTTAGCCCTTCTAAAAGAGCACCACCACCAGTGAGCATCACTCCATTCTCTGCAATATCAGAAGACAATTCTGGTGGAGTCTGTTCTAATGCAGCTTTAATAGAGCTAATAATTAACGACAAAGGATCTTTTAACGCTTCTAAAACTTGAGCATTGCCCATTTTAAATTTAGAAGGCAAGCCTGAAGTCACGTCACGACCCGTGTAAGTATTTTCTTTAACAGAAGTAGATTCAAAAGCCGAACCAACCTCTTCTTTAATCCTTTCTGAGGTAGATTCACCAATAAGAACATTATGCACTCGACGCACGTATCTAGTAATTGCCTCATTAAAAGCATCACCACCAATACGCAGAGAATCTGAATAAACAACACCATTCAAAGACAATATCGCAACTTCGGTGGTGCCGCCACCAATATCAATCACCATGTGTCCAGAAGATTGGCCAATATTCATTCCAGCGCCCAATGCAGCCGCTACAGGCTCATCAATTAAAAACACATCTTTTGCCCCTGCTTCAATGGCACTTTCTTTAATTGCTCTGCTCTCAACTTGAGTAGCACCGCAAGGCACACAAACCAACACACAAGGACTTGGCGAGAAAAATCCAGGATTCAACACTTGGCGAATAAAGTGTTGCAACATCTTTTTAGTAATAGAGAAATCAGCAATCACACCGTCTTTCATCGGTCGGATGGCTTCGATAGAGCCGGGCGTTCTACCCAACATATTTTTAGCCTCTTTACCTACAGCAATAACGGTTCTTTCCAATGTTCCCCTATCATCACGAATGGCTACTACGGAGGGCTCATCTAAAACCAACTCATTGTCTAGATAAATAAGTGTATTGACCGTACCAAGATCGATGGAAAGACGTGGTGCTTTGAACAGATTGAAGCCAAACATAAAAAATCCTCAAGTTTTTTTACAGTGCTTACATAAAAAATCCCACTTAATCAGTGGGATTTTTAGGAGAGTGGCAATTAGTTAACTGCTTCTTTTAAAGCTTTACCGGCTTTAAATGCCGCATTTTTAGATGCTTTAATTTGAATCGTTGCGCCCGTTTGAGGGTTACGACCTGTGCGCGCTGCACGAGCTCTGACCACAAAACTACCAAAACCTGTAATTTGCACGCCATCACCACCAGACAATGCTGAAGTGATTGCACCTGTAGTTGCATTTAATGCACGACCTGCGTCTGCTTTTGATAAGTTTGCTGCTGATGCGATTGCATCAATTAATTCTGATTTATTCATTCTATTCTCCCCTTTATTATTTAAATTATACTTAATGCCTTATACTGCTATAAAAAATCAAGTGTATATATTGTACTACTAATCAAACTGAATAACTAAGAAAAGGCAACTATTTTTTTCAATGTTTACTTTTATAATGCATTTTTATGTGTATTTTTTAAAAATTACACATAAAAAAGACCTACAATCAATGTAGGCCTTTAAATGTATGGCTCCTCGAGGTGGGCTCGAACCACCGACAAATGGATTAACAGTCTCAGCTAAAACAGCTAAAAACGCCCTATATCGTTCTACTAAAGTATTTTTATTTCACTTTAAAACGATATAGGATACTTTAAGCAGTTCTTTGTTGCAATTATGTTGCGACTTTTTTTAACTTAAATCTATTGGTTTAAAGTATCGCTATTCTATGAAATAGACACTCTTAATTCTTTACCAATGCTCTTAGTAAAATTCTCTAAAGTAGAAAGTTTAATATCGCTAGCATGATTTTCAATTCTTGAAATCGCTGACTTTTTGGTATTGAGTTTAGCTGCCACATCTTCTTGTGTAAATCCAGCATCTATTCTTGCTTGTTTTAACAAAACACCAATTTTGAACTCATCATAACCTTGCTCAAAATCTTTAGCAAATTCACTGTCTTTTTGCTTTCTTGTTTTTATATATTTTTTTAAATCACTCATGTTTTTACTCCTTATTTTGATAGGTAATCTTTTCTTCTTTTTAATGCTAAATCAATTTCAGTTTTTGGCGTTTTCTGATCTTTCTTTTTAAAGCCATTAGTAAGTACAACAAAACGATCTTGATGCTCAAACCCTAAAAATCTAAAATTATTCTTATTGACACTTACTCTTACTTCCACAATGCCATTACAGTTTTTTAATGGCTTGTAATAATTAATAGGTATTCTATCTAATTCTTCAACCAACTGTAAAACCCAAACTATCTTCTTAATCTCTTTAGCTGATAATTCATCTAAATATTCCTCAACTGGAGATCTGCCAGCAGGCAGCCGATAAAATAAGATTTCTTTCATGGGCTAATGTTAACACATACGTTAACTTTTATGTGAACATGTTTTGAATAAAACAAACAAAAGGCCTTTAATCCTTTTGTCAACATGCCTAAAACAGTCTTAAACCATCAAAAACATTCTATATATTTATAAAGTCGCAACAAAATAGCAACCATTGTTGCGACTTTGTTGTTGTTTTTAGGTTTTTTGATAGGCGTAAAAAAGGGCTTGCTACGCAAACCCTTTAGATGTATGGCTCCTCGAGGTGGGCTCGAACCACCGACAAATGGATTAACAGTCCATTGCTCTACCAGCTGAGCTATCGAGGAATAATGCTGAAATTATATCGGAAACTAGATTTGAGTCAATCTAAAAATCAGTTATTTAACGATTCTTTTAAATCAGTACCCAGGTGCTGGAAAGTTATTGCCTTTCGCAGGCACATAACCCAAATGACCTTGCTTACCATAGCCATAATAGCGACCTTCGCCTCTTACTTGGCCGTAGTTGTCAAGTTGACCTTTGTAGTAATTATCCGCTTGACCTTGACTGTACCAATCACCCTTGCCGGATAAACGGTTACTCAATTCACCACCGTATTTTGAATCCGCTCTTGCGTAACCTTTAGCATCTGTTTTATTTTTAGTTTTAAAAGTTAAACCAAATTCAGTGTCGTTCATGAAGTTATTGACCGTTTCCATTGGACCCCAATCAGCTTCTGAACTCATCGGCCCCCAGTTAGTCATGCTGTCCATTGGTCCAAAATTAGAACCTGAGTTGAGCGGCCCCCAGTTAGAACCAGAATTAAATGGACCCCAATTGCTACCGCTGTTACTCATTGGATTAAAGCTAGAGCCTGAATTGGAATTCCAAGGCATCCACGATTCCATAAGATTATCGTTGTTATTGCCGTAATTATTGTTGCTATCATTATCCCAAGGCATCCAAATGCCTGCGCTTACTGCACTTGATAATAATAAAATTGAACTGAATAAAATTTTAGTCATTGGTTTCATTTTTTACATCTCCCCAGAAGTATATCAATATAAATCATTTTGCGCATATTATACCCTATTTATATTATAAAAGTATAATGTATTTTCCACAGACGAAAAAAGAGGTGCTTACACACCTCTTTTCGCTTAATTAATTGTAAAAACTAATTATTGTGCAGCTGGAACAACGTTACTGTTGTAGTTGCTGTTTGCAGTGCCTGCAGATTTAGCATCAGCGTAGCCTTTAGCGTAAGCATCAGCTTGACCTTTAGCGTAACCATCTGCTTGACCTTTAGCAAAAGCATCAGCCTTACCAGAAGCATTAGCATCGCCTCTACCAGAAGCAGAACCGTCAGC